>ERZ773062.1214-NODE-1214-length-11142-cov-12.886895_pt1 | contig 11142 bp, 7 predicted proteins | sample MGYA00580626_ERZ773062 | MGnify/ENA primary metagenome ERZ773062 (study PRJEB29015, sample SAMEA2738003) | human oral metagenome | biome: human oral; feature: human-associated habitat; material: dental | place: China | collected 2058 ...
CGGCAAGAACCCAAAGCAGGCGACTTATCAGGTGGAGTTGTTTGAGAATTTGTTCTTGACTGACATCGCGACGACCCGCCAGTTGAATGTGTATACTGAGCAAAATGAGATTTACCAGGACGCTACGTTCTTCACCAAAGGCACCAAGCAGCTGGACGAGGTGATGGCGCGGGCAAATAAATTGCCGGTCAATTGGCAAAAGTACCAGTTGAATAAGAATAGCCAGGAACTGGCTGGCGTGACCGGTGCGGTGAACGGCGTGTACGGCTTGATCGACGGTATGTTGTGGGCGACGGCGCTGGTCAGCGTCGCGGTGATCGGCATGGTGCTGTACTTGTGGATGAACGAGCGCAAGCGCGAAGCGGGTGTACTCTTGGCGACAGGCGTGCCGCAGTCAAAGATTGTGCTGCAATATATCGCTGAGCTAGTGATGATCGCGGTGCTGAGCTTTGGTGCGTCGTACTTTACCGCAGGGCTGATTGCACAACAACTGGGCGATCACGTGGTGTCGCAGGCGGCACAGAATGCCACGCGTCAAGCTGGCAGCTCCTTGAACGGTGCGTCGCTCGGTGCTGACGCTGACTCGGTGACGTCATCGCGCACGCTGGACAAGGTGACGGTTGGTGTGCAGCCGACGGATCTATTGGCGGTGTGGGGTGCTGGACTGGCGGTGATTATCATCGCGGTGCTACTGGCTTCGCGGCCGATTACTCAGTCAACGCCAAAAGAATTACTAACCGAAGTGGACTAGGGGCGAATGATGACGATTATCAAACGAGCCTGGACGGCTGTGACGCGCAAACGGCGCCGCAGCCTGACCATCGCCCTGATCATGACGCTGATTTTCACGCTGCTGATCGGTACGCTGACGGTGCAGCAGACGATGGCACAGCTGAAGCAATCGGTCGAGCGGAACATCCGCGCCGGCTTTAGTATCGCCAGCAAGCAGCCATCGGGCGAGGTGCCGATGGACATCGCGCAGCGAGTGCAGCGCCTGGACAAGGTCAAAGCGCACAATTTCCAGGCAGAGACTACCGCGGGACTGCCAGGCAAACAATTGATCGACACGGCAGGCAGCGGCGTGCAGCTGGACTCTAACGTGGCTGGCGAGGCGAAGGTGACAGGCGTGACACAGAGTGATTTGTTGAGCGAGTTCACTGGTAAATTTTACCAACTAGAGCAGGGCAAGCACCTAACGGCGAACGATCGCAATACAGTACTGATTCACAAAACCTTCGCTGAGAAAAATAACATCAAGCCAGGCAACAAGCTGGAAATCACCAAAGACGGGCGGCGCGTGACGGTGACCATCGCTGGTATCTTCAGTGGCAAAGGCGAAAAGCCGGCGGTCTTGCAGTCCGACATGGCGGAGAATCATCTCATCACCAACTTGGCAGCGGCGCAGCAGCTGACGGGTAGCCAGCAGTTGACGCGGGCGACGTATTTCGCCGAAAATCCGCATCAGCTGAAGTCTCTAACAGACCACGTCAAAAGTTTACCAAACGTTGATTGGCAAAAATTTAGCCTGACTGACAACGGGGCGGTATTCGCTGGAGTTATCCAAAATATCGCTGGCATTCAAAACATTTTGACGATTGCCACCATCGGCGCAGCCGCGGCGGGGCTGGCGGTGCTGTCACTGGTGCTGGTGTTCTGGGTGCGCGGCCGCTTGCATGAAATTGGCATCTTGCTGTCTATCGGCACGCCGAAGCGGCAGATTATCGGGCAATTCCTGGCGGAGTTGGCGATTATCGCTCTAGTTAGTTCGGTGTTCGCGCTCGCCATCGGTTCTGTTGCCTCGTCGCAAATTTCTACCGCCTTGACGACACAAACCGACCAAAACCAGCGTGTAGAAAAAACCGTGGTGCAGGCCGCACCAGCGGCGACCTATCTGCAAGCTTTCATCTTCGGCTACATGGTCGTTCTGCTATCAGCCATCGCCGCCACCACGCCAATCATGCGCCAATCACCAAAGCAAATTTTAGCAAAATTAAGTTAGGAGTTATCATGTCATTACTTACGTTACGAGATATTATCTATTCATACGCCGACGGTACGAGCAATGTGCTCAACGGCATCAATTATCAATTTGAAAAAGGCAAATTCTACGCTATCGTAGGTAGTTCTGGCGCCGGTAAATCGACACTGCTCGGGCTACTAGCCGGGCTGGACACGCCGACCGGCGGGCAGATTTTATTCGACGACGAAGACATCGCCGAGCAGGGCTATTCGCACCATCGCAAGCATAATATCTCGCTGGTGTTTCAGAATTATAACCTGATCGATTATCTGACGCCGCTGGAAAACTTGAAATTGGTTAATTCCAAGGCCACTAACGAAACGTTACACTCCATGGGCTTGGACGACGATCACATTCACCGCAATGTCATGAAACTTTCTGGCGGACAACAGCAGCGTGTGGCGATTGGGCGAGCACTAGTGTCCTCCGCGCCGATTATCTTGGCGGACGAGCCGACTGGCAACCTGGATGAAACTACCGCTGCCGACATCATCGACATCCTGCGCCGGGCCGCCCACGAAAACGACAAATGCGTCATCGTCGTCACTCACAGCAAACAGCTGGCTAAAGAAGCGGATGTGGTATTGAAGCTTAAAGATAAAAAACTGAAAGTATAAAAATAGCTTCTACAAAAATAAACGTTTTAAATATAGCTCGAAGGAGCTATATTTTTATGGTTCCGGACCCCTAAATAAAGTTGGTAAGTGTATAATAATTATCATAATGAGAGTCAATTATTTACAGTTATCAAATATTCTAAGCTTCAAATATGAGGAGGACATAAACAACGCTTTTAAGATTGAATTTGACCCAGATCTTAATATTATTATTGGAGGGAACGGATCCGGCAAGTCAACAGCTTTAGAGTCTATGAATTTTGTATTCACAAGAGTCCTATTTAAGTATTGTGAGTTTAGGGATTATAATTTTTCGTTGCTAGGTGAAGCTCGAAGAAGCTCCCTCGTGATAGATGATCGATCTAATAATATTTCAGGTCTTCGACTCCAGCCTAATTGGAATTCGGAATCAGAATTACAGAAAATAAGGATATCACTTACACTTGACGGTATTGATAAAGCTAATATGGATCATATAGCAAATAATTGTATCTATATAAAAAATGTATTTGAGGAGTATTCTCATATAGAATTTCCCATAGATTTTATGCCTATAAGTAGCGATATAAACATTGTTATAGATGTTATCTTGAATTATAAAAAAAGCACATACGATGTAAAATATACCGATTCCACGCCAGCTTACGTACAATTTTATCTAGAATACTACCAGGCAATTAACGAGGCTATCACGATACATAATAATGAACATACTGACCGTATAAAGCCTCTTGGAAGTACGTTTTCTATGTTGTCTGCTTTTCGTAATTATAATACTTTCTCTCTGCAAACTTCTTTGCGATCTAACCCAGCAAACCAACTACGAGAAATCAGACGCGATTCTTCTTATCGCAGTAGTCATGATCAATCTGGTAGTGAGCCGGCTATATTCGATATTGTAAAACTCAAGCTTGGCGAGAAATATCTTAATTTTTTAAAAGGCAAAAAGGATATTTATGAAGCCAAAGATGCTGTAAATAGATCGCAAATGGTTAGTGACATAAACAACAAGCTTAAACTATTGAATTTAAAATTCTATATAGAACTCACAGATTTAATAACTTGGTCATACGAGTTTAGGTTTTACGATACAAAAAATGAGCGGGATCTAGGAGACATTAACAGCCTTAGTGCTGGACAAAAATCGATTATACATTTGATATTTGAGGCGTACGGTCGAGATGATGTAAAGGGTGGTCTTGTTATTATTGATGAGCCAGAGATTCATTTACATTACCAATTTCAATTTGAGTATCTTAAAATACTCGAAAATCTAGCGGACGAGCAGAATGTGCAGTATATAATAGTAACTCACTCGGAGGGATTTATAAGCAACAAGACAATAGGATATGTCAAACGATTCTCGCTAAATGAAGAGCGTAATTCCGTGGTGTGTACTCCCGATATTAGAGAACATCAAAGAAAGCTGATAGAGATTCTAAATAACACTCAAGCTGCTAGAGTGCTATTCTTGGATAAGGTTTTATTAGTAGAGGGTCAAGATGATGAGTATTTTTTTAGGGCTGCTATAAAGATACTACATCGAGAAGCTAGCCAATACATTACTGTATACGGCGTGAATGGCGAGAGGAGTATATTTTCATTTAAATCATTTTTTGAGTCTTTTGGACTAAAAGTCTATTTTGTTAAGGATCTAGATACTACAAAAACGGATTTCTATAGAGGATTTTACAAAAGTCAAAATAAGAGCCTACCTCAAGTAAAAACAGACGAGCAGATAATTGCATATAGAAACGAGCATCCTGACCTAGACGAGCAAATAGAGTCAAGATATTCATCCGACGAGTTTTATCTAAAGAAAGGAGCTATCGAACAGTACACCGAAAAACCAAAAAACATTGAGTATGTAATTGATTTTTGTGAAAATGAGATGGATAATTTTCTAAACAGCGATGACGACAAAGCAGAGGAAATTCGTAAAATTATAGACTCAATTTCAGAATAAGAGATTTAGAATCTGTAATTAAGTTTAATTATGAAAGCCAATAGCAATATGCATGATGACATTGTGATGAAACTAATAAAACTCGCTGAAGGTAATGATACTTACGCTGACTTTAATAAGCACATCGTCAATACCAAGATGCCGGTTATCGGTGTGCGAGTGCCGGATTTGCGGCGGCTGGCGAGGGAGTTGGCGTCTGATGTGAGTGCAGCAGAAATCAGCGAATTGCTGACGGTCCAGGACGAATCTTTCGACTATGTGTTGCTGTGTGGATTGTTGATTACGCATGCTCGGCTCGATGATCAGACGGCGATTGATTTGACTGAGCAATATTTACCCCGCGTTGATTCGTGGGCACACATTGACGTGTTCATTGAGAAAAAGCGACGATTTGCCGGTGAACTGTGGTGGAATTTTGCGCTGGAATGTTTGCAAAGCGAAGCTGAATTTACAGTTCGCTACGGCGTGGTTTCTTTGATGACTAATTTTCTTGATGAATCGCATGTCGATCAAGTTTTTGCCGCACTGCGAAATATTACACACGACGGCTACTATGTCAAAATGGCGTTGGCCTGGCTGTACTCCACGGCGGCGGTTAACTTTTTTGAACCGACACTGGCTGAGTTGGAAAACGAACATATCGATACCTGGACGCGCAACAAAGCCTATCAAAAAATGCGCGAATCGCGGCGATTTACGCCCGAACAGCAGGACATCATTGCTAAATATAAAGCAAAAGAATATTGCTAATCATCGTTAGCTTATAGCCTGGCTTTACAAAAGTCGAATAGTTATAGATAAGATGGTATACTAGTAACTAGTATGAAAGTCAGCCTAAATCTTATCAAACAATTGATTAATTTTGAATTACCGCCAGTGGACGAGTTGGTGGCGCGGGTCAATCAGCAGCTTGGCGGTGTCGAAGAAGTGATCGACCTGAAGGCCAAATATGGTGGTGCGCGAATCGTCCGGGTGGTTGAATGTGCCAAGCATCCGAATGCAGATCGTTTGAGTGTGACTAAAATTGACGATGGTGGCGTAGCGGACGTTCCAAGGGATGACAATGGTTATGTGCAAGTAGTTTGTGGTGCGCCGAATGTTCATGCTGATATGTGGGCAATTTGGTTGCCGCCAAAAAGTACCGTCCCAGCAAGTTTTGATGACGCTGAGCCGTTCGTACTGGATGCGCGACCGCTACGTGGAATCTTAAGTCAGGGTATGTTGGCGGCGGCTGATGAGTTAGCGATTGGTACGGATCACGAGGGGATTATTGAGATTAGTGAGCGTGATATTCCGGCGGGTGTTACACTCCAGGCTGGCGCAAGTTTTGCGGAAGTGTTTGGGCTGGACGATTACGTACTGGAAATTGAAAATAAGATGTTTACGCACAGACCGGATTGTTTTGGGCAACTTGGTGTGGCGCGCGAAATTGCTGGTATTTTTCACCAACGATTTACTAGCCCTGATTGGTATGAACAAGATCAACAGTTTGCTGACGCTAATGATTTGGAGCTGATAGTAGAAAATGACGCGCCAGAACTAGCACGGCGTTTTATGGCAGTGGCAATTCGTGGTGTTTCTGTGCGCCCAAGCCCGTTGTGGTTGCAGTGTCGATTAGTCGCAATGGGTGGTAAGCCTATCAATAATATCGTTGACGCGACAAACTACGTGATGTTTATGACGGCGCAGCCGACTCACGCTTATGATTACGACAAGTTGCGCGGGCATAAACTTGGCGTGCGAATGGCGCACGATGGCGAAAAAGTCGGTTTACTTAATGGCAAGGAATATGAATTGACGGCTGACGATATTGTTATCGCTGATGACGAAGGTGTGATTGGGCTAGCTGGAATTATGGGCGGTGTTGACACTGAAGTTTCGGCTGAAACGAAGAATATTGTCCTTGAATGTGCCAATTTTGATATGTACGCGCTACGTCGCACGGCTATGCGTCACGGAATTTTCACCGACGCCCTGACTAGGTTTAATAAGGGGCAATCGCCTCTGCAAAATGCTGTCATATTAAAGCAATTGATGAATATGGTTGGTGGAGTGCAGGCGAGCGAAGTTTTTGATTTGAAACAATTCGACGGACATATGGACGATTATTTCGATGGAAAATATACGCTAGCGAATATTGATATCGATGGTAAGTTTATAAATGAGAGACTAGGCTCGGATTTGTCTGATGACGACATTTGCGAGCTGCTTAATAGCGTTGAGATCCGCAGTCACAGTATGGAAAAAGAATCTGGCTATATCTGTATTCAAGTGCCATTTTGGCGGACTGACCTTGAATTGCCGGAAGATATTGTAGAGGAGGTCGGGCGATTATACGGTTTTGATAGATTGCCGCGTCATTTGCCAGAGCGAAGCATTAAGCCTGCGCCGAAGAATGAGCGTCGTGAATTGAAACAGAGAATTCGCCAAAGTTTGTCGCGAGCTGGAGCGAACGAAGTTTTGACGTATAGTTTCGTTCATGAGCGAGTTTTGAAAAATTCCGAGCAAGATCCGAGCCGTGCGTATCGCTTGAGCAACGCGCTTAGTCCAGACTTGCAATATTACCGAATTAGCATTTTGCCGAGTTTGCTGGATAAAGTTCACGCCAATATAAAATCTGGGCATGACGAATTTATGTTGTTTGAAATTGGCAAAATTCACGATAAGAAATTAGGATTTAACGATGAGAATTTGCCGATTGAAAAGACTTTCATTGACGGAGTTTATGCGAATAAAAAACCCCAAGCTGGCGCGCCGTTTTACAAAGTGAGGAAAATTGCTGAGAGGCTGATGAAAGATTTGAGTGTTGAGGTTGATTTTGTGAAGATTGCGGAATCTGACAGCGACGTCCCAGCGCCATTTGATGCGAAACGCAGCGCTTGGATTGTGGCGAAGAACGGTGACAATTTGGGAATTGTTGGCGAGCTGGTTCAGTCTGCCCGACGCAACTTCAAATTGCCAGATTACACGGCAGCGTTTTCTATTGATATTGAAAAATTGCAGGAAAATCTGAGTAAAAATCAGGGCTATAATTACCAGCCGTTAAGTCGATTCCCGTCGACCGCCAGAGATATTTCATTGAAAATGGATTCGAATGTTGATTACGCGAAGGTTTATGCTTGCGCCGAAGAAGTTGCGAAAAAACACGGTGAGTTACAAATTAGCATAACGCCGGTTGCGATATATCAGCCGAAAAATGACGATTCAACAAAAACCATAACTTTGAATGTAAAATTTACGAGCGCTGAACGGACGCTGGAAGATAAGGATATTGCGCCGATTATTGAGGAGATTGCCGTGATGGCGGCGGAAGAATTTGATGCCGCTCAGGTTTAATGTGATTTGTTGTGCTTGATAAAAATTGCTATAATTGAAAAGTAAATAAAGGAGGAATATGGCAACTACGAAAGGCCAGAGAATAGGTATTTGGGTTATTGCCGGCATGATGTTTTTGGGGACCGTTGGCGGATTTGTCGCTATGATGGTGGCGCCTGGAAATGAAGCCAAAGATCAGGCTGCGTTCAAGAAAGCTCAGGACGAATACACCAAAGCCAGTGAAGAGCGAAAAAAGAAAGTTGAGGCTCAGGCTAATGAATTGAGTCAAAAATATTACAGCAAGTTTTCTGAGTTTAGCTCACGAGTTGGCGCGTTTGATGCTGGTGACGTGAAAGAGCTTGTTAAGGAAGATTTGGTTGAGGGCGAAGGCGCTGAGGTTAAGGACGACACCAAATTGGCTGTTTATTACATTGGCTGGAACGCTAAGGGTGAGATTTTCGATCAATCAATCGCTGACGGCAAATTGAAAGCTCCGCTCAATATGGATGGCCCGGCAAATACTGCAGTCATTCAGGGTTGGAAAGAGGGCTTGATTGGTATGAAAATTGGCGGCGTGCGCGAACTAACAATTCCAGCCAATAAGGCTTACGGCGATAAAGCTCAGGGTGATAAAATTCCTGCAAATTCTCCACTTAAGTTCGTGGTGATGGCTATTGAAAAGCCAGCCGATATTCCAGAGCCAGAAATGCCAGAAGTGATGAAGCAATATTATAGATCGCGAGGTTTCAATGTCTAAAGATGTTATTATTGTTGGCGCTGGCCCAAGCGCGTTAACGGCGGCAATTTACTTGTCGCGCGAAGATGTCGACACGACATTATATGAGCGTGGCGTGGTTGGCGGAATGGCGGCGATTACTGATCAGATTGACAATTATCCTGGTTTCGCTGAAGGCGTTACTGGAATGAAGTTGGCGTCTGAATTGCAACAACAAGCGGAGCGATTTGGTGCGAAGATTGAGTATGGCGACGTGACGGAATTGAAGCAAGTTGATGGCGAATTGGAGCTGACAATTGACGGTCAATCTGTCCGCGCGAAGTCAGTTTTGCTGGCGACTGGCTCGAATTATCGTAAATTAGGCGTTCCGGGCGAAGATGAATTATATGGTCGAGGCGTGCATTACTGTGCGACTTGCGACGGTGCGTTTTATCGTGATAAAAATCTAATCGTTGTCGGCGGTGGAAATTCTGCCGTGCAGGAAGCGATATTTTTGACGCGATACGCTAGTCATATTGATCTGTTGGTTCGCAGTAAATTGCGCGCCAGTGACATCTTGCAAAAAGATTTGCAGAAGTATGTCGATGATGGAAAAATTACCGTTCACATCGGTGCAACGACTGATGAAATTATTGTCAAGGACGATAAGTTTTACGGCGTTAAGTCGACTCAAAACGGCGAGCAGAAAGAATTTACCGCTGACGGATTGTTTGTGTTTATTGGACTAATTCCGAATACGCAATTCCTGACAAACTCGGATGTTGAGTTGGATTTAGGCGGACACATCATTACTGACGAACATCTGCACACTAATATTCCTGGCGTTTTTGCTTCTGGCGATGTACGCTCGGGGGCAACTATGCAAATCGCTTCGGCGGTTGGTGAAGGTGCGGTGGCTGCGGTGCAGATTCGTGAATATTTACAAGAAAAAGCCAGAGAGGAGTAAAAAATGGCAGATTTTAATCAAATTTTAACACCTGGTGATGTCGAAAATGGCATCGTAAATGTAGTTGTTGAGATTCCACAGGGATCAAGCCATAAAATTGAGTGGAATCGTGAGCTTGCAGTGATGCAGTTGGACCGTGTTGAGCCAGCTATTTTTGCAAAGCCAACAAACTACGGTTTCATTCCACAGACTTTGGATGAAGACGGCGACGAATTGGACGCACTAATTATTACCGACGAACCATTGACTACCGGCATTTTTATGGAGGCAAAGGTTATTGGCGTATTGGAGTTCGTTGACGACAATGAAGTCGACGACAAGGTTATTGTTGTGCCAGCCGACGACCGAAATACCGGTAATGCGATCAACTCGTTGGAAGACCTACCTCCACAATTACTGAAGCAAATCGAACACCATTTCAATCACTACAAGGACTTGAAGAAGCCTGACTCAACAGTAGTCAAGGGATTTGGCGATGTAGAGAGAGCAAAGCAAATTATCCGCGAGTCAATTACTCGTTGGAACGAAAAATAAGATCGCGTTTGATTATTGGTTAAAACTGAGGAACTGGCGAGCGTTACTTGTATCGGAAGAATGAGGAGACGCCGCCAGTTAACTGTTGTAAGATGCTGTTTGAGCGGGATAATTGTAAGCGTAGTTTATCTTTGGCGTGTGGCGTAATTATGACGTCTCGCCAATCTGGTTTTGGATGAGCGGACTTACTTGTTAAAACTTCAATTGTGTCGCCGTGCTGTAATTTGTAATTGAACGGCTTCATCACGCCATTGATCTTAAATCCGCTTGCGCACGCCGCGATATCGGAATGAATGCGGTAAGCGTAATCCAGCGGGAAGGCACCACTTGGTAGATCGTAAATGTCGCCTTTTGGAGAATAGACGAAAATGCGGTCTGAGAACAATTTCATGCGGAACTTGTCAGAGTCAAATCGTTTGCCCTCGCCCGCCAATGCTGCCGCTTCCTGAAGCTCACGAATCCATGACAAATCTGCTGGCATAGAACCCATGCGACCTTTTTTATAAGCGTCGGTCAATTTCTGCTCATTGTAATGAAAGCTGGCTGCCAAACCACGTTCAGCATGTTCGTGCATTTCTTTGGTGCGAATCTGGAACTCAACAATCTGCCCGCTCGGCGTTTGTACCGTGGTGTGTAGACTTTGGTAACCATTCGGCTTGGGGTTGGCGACATAATCTTTAATCCTCTCGTGCATCGGCTGATACATATCGTGCAGAATCCCCAGAACCAAATAGCCCGTCGACAAATCATCGACAATCACTCGCAGGGCGATCAAGTCATAAATCTTATCAATATCGCCGACCTTATCGAGCTTTTTGAATAGACTGTAGACACTTTTGACGCGGCCATCCATCTGGAAAACCAACTTTTCTTCCTTCAATCGTGCCTCGACTTCGCGGCGAACACGGTCCAGTTTTCGCTGCGATTTTTTCAATCGACTATCCATCAAACTCTTGGTGCGGTGAAAATCTTTCGGCATCAAATATTTGAAGCTCAATTCTTCCAGCT
>ERZ773062.1216-NODE-1216-length-11120-cov-3.244465_pt1 | contig 11120 bp, 8 predicted proteins | sample MGYA00580626_ERZ773062 | MGnify/ENA primary metagenome ERZ773062 (study PRJEB29015, sample SAMEA2738003) | human oral metagenome | biome: human oral; feature: human-associated habitat; material: dental | place: China | collected 2058 ...
TGCGAGATTGCCGACAGCAAGGGCATGACGCTGGAGGAGATCTGCCACTGGCTGGCCAGCCGGGCGCTGCGGCACCGGACCGTCATCCGGCTGCAGACCGGCGACCCGTCGCTCTATGGCGCCCTCATCGAGATGGTGCAGCCGCTGGACGATGCCGGGGTGCCGGTGAAGGTGGTGCCCGGCGTGAGTTCCGCCTTTGCCGCCGCTGCCGCGGGCGTGGAGAGCCTCACGCTGCCCGAGGTCACGCAGACCGTCATCCTCACGCGCGTGGCGGGTCGCACGCCGATGCCCGAGGGCGAGGATCTGGTCTCGCTGGCCCGGCATCGCAGCACGCTGTGCATTTTCCTCTCCATCACGCTGCTGTCCAGCATCCAGCGCGACCTGCGTGCCGCGGGCTGGCCCGAGGATGCGCCCATCCTGGTGGTGCACAAGGCCAGCTGGCCCGGCGAGGAGAAGATCGTGCGCACCACGCTGGCCGACGTGAAGGAGGCCTGCCGGCAGGCCAAGATCGTCAGCCAGGCCATGATCATCGCCAGTCCCACCATCGGCGCCCGTCAGTGGAGCACCCTGACCAAGTCACGGCTGTACGATGCCAGCTTCACCCACCGCTTCCGTCGCGCCAGCGAGGAACGTCTTGTCGACATGGCGGTGGGCAAACTGAATCCGCGCTCCGAGACCCGGGTGCCGGAAGGGCAGACGAAAACAACTTCCTCCGATGAGGGTTCGGATGACAACCTCTAATGACACCATCCTGCTGGTCGGCCACGGCTCACGCGAGGCCTCCGGCAATGCCGAGATCCTGCTGTTTGCGGAACGCTGGCGTGCCCGTCACCCCGACTGGCGCATCGAGGTCGGCTTCATCGAGTTTGCCGATCCGTTGCTGGATCCGGCCCTGAACCATGCGGCACGCAACAGCGGGCGTGTGCTGGTGCTGCCGCTCATCCTCAACGCCGCCGGCCACGTTCGCCAGGACATCCCGAGTGCCATCCAGCGCGCGCAGAAGCGTCATCCCGATGTCCAGTTCCTCTATGCCCCGCACCTGGCGGTCAGCGATCCGCTGCTGCGCATCCTGAAGCGCTTCCTGCGTCAGGCCATGCTGCAGCTGGACGTGCCGGATCCCCGTACCACCGGGGTCATCCTGCTGGGGCGTGGTTCCAGCGACCGGCTGGCCAATGGGGACGTGGCACGCATGGCCCGCTGGCTGTGGGAGATCGGCGATCACGAGCGTGTGGACCTGGCCTTCACCGGCGTGACCTTCCCGCGTCTGGAGAAAGTGGTGCGCGATCAGGTGGCGCTGGGCATGATGCAGATCGTCGTCATGCCGTACTACCTGTTCACCGGCACGCTCATCAAGCGCATCGGGCGTCAGATGGAAAATCTGGCGGCCCAGTATCCGCAGGTCCGCTTTGCCCACACCAGCTATTTCGGCTTCGAGCCCGAGATCGCCCGCATGCTGGACGAGCGCGTCCATGCCCTGAAGCAGGGGGTGGGCGCCATCGATCTGGATCGGCTGATGCGGCCCGATCCGTTCCGCGAAAGCGGGGGGCACCACCACCATCATCACCATGGCCATCATCACGGACATGAGCATGGCGCGCACGATCATGGTGATGACCATGCCCATGGCGCCCATCCGGATCACGCGCATGATCATGCGCACGTCCACGATCACGACCACGGGCATGATCATGAGCACGACCATGACCACGAACATGGGCACAGCCATAGTAATGACGCCGAGCCTGGACACGATCACGACCATGCGCACGATCCTGACCATGACCATGAGCAGCATCATGATCATGCCCGTGTGGAACCCGTCCATCAGGGCAATGATCATCAGGTCATGAATGACCCGAATCAGGGGCGTTCAATTCCGGAAGTCGCCCGTGCCGTTCCGCAGGGCAAGCCGCTGGGGCCGCAGTCGGCCTTCCCGAAAGGAAAGGCGATTCAACCCGGCCTGCCCGGGCGTCCCTTCTTCCCCCGTTCACGCTTTGGCCGCTGAGTGTCGGCTGATTCACCGTCATCCGCACACCATCCTTTCATTTTCGACATTCCCGACCGCCAGAACCCATGAGCACCGTCAACACCGTCACCGAGCAGCTGACCCGCGCCGGGCAGGTCATCGAGCATGACAGCTTCGCCATCATCGACCGCGAAGCCGGTCCGCATTCCTACACGGCCGAACAATGGCCGATCGTGCGGCGCATGATCCACGCCAACGCCGACTTCGATTTCAACGGCCTCGCGCGCTTCCATCCGGATGCGGTGCGTGCCGGTCGCGAGCTGCTGCTGAGCGCCCGTGCCCAGGGCGGCGCCCATATCGTGGCGGACGTGGAGATGATCTGCGTGGGGCTTTCCGCACCGCGACTGGCACATTTCGGTATTCAGACCCATCAGTTCATTTCCGACGAGGACGTCATCGAGCAGGCCAAGGCCGAGGACAGCACCCGTGCCGTGCAGGCCATGCGCAAGGCGCAGCGGCTGGGGCTCATCGATGGGCAGATCGTTGCCATTGGCAATGCGCCCACCGCCCTCATCGAGCTGGTGCGGATGATTCGCGAGGAGGGTGCCCGCCCGGCACTGGTCATCGGCATGCCGGTGGGCTTCGTCTCGGCGGCCGAGAGTAAGGCCTTGCTGATGGAGGTGAAGGAAGTGCCCTGGATCGCCATTCAGGGACGCAAGGGGGGCTCCACGCTGGTGGTGGCTGCCCTGCATGCGCTGCTGGCGCTGGCCGAGGCCGAACAGAAAAAGGCTGCGGCGCAGGCATGACGGACGCGGGGCAGGGCTACATCGCCAACCCGGTGCAGGCATGTGCCGATATCCCGGCGGCACCGCCCGCGGGGGAAGGGCCATCGAAGGCAGCACCTGCAGAATCCGGTGCCGAACGTGCAGCCCGGGTTCGGGCCAGCAAGCCGGCGCGTGGCACCCGTACCGGCTTTTCCACCGGGGCCTGCTCGGCCACGGCCGCCCGCGCCTGTGCCATCGGCCTCGTCACCGGACAGGTACCCGACACTGTGGAAAGCCTGCTGGCCAATGGCCGTCGCTACACCTTCTCCATTCATGACGGCCGGGTCGAAGGCGAGGGCCTGAACCGTACCGCTCATGGCTATGTGCAGAAATTTGCCGGTGACGACCCGGACTGCACCGATGGCGCCCACCTGACGGTGGATCTGCGCATCCTGCCTGGACAGGCGGGCGAGGTGCGCTATCGTGCCGGCCCCGGCGTGGGCACCGTCACGCTGCCCGGCCTGGGACTGGAGGTGGGCGGCCCGGCCATCAACCCGGTGCCCCGTCGCAACATTGCCGAGAACCTGCACGAAGTGGCCGGCAGCCTGCTGGCCGAGCATGGGCTGGAAGTCACCATCAGCGTGCCCGATGGCGAAGTCATGGCCAGAAAGACCACCAATGCCCGGCTGGGCATTCTGGGGGGCATCAGCATTCTGGGGACCAGCGGCATCGTGCGGCCGTATTCCACCAGTGCCTGGCGGGCCAGCGTGGTGCAGGGCATTCAGGTGGCGGCCATCACCGGCAACGACATCGTCGTGCTCACCACCGGCGGGCGCAGCGAGGCCTTTGCCATGCGCGAGGTGCGCCGTGATCGTCCCGAACTGCCGCCCGCCTGCTTCGTGCAGATGGGCGATTTTCTGCGCTACGCGCTGGACGAGGTCGTGGCGCAGGGCATCCGGCTGGTGGTCTTTGGTCTGATGGTCGGCAAGCTCACCAAGATTGCCCAGGGCGAGACCATCACCCACGCCAACCGCAGTGTGGTCGATACCGATGTGGTGGCCGAGGTAGCCCGCCGCATCGGCGCCAGCGAAGAAGACTGTGCCGCCATTGCTGCCGCCAAAACCGCACGGTTCGGTGCCGAACTGATGGTGGAACGGGGGCTGGGGGACATCTTTCACAGAACACTGGCCGAAACCGCCATGGCCACGCTGCAGGCTCCGGACCGCTATGGGCGGGCCTTTCAGATCCGCATCATGGTCTGCGATGGTGAGGGCAACATGCTGGCCGATGTCTGGTCTGCACCGGCCGAGGACCGCCCGCGCCCGGAAACCGCCGGCCGCACCGGCATCTCCCACACCCATTCCGCCGATTTCGATACCGACGAGGATTTTCCGCCCGTGCCCAGTCATCCGGACTGAAACCCGGACTGAACGGGGCAGGGCAGACGCCGTTTCCTGATTTTCATCCCTGCATTTCTCCATGCCCGACCCCAATCCCTGCCGCATCATCGGTGTACTGGACGATGGCCCCGCCAGCCTGACGCCCACCGCGCTGGCCCACATCCGCACGGCCGATGTGATCGTCGGTGCGCCGCGCACGCTGGCGCTGTTCGAAAGCCAGTTCAAACCGGGGGCCACCACGCGTGATCTCACCGGCCAGCTCAAGGCCGTGCCCGGCTGGATCGGTGCCGCGCGCGAGGCCGGACAGCGCTGCGTGGTGCTGGCCACCGGTGACCCGCTTTGCTGGGGCATTGCCCCCTATCTGGCGGCGCGGTTGTGCACGGAGGCGCTGGACATCCTGCCCAATGTGTCCACGCTGCAGCTGGCCTGCGCACGGCTGGGCATGCCGTGGCAGGATGCAAAACTTTTTTCGGTGCATGCAAAGGATGCCGGCCCCTGGCAGCGGGGCGCGGGCCCCGACCATGGTCTGCATGCGCTGGCGCAGGCCGTGCACGCGCACGACCGCCTGGTCATTCTGACCAGTCCCGGCAATACACCGGCCCGCATTGCGCAGCTGCTGCAAATCGAAGGACTGGCCGGCGCCATGCAGATGGCCGTGGCCGAGAACCTGCTGCAGCCGGAAGAGCGCATTCATCCGCTGCTCGATATCGACACGGCCGCCACCATGACCTTCGCCCCGCTCAACGTCGTGGTGCTGTGGCGCATCCAGCCGCGTGACAATCCGGTGCTGCTGGGTCTGAACGACGACACCTACGCCCAGCGTCGCCCGAAGGGCGATGGCACCGGCGGGCTGATCACCAAGCAGGAGGTGCGTGCCGTGTCACTGGCCCGCCTGCAGCTGCGCACCGACAGCATCGTCTGGGACATCGGTGCCGGCAGTGGCTCGGTGGGGCTGGAAGCCGCGCGACTCTGCCATCGGGGCCATGTCTGGGCCATCGAGAAGAACGCGCATGATGTCGAGATCATCCGCCAGAATCACGATGCCTTCCGGGTGGCCAATTACACGCTGGTGCATGACAAGGCCCCGGCCGGCATGGAAGCGTGGCCCGATCCGGATGCCGTGTTCATTGGCGGCAGCGGGGGTGAGCTGGCCGAGCTCATCCGGCTGGTGCTGTCCCGTCTCAAGCCCAGCGGCCATCTGGTGATGAACTTCGTGACGCTGGAGAACCTGGCCACGGCGCTGGAGACGCTCAAGGACGTGCAGTCCCAGAGCGTTGGAGCGAAGCTGCCCGCCGATGATTCGGTGTCGAATGATGTGGGGAGCCCAGCGGCATCCCGGTCCGGCAAGACGCTGCACTGGGACGTGCTGCAGCTGCAGGCCTCGCGCAGCCGTCCCATCCTTTCGATGAACCGGCTGGCCGCCGAGAACCCCGTCTGGCTGGTCTCGGCCTGCTGGCGCGACGTGAAGACCGATGCGATGTGACAGCCGATGCCGCTGGCTGTCGCAATCGGAAGCCGCAGTCAGAAGCATGTCGCTGAAAGAAGCATGCCGAGGCAGCCATCCGGACACGCTTGCCCGACCCTTTCCGGTGACGATGTCTGCCATCGTTGCCGTCCATGAATTGATGACAGGATCCTTGCACCATGCATGACACTCTTGGCCGTCTGATCGGCGTTTCCCTCGGTCCCGGTGATCCGATGATGATCACCCGCGCCGCCTGGGCCGAACTGCAGCGGCGCGATACCCGCTGGGTCTATCCGGTGCGAAGCGGCAACAGCGAAAGCCACGCCTTCGGCATCGTCCGGCGGGCCGGCATCGAGCCGGTGGCTGACCATCAGCCGCTCGTCTTTCCCATGACCTACGATGCCGAGAAGCTGGGCAAGGCGTGGCTGAAGACGGCGCAGACCGTGCTGCCGTGGCTGCAAGCCGGGCAGGATGTGCTCTTTCTGGTGGAGGGGGACGCCAGCACCTATGCCACCTTTGGCCATCTGGCCCGTACCGTGAAGAGCCTGGACGAGCGCATCTCGACACCGGTGATCGCGGGCATCAATGCCTTCACGGCGGCCGGGGCAATGGTGGGTCAGCCGCTGGCTGAACAGGACGACACCATGGCGGTGGTGCCGGCCGCCTATGGCGTGAGCATGTTGCCGCGGCTGCTGCACGACTTCGACACGCTGGTGCTGATGAAAGTGAAGCCCGTGCTGGACGAGCTGATCGACTGGCTGATGAAGCACGGCCTGCTGGGCGAAGCCCATTTTGTCGAGAAGGTGGGTGCCGAGGATGAGCGCAGCGTGAGCGGGGATGCACTGCTGGACCTGCGCGGCCAGAAGGTCAGCTACCTGTCGCTGGTCATCGTCCGCCATCCGCACCGGGTTCGTGGTGAACGCATCCGCGGCTGCCTGAAAAAGCCCAAGGTCGAGGTACAAGGTGCTTCATCGACAGGAGCGGCTGCATCGACGTCGGCGGTTGCGCCTGTGCCTGCCGTGGCGGATCCTGCGGTATCGCGGACGGGCGAGACGGGCGCGGGGCAGGGGGCTGGTGTTGCCGGCAGTGCGTCACCCCTGTCGGGCGCAAATACGGGAGAGCTGGCAACCACTGCGCCGGAGTACGGTGCGGCGCTCCACACCCAGCCCACGCAGGAGGCACGTGTCTGCCTGCTGGCCATCACCAAGGGGGGCGTGGCCCACGCGGTGCGGCTGGCGCGGATGCTGCCTCATGCCACCGTCTGCACGCTGCCCAAGTTTGCTGCCGATCTTGAGGCATTGCCGAACGAGAAGTTCATCTGCCAGAAGACGCTGCGCGAGGAGATGGGAGGCATTTTCGGTCGCTTCGATCAGCTGGTCTGCTTCGTCTCGCTGGGGGCCGTGGTGCGACTGGTGGCCCCGCACCTGAAGGACAAGGAGACCGATCCGGGCGTCATCGTCGTCGATGATGCAGCACGCTACGTCGTGCCGATGCTCTCGGGCCATGTGGGCGGCGCCAATGCCTGGGCCGAGCGGGTGGCGCGTCTGCTGGATGCCACGGCCGTGCTCACCACGGCCTCGGATGCGGGCGGCACGCTGGCCGTGGATATTCTGGGGCGGGAACTGGGCTGGCAGGTCGAGGCGCCGAAGATCAATCTCACACGTGTGGCGGCGGCCGTGGTCAACCATGAGCGGATTGCCATCGTGCAGGAGACCGGCAGCCGGAACTGGTGGACGCGCAAGACACCGCTGCCGGCCAACATTGAGCTGCTGGATGACCTGGCCGATGTGAAGCCGGGCTACCACCAGGCACTGCTCTGGATCACGCACCGACCGGTGGATGCCAGCTTCTGGACCCAGTGGCCCGAACGACTGATTGTCTACCGCCCGCCGCAGGGACAGGACGAGGATGCCCGGCCGGGTGATGCTGCAGCGAAGGAAGCGACGGCATGACGCAGGACATCGCGCTTGGCATCGGTTGCGATCGCAACACCCCCCATGCGACGCTGGCCCAGGTCATTGATGAGGCGCTGCAGCGCCTGGGGCGTGACTGGTCGGCGGTGAAGGCCGTGGCCAGCATCGACCTGAAAGCCGACGAGGTGGCCATGCAGCAGCTGATGCAGCAGCGTGGCTGTGACATCCGTTTCTTTTCGGCAGCCCAGCTGGCGCAGGTGCCGGTGCCCAATCCCAGCGAGACGGTGCGCAAGTACACGGGCACGCCGTCGGTCAGCGAGGCGGCGGCATTGCTGGCGGCGGGTGCCGATGGTCAGCCTGCGCCGATGTCGGCGCTGCTGATCGAAAAGCACAAGCTGCGCGGCCCCGATGGACGCAATGCCACCGTGTCGGTGGCGGCCATCGGCTGACACACACGGCACTGTGAGGGTCATGCAGCCGGTGCATCGATCATGAATGTGCCCGCTGGCATGAACACAGTGCCTGTTTCCCTTTGCATATTGACAGATAAAACGCAGGAGTCTGACCCCATGTCCCATGGAAAGATCATGCTGGTCGGCATTGGCCCGGGCAGCGCCGAACACATGACGGCCCGTGCCCGCGCAGCCATTGTCGAGGCCGACACGGTGATCGGCTACGTGACCTACATCAAGCTGGTGGCCGACCTGCTGGATGGCAAGGAAATCATCCGCAAGAGCATGACCGAGGAGCTGGATCGTGCCATCGAGGCGCTGGCCCGGGCTCGTGAGGGCAAGAAGGTCGCGCTGATCTCGTCGGGTGATGCCGGTGTCTACGGCATGGGAGGCCCCACCTTCGAGGTGCTGATGCAGGCTGGCTGGACGCCGCCCGAAGTTACTGTCGAGACCGACGAGGCGGGCAACGAGCAGCGCATCGTCGGTGACGGTATCGAGGTCGAGATCATTCCGGGCGCCTCGGCAATCAACAGCTGCGCCGCGCTGGTGGGGGCGCCGCTTACCCATGATTTCTGTTCGATCTCGCTTTCCGACCTGCTCACGCCGTGGCCCACCATTGCTCGCCGGCTGGATGCGGCGGCAGCGGCGGACTTCGTGGTGGCACTCTACAACCCCAAGAGCGGGCGGCGTACCCGGCAGATCGTCGAGGCGCAGCAGCTTTTCCTGCGGTATCGGGATCCGGAGACGCCGGTGGCCATCGTCAAGAGCGCTTACCGCCGTCGCCAGAATATCGTGCTCACCACGCTGGCAAAGATGGCCGAAGCCGACATCGGCATGCTGTCCACGGTGCTGATCGGCAACAGCAACACCTTCATGCGCTATGGCCTGATGATCACGCCGCGCGGTTATGCCAACAAGTACGACGTGACGGGCGATCATGGCCTGAAGGGGGGCGAGCGCTCGGGCCGTTCGCTGTCCACCGGGCTGGACGGCTGGCTGCATGCGCTGCATGCGGCGCACGCTGGCGGGGAAACCGCAGAGGCTCTGGCGGAGCACTATCGTTTGCCGGCTGACTATATTCGGCAGAAACTGGCTGAACCGCTGCCGCAGCCCGAGGTCTCGAAATCGCGTCGCAAGCAGTCCGCCGAAGAAGGCAGCGAGGGCTAAGGGTACTTCGCTGAAGCCTGCACGCCATGATCGAGATTGCTGCCTGGGCACCTGCCGCCGTGCCGCTGCTGGCCTTCGGACTGGATGTGGCTTTCGGCGAGCCGCCCGTCCGCCTGCATCCGGTGGTGTGGATGGGGCAGTATCTGCAGTGGGCGGGCGAGCGGATCGCGCCATCGGTCGTTGTGGATGTGCCTCCTTCGGAGGGGGGCAGGCATGAGAATGCGTCCCGAATCGCCGAAAGTGCACGAATTGGTCTGTCGGAAACCGGTGGCGCCACGACGGTCCGGGATGCCCGTCGCCAGTTCCAGCTGGGGGCGCTGGCCTGGCTGCTGGGCGCTGCCGTGACCACGTCGCTGGCCTGGGGCGTGCAAGGGGCGCTGGGACAGTTGCCCGTCTGGCTGGCCGTGCCGCTGCTGGCGCTGTGCCTGAAACCGCTGTTTGCCTGGACCATGTTGCGCGACCTGGTGGCGCAGGTGGAAGCGGCGCTAGGGCAGGGGCTGCAGGCAGGGCGGGAACAGCTGGCGCACCTGGTCAGCCGGGATGTGCAGCAGCTTGATGACGCCGGTGTGCGCGAATCTGCCATCGAGACGCTGGCCGAGAACCTGAGTGATTCGGTCGTTGCGCCGCTGCTGTGGTTTGCGCTGCTAGGCCTGCCGGGGGCGGCGCTCTATCGCTTTGCCAACACGGCTGATGCGATGTGGGGCTATCCGGGCGTGCATGGCGGCCGCCACTGGCAATGGGCCGGCAAATGGGCCGCGCACGCTGACGATGTACTGAACTGGCTGCCCGCCCGACTCACGGCCGGACTGCTGATGCTGGGGGCTGGTCGAACGCTCTGGCAGGCGCTGCCCGCGCAGGCTGCGCTGACGCCATCGCCCAACGGGGGCTGGCCCATGGGGGCCATGGCGCTGCGTTTGGGGGTCGGTTTGGGCAAGCCGGGGGTGTATCGGCTCAATGCACAGGCGCCGGCACCGCAGGCTTCCCATACGTGGCAGGCGCTGCGCCGAGCCCGTCGGGCAGCGTGGCTGGCGGTGGTGCTGTGTGCCGGTGCCGTTGCCCTGGTGGGGCCGTGGGGATGATGATTGCCTTCCGAAGCAGTCAGGCGTTTCGCGGCTGAGTTTACGCGCTCTTCGGGCCTGAAGACCCGGTGATCGACACCTGCCGCAGGGGCTGGTTCGGTGTGGCGTACCCGGGGATGCGGTGGCTTTCCGCGTGCCGAGCATGGCACGTCTGAATGTCAGACTCCGGCGGCTGCCGTCGCAGACGTGTCCGGCTCATTCAGGGCATAATCTTTTGCCATGGAGATTTGCGGCACATACAACCACGGGGGACCTGACGCAGACGGCGTGCCGCTGCATGATTTCTCCACCAATGCCAATGCAGCCGGCCCGTGTCCGGCTGTGCTGCACCGGCTGCAGCAGCTGGTGCCCGATACCTATCCGGACCCGGCCTATGCGTCGCTGCGCACGCAGCTGGCCCGCTGGCATGGCGTGACACCCGCGCGCATCGTCATGGGGGCCAGCGCCAGTGAACTCATCATGCGGCTCACGGCGGCCGTTCTGCCTGACATCGCTTCCGTCTGGGTTCCGCGCCATGCCTATGGTGACTATCGCCGTGGGGCGGATGCCTGGGGACTGATGGCCGAGGCCTGGGAAGCCGACGACCGTCGCCATGTCTCGCAGGCCTTTGCCGAAGGCTCGCCATCCTCGACGCCCGGACGACGGTCGCGACTCGTCTGGATCACCTGGCCAGCCAGCCCGCAGGGGGACATGCCGCCTGCGCTGGCGGGGCTGGCCGAGGCACTGACCCCGGAGGATGTGGCGGTGCTGGACATGGCCTATGCGCCCCTGCGGCTGGATGCACATGCCCATTCCAGGGCGCCTGAAGGGGAGAACGCCTTGCCTGAGGCGCTGGCCGCGCGCGCGTGTCGGCTCTTTTCGCCGAACAAGGCGCTGGGGCTGACGGGGGTGCGCGGTGCCTATCTGGTGCTGCC
>ERZ773062.1221-NODE-1221-length-11108-cov-3.395458_pt1 | contig 11108 bp, 11 predicted proteins | sample MGYA00580626_ERZ773062 | MGnify/ENA primary metagenome ERZ773062 (study PRJEB29015, sample SAMEA2738003) | human oral metagenome | biome: human oral; feature: human-associated habitat; material: dental | place: China | collected 2058 ...
AATTTCAAAAACCAATTATTTATAGTATGAATATTCACGGAATATTTGAAACACAAACGTTAAAAATACTTGCACCAATTATATTTAAAATATTTGATGATGACGTTAACTTTCAAGCAAATATAGAGGCTCTAAATATTACAGATTCAAATTATTTGAGCTGGATAAATAAATTTTCGGGAGAATAAATTATGCTTTTTTATAAAAAAATAGTGGCAGTAGTAATATCTATTTTTTACATATTTGCAAATTGTAGCTTTTATAATTCAATTTTTCATGAATATACAAATAATAGACTTTTTCATATAACAACATGGCTTGGAATTGTTGAAGCACTTTTCTGGATTACATTATTTCTTTCAGTATTTCAACTTGAAGATAAAAGTATCCAAAAAGGTGATAGAACTAGGGAAGAAAAAGAAAAGGAAATAAAAAAAGATACAAGAGATTTAATAATTTGTTTTTTCATATTTATAGCAAGTTTAATTTGTATAAATATTTCCCGTGTGATTTTAACAAGTTCACCTTATATAAATGACATAGCTTCAACTGTAAGTTCATACACTATGTTTATTGGAGGTACAAGAGTTTTATTTATATTTTCAGCAATAATGTTTATTTTTATTGCAGTAAGTAGAAAAAATATATTTTTAATTATTATTTCAGCAATAAATACTATAATTTCTATAATGATATGGCTAGATTTTGATGGAAATATTACTGCAATTATGAGAATTACTATTGCAATATTAGCAATTATTTATTATTTAAAAAATGATATTATAAAATTTAATAAAAAGAACGGAACTAAGTAATAGAAAAATTAGTAATTAAAAATAAAATAAGTAAAAAAAATTATTAAAATAGGAGGATGACAAACAAATGAAAAAGAATGTAGCAAATATATTATTTTTAATATCAATATTATCTGTCGGAAATATATTAAATGCAAACAATCAAGATGTTTCAAAAGATGTTAAAAAGCCAATAGAAATACGTATTGATGATAATGGACAAGTAAGGAAAGATCAATCGGGTCCTAATAAAAACAAAAAAAATGATAATAGTGGACAAAATAGTTATGTAAACACAAATACTCAAAGAGGAGGAACTGAAACAATATCAAATTCAGCAGGAACAGTTAAAGTAGATGCTTCTTCATATAACTCACAAGGTCAAGATTATAGACAAAAATTCATAATCTTACATTATACAGCGGGAAATAGAGATTCATCGTTAAAAACTTTGACAGAAAATGAAGTAAGTGCACACTATCTGGTTTCAGATGACAAATCAGAACCAGTTTATTCATTAGTAGATGAAAATAAGAGAGCTTGGCATGCTGGAGTTAGTGATTGGAAAGGAAGAAACAATTTAAATGACACTTCAATTGGAATTGAAATTGTAAATGGTGGAGATGTCAGTGGAACATTTGTGCCATATAAAGATTTTCAAATAAAGGAAGTTGCTGTTTTAGTTAAATATTTAGCTGATAAATATGAAATTCCTGCGACGAATATTTTAGGACATTCAGATATTGCACCACAAAGAAAATCTGATCCAGGTCCATTATTCCCTTGGAAAGAATTATATACAAAATATAATATCGGAATGTGGTATGATAATGACACTAAAAATAATTATGAAAGAGAATATTCGACTAAATTGAGTATGATGCCTGTTTCTGAAATTCAAAGAGAGTTAAACAAATTTGGATACGGTATAAGTATAACTGGAACTTGGGACAAACAGACTAAAAATGTAATAAAGGTATTCCAACACCATTTTAGACCATCAAATTATAGTGGAGAAATGGATGTTGAAACATTTGCTATTTTAAAAGCATTAAATGAAAAATATAATAAGTAGTATTTTTATACATTATTCATAGACAGTAGAGCTTTTCAGCAAACAAATAATTTAAGAAAATGAGAAGAAAGGAAAAATTATAAAATGAAAAAATTTTCAAATAGAGCTTTAAATATGCACTATTCACCGATTAGAAAATTAGTTCCATATATTGACGAAGCTAAAAAAAAAGGTGTTAAAGTATATCAATTACATATTGGACAACCTGATGTGGAGACGCCAGATACATTTTTTGAAGGATTAAATAATTATAAGGAAAAAATTGTAAAATATACAAATTCAGCTGGAATAATAGAACTTAGAGAGTCATTTTCTAAATCTTATAAAAAAGTTGAAATTAATCTTTTACCAGAAGAAATTTTGATTACTCAAGGTGGAAGCGAGGCTATTCAAATTACATTGCAGACAATTTGCAATCCAGGAGATGAAGTTTTAGTCCCTGAACCATATTACACAAATTATGACAGTTTTTTGAGAATTGCCGACGCAAAGTTAGTTCCAATTGAAACATCTATTGAAAATCATTATCATTTGCCGGAAAGGGAAGAAATTGAAAAATTGATCACTCCAAAAACAAAGGCAATAATGTTTTCAAATCCAAGCAATCCTACTGGAATTGTTTTCAAAACAGAAGAAATGGAATTAATTAGGGATATTGCGATAAAACATGATTTATATATTATTACTGATGAAGTTTACAGGCAGTTTATTTACGATGAAGAAATTGAAAAAAGTTATCAGTCGTTTATGTCAATAAAAGAAATTGAAGACAGAGTGATTTTAGTTGACAGTATTTCAAAACACTATAGTGCATGTGGGGCAAGAATAGGAGTTATTGCTTCTAAAAATAAAGACTTTTTAGCACAAGCGCTAAAATTCTGTCAAGCAAGACTATCAGTATCGACAATTGAGCAATATGCAAGTACAAACTTAATTAATACGTTAGATACTTACATTGACAATACAAAATTAGAATACAAAGTAAGACGTGATATGATTTATAATAATATCATAAAAATACCAGGAGTTGTAACATATAAGCCAAGCAGCGCATTATACTTAATCGCAGAACTTCCAGTAGATGATATTGAAAAATTTGCAATCTGGCTATTGACTGAATTTAGATATGAAAATCAAACATTATCGTTTGCACCAGGACCTGGATTTTATACAACGCCAGGAAAAGGTACAAAGGAAGCTAGATTTTCGTTTTGTACACATAACTTGATTGAAATTGAAAATGGAATGAAAGTGTTGAAAAAGGCACTGGAAGAGTATAATAAAAAATAGTTTTTAAAATTTTAGTAGACTTGTTTAATAATTCAGAATGCTTGATTATGTAGACAAGTCTAATTTTATAATATTAGATGAAAAAAATTATGATATATAAAAAATTTGGGAGAGAAAATAATTTAATGAAAAATATTGGAAATATTGAACAATTGGAAAGTACAAAAAATACGGAAAGCTATATTGAAAGGGATATAAAAAATGCAAAGGAAATTCTGGAAAGAATGAATCCTAATCAGAAAGTTAATTATCATACAATTTTGACAAAACTGATTTCAGATTGGAAAAACAAGGATATTCGTCCTAAAATATTGATTCATAGCTGCTGTGCGCCTTGCAGTACTTATACGCTGGAATTTTTAACGCAATATGCAGACGTGACCGTTCTGTTTGCAAATAATAACATCCATCCAAAAGCAGAATATGTAAAAAGGGCCTTAGTGCAGGAGGAATTTATTAAGAAATTCAACGAGCGTACTGGAAATAATGTTGGATTTATTGAAGATGAATATAAGCCGATGGACTTTTATAAGGCTGTTAAAGGGCTGGAAAATGAAAAGGAGGGTGGAGCAAGATGTACTGCCTGTTTTCAGATGAGGCTTGACATTGTGGCAAAAAAGGCTCAGGAATTGGGGTTTGATTATTTTGGAAGCGCCTTAACGTTAAGCCCGCATAAGAACAGCCAGCTGATAAACATGTTGGGACTGGAAATTCAGGAAATTTTTGATGTAAAATACCTCCCATCTGACTTTAAGAAAAATAACGGATACAAACGTTCAGTTGATATGTGTGCAGAATATGATGTGTATAGGCAATGTTACTGTGGCTGCGTATTTGCCGCGATGGATCAGGGGATTGATTTGAACGAGTATAAATAGAAAATGGAGAAATTAAAAAAATTGATTTATTAAGAAACAGTGAGAAAATTAAAAATTTGCCTTGAAAAATAAACGAGAATAAGATATAATATACTTGAAAAGGATTAATAAAAGTTAGGTATTAAAAAGTTAGACATGAAGGAGCGAGTAAACCTAAGTCTTCCTGGTTCAGTCAGGTATTAAAAAGTTAGACCATAAAGGAGCGAGCAGTCTAAGTCTTCCTGATTTATTAATCATTAATTTAAAGTATTTTTTAGGCGATATTGTTTTGTATCGCCTTTTTAAATGAAAGGGGAAATTAGATGAATGAAAAGGATAAATTATATTTTATAACATTAACGTCAAATTATTTAAAATATTTAGGAATTTATGAAAATAAAGTTTCATTAAAAGCAAACAGACCGTTTATAGGAATAGTTTTTAAGGTAAATAATAAAGAGTATTTTGCACCATTATCTTCTCCAAAAGAAAAACATAAAAGAATGAAAACTAATATAGATTTTTTCAAAATAGATAAAGGTAAGTTAGGAATTATTAATTTTAACAATATGATACCTGTTATTAATAATGATTTATGTAGAAATAAATTGGATTTAGAAATGCTAAGTAAGAGTTTAAATACAGACGACATAAAATATTTTAGATTATTAAAAAATCAATTGGAATATTGTGAAAAAAATAAAAATATTATACTTGCAAAAGCTGAAAAAATATATAATATTTTTACAAAAAATCTTGATAAATTAAGTGAATCGCAGAAAAAAATGTATGGAAGAGTAAATAACTTTAAAGTGTTGGAGCATGCTTCAAAAGAATTCGAAAAGGAATACATAACAGAATCGCTTTAAAATCAAATTTAGAAAACAATTAATTTAATAGGCTGATATTAAATAAATTTTGAATAAATAAAAAATATTTAATTGGAAACAAAATAATGGGAACGAGGATTTGGAAAATGAGAATTTTGATAGTAGAAGATGATAGAATGATAAATGATATTATAGCTAGAACACTAAGAAAAGAGAATTATAGTGTTGACAGCTGTTTTGATGGGCAAGAGGCGTTAGATTATATTTTTTCTGCAGAATATGATGTGCTGATACTGGATATAATGCTTCCTAAACTAGATGGGTTTGAAGTGTTGAAGAGAATACGGAATAAGGGGATACAGACGCCAGTATTGTTTCTTACTGCGAGGGAGAGTGTTCAGGACAGGGTAAAAGGGCTGGATTATGGAGCTGATGATTATTTGGTAAAACCATTTGATTTTGAAGAATTGCTTGCACGTATTCGTGTAATTCTTAGAAAAAATAGTATAAAATCTGATTCAGTAGGAAATGTTTTTAAATTAGCAAATCTTACAGTTGACTGTAATACACACACTGTATATAGGGATGAAAAGAAGATAAAATTATCTCCAAAAGAATTTTCAGTGCTGGAATATATGATAAGAAACAAAAAAAGAGTTATTTCCAAAGAAAAAATTGAGCAGCATATTTATGATTTTGACTCTGAAATAAACAGTAATGTAATAGAAGTACATATAAGGCTTTTAAGAAAAAAAATTGATACAGATTTTACGCCTAAATTAATTCATACTATAAGAGGTGTAGGATATGTCTTGAAGGAAGAAAATGAATAATAAAATTAATTATAATAAAAAAAGAATTTCAATAAAAACAAAAATTACGTTATGGTATACAAGCATGATAGTTATAATTGTATTGTGTTTTTTGGGAGCTATGTTCTATATCAGTTCTATTGCTGTGAAAAATTCTGTTTATAAAAGGCTTGAAACAACAGTAGAGAAAATTAATAAGAGCATTGAACTTGAAAATGGGGAGTTAATAATTGACAATAATCTTAGCGTAATAACCGATGATATTTTTATTTCAATTTATGATAAAAATCTTAACTTTATATACGGAAATACAGATATTGATTTAGAAGTTTCTCAAAATTCTGATGAAATCAATAAAGTAAAAATAGTAAAACAGAAAAATTCAAATTCAAAATGGTACGTTTATGATATAAGGAAAAATTTTATCGGACACGGAGAAATATTAATTAGGGGAATTACACCTTTTTCAAGCCTTGAAAAAAATATAGAACTAATTATTTTAATATTTATTATTATATTTCCATTCTTAATAGTTGTTTCTATTTTAAGCGGAAAATTTATAACAAAAAAATCTTTTAGCCCAATTGAGCAAATAGTTAAAACTGTTAACAAAATTTCGAGAGGGGATGACCTTTCTCAAAGAATTAATTTACAAAGTGGAGAGAGGGAAATCTATGATTTGGCTGAAACTTTTGATCAGATGTTTAATCGTTTGCAGGAGGCATTTGATAGAGAGGCTCAGTTTACATCGGATGTTGCTCATGAATTAAGGACTCCACTTTCAGCAATTCGTATGCAAAGTGAATATAGTTTGAAATATTTGAACTTAAATGAAGAATCAAAAGATATATTAAAAAATATTTTAGAAAAATCCAAAAAGATGTCAAGTTTAATTTCTGAATTGCTTATGCTTGCCAGAATGGATAAAAAAAATCAAAAACTTAATATCAAGAATGAGAATTTGAATGAAATTATTCAGTTAGTTATTGAAGTTGAGAGCAATTATGCTAAAGAAAAAAATATTAAAATTATTTACGATGAGAAAAATGATATTTTTGCAGATGTTGATAAAGATATGCTTACACGGGTTTTTATAAATCTTATTTCAAATGCGATTACTTATGGAAATGAAAATGGAACAATAAAAATAACTTTAAATAAAATAGAGAATGAATCTGAAAATACTGATGTACAAAAATCAAAAATAAAATGTCAAATTATTGATGATGGAATAGGAATTTCAAGTGAACATATTAATAAAATATGGAATCGGTTTTATCAGGTTGATTCTTCCCGTTCCAGCGATAATTCAGGACTTGGGCTTTCTATTGTAAAATGGATAATTGAAGAGCATAAGGGGACAATTATGGTAGAAAGTGAATTAGGGAAAGGGACAATTTTTACTTTTTATTTGCCTGAAAAAATTTTGTAATATAGAATTAAAGAAATTATTTTGATTAATATTAATATAGATTTATTTATAGAAAGGAAAAAAATGAAAACATTAAAAAAAAGAGTAAAACCGTTTCTAATTTTAGCAATGCTTCCTGCTGCATCTGGTATAAATTTGTATTCTTCAGAAATAACGACTGTAACAATAAGAAACAATAGAGTGAAAATAAATTTGGAAAAAGCCAAAAAAATTGTTTTTGAACATTCTAAAGTTCATTCAAACAATGTAAAATTGACAAAACTTATTTTAGAAAAAGAAAATAAGAAATATGTCTATGCTATTGAATTTTATTATAGAAATAAAAAATACAGATATAATGTTGATGCAAATACAGGAAGAGTAATCACATATAGTTCTAGTGAAAGACTTGTATCTGATTCTCGTTGGAACAGAGGAAACGTTATAACATTGCCACCGAAAGAGGCGCCAATAGTAGTGTCGCCAGCACCAGCACCAATGGAACAAAAGTCTGAGCCTGATGAATATGCCGATATGCAGAACAAGCTGGAATACAGCAAGAGAAGAGACAGCGAGGAAGGTTCTGATAGGCATGCTGAGAAAGAAAAAAATGTGGAAGAGATGATTTTAGGGAAACTGAAACGAAAAGTTTCTGAAAACCTTGAAAATGCTTCATTTGAAGAAATTATTCTTGTAGATGCTGAAAAATCAGTTTATAAAGGAATAATAAAAGCAAATTATATAGAATATTACTTTAGAGTTAATTTATCAACAGGCGAGGTTTTAAGCTGGAAATTAAAAAAATAAAATCAAAAAAAGTTTATTTCTTCTAAAAACTTTCAGTTGAATTTAAGGTTAATTTGCTAAGATGTACTTGAATCTTTTTAAATTTAAACATATCATAATATTTAAGGAAAGTTTATGATAAGAAAGCAGGGAATTATTATGAAGAAGAAAGTAAGAAATTTATCAGCATTGGTTGTGGCAGGGTTAACACTTTATGCTACAAATGGATTTTCTGTACCAGCAATAGAAATGGATTATACTTGTCCAATAGGAAAAGAGAAGTTTAGAAGCATTGATTATTCGCCACAATGTCCGACTAATAAATTTGTAATGTTCAAGAATAAATTTACAAAAGAAGAATTGGAAAAATATGAAAAAATAATAAACTCAAAAGAATATAAGGCTGTTCCCAAAACTTCGCCTAAAGAATATTATTTAGGAAGATTTTACGAAATGGCAGGAGGATTTTCAGATAAGGAAATAGGTGAAACATATTACAAAGCGTATAGAGCGCAAATTAATTGGAATTCTGAAAATACTAATATTTTAAAGGAAAGTTTGACAAAAGGTATAAGTTATCTTGAAAAATCTTTGCCTATGGAAAATAAAAGCGAATTTCCTTGGAGTTTAGCTTATTTGTATATTAGCAATAAAGAATTCGATAAAGCCAATGCTTTAGTAGAGAAACAGGATAAAAATATTCATTTGGAAAGAATAGCGAATTTTTATTATAGTGTTTCTGATGTAGAAAAATCGAAAGAAAATTATTACGGTTATGATTATATGGATTTTGATAAGGAAAGTATTGATAAAAAAACAAAAAAAGAATTTAGAGAAAAAGCGTTGTATTACTTACAGGCAGTAATTAAGAAAAATAAAGGACATTATTCAGAGAAAGAACTTTTCAGACTGGTAGATTTATACAAATCTTTAGGAAATGAAAAGGCAATTGACGAGGTATTCTCTAAAGCGCCATCAGAATACTGGAGTTTGATTGTGTCGTATTATTTAGACGAGCCTATAGGAAGTATTGGTGATGTCTATGATGGAAAAAATTTAGCAACTGAAAATGATTTGAAAAAAGCACTAAGCTATGCTGACAAATTAGTAAAAATGATTTCTAAAAATAATGGTGCTGATAAAATTCAATATAATCTATCTATAATTTTAAAAGCTGAAACTGAGCGTCGTTTAGGAAAATTTGAAGAAGCATCAAAAACTTTAAGTAAAATAAATATAACGGATATAAAAGATACTATTTACAGATATGATTTTGAAAGACTTAAGGAACTGACAGAGAAAAAAGATAGTAGTGTAAGAGAATACACTCCGTTACCAATTATGTATTAGTGCTATAAATCATAATAAAAACACTAAATTATCATAAACAAACTTAGGAGTAATAAAAAAACTATATTTGAAATTTTCTTCATTTACAATTTTTTTATTGTATAGTAAAACTTCTTTAAAATAGTACTCAAAAGCTACGACTATTTTTTAAATTTATATAATTTTTAGTAGTTCAATTTTAAATACGCTCAAGTATAATTTAATTTTTTTAAAAATTTTCAGTTAATTTTAAGGTTCATTTGTTAAAATAGATTTATCAAAGGAAAAGGAGAAAAACATGAAAAAATTAGTTTTAACAGGATTGCTTGTATTAAGTATAATGGCATTTGCAGCAAAAATTACTACAACGGGAAAAAGCTGGGAGAAAATTGAAAAAGAAAATAAAGTTCCTGGACAGGAAAGCAGCATAATGAATTTTAGCTGGTTGGATAAAAAAGATGATGTAGAGGGTGTATATAACACATATAGCTTTAAAATAGGGAAATTAGAATCTGCTAAAAATAATAACTTTTATCTATCATCATATTATGATGAAAAACCTGAAAATGGTCTTCCGTTAGTATCAGATTTTAATAATATCAAAAATTTAAATGGTTTTACCATTAAAGAAAGTCTTGATGAAAATTCTGAAGCTTATGTTTCATATTATAAAATAAGAAAAACAGCTGTAAAAGGAATTTATTATATAGACAACTATATTGGTCAAGATGGGAAAAAACATCCTAAATTGTACTTTGGATTTGATGAAAAAACTAAAAAGGTTGTAATTACTGATAAAAATGGTAATATAAAGAATGTATTGGAATATTATCCAGCAGGTTAATTATAAAATTAATATTTAAAAAAAATATAAACGAAAGCAAGGGATAAAAAATGCTAAAAAAAATAGGAATAGCAATGTTAATTATAGCAAGTTTAGGAATTGCAGCTGCGACAAATGAATCAAAACAAATTAAATTCCATAAAACATTTAAAGAAAGTAATCAGGTAAATAAAAATTTAAGCAATGAAGATAAGGAAATAATAAATATAGCAATAAACTTTGCAAATGAATATATACAATTAAAAAACCCTGATGAGTTCGATAAATGGTTTGCAAAAGCTCTAATTACAGAAAAATTTAGAAAGGAATATTTTAGAAAAGAAAAATATATAGATTTAAAGGAAAAAGAATTGTATGCAGTAACAAGTGAATCACCTAAAGAAAAATTAACTCCTGCTGAAAAGAAATTTTTAAAAGAAAATGATGATATTGATTCCTATTATCAGTACGATCCTTTATTAGGATTAGGAATAGGAGATTTAAGACAGGAAAGTGAATTTTTACTGAAAGAATATAATCCTAAATCTAAAATAGTCCGTTTAAAAGATAAGTATGAGGAAGAATTTGTTATTGATGGTAGAAAAAATTATCAAGGTGGAACAGAAATAATATTAAAACTTGTAAAACAAAATGGAAAATGGTTAATTGATGAATCAAAAATAAAATAATTTAAAAAAATAAAGGAGAACTAATTATGAAAAAAATGTTATTATTTATGATGTTATTATTATCAGCAATAGTATTTGGAGAAAAAGTTACAAATAAAATTAATTTTGAAATTTCTCCAAAAGAATTGAGAAATATTGTGAAAAGTGAACCGTTGTCAAATTCACACGATAATGGTAGTTATGCTGTTTATTATTATGCAAATGTAGAGGATCCGTTAGGTGTAAAAAGACAATTTAACAGCTTTGCTTTTTCTGAAAATAAGTTGTATTCTACAATTTTTGATTCAGCAACAACAGATGAGGAACATGCAAAAATAATTGAAGCTTATAAAAAAAATATAAGTAAGATTTCTAAAGAAAAAATGAATATAAAAGAGCGTAAAGGAGCCTTATTATTATATAATTCAAAAAA
>ERZ773062.1222-NODE-1222-length-11099-cov-2.620971_pt1 | contig 11099 bp, 8 predicted proteins | sample MGYA00580626_ERZ773062 | MGnify/ENA primary metagenome ERZ773062 (study PRJEB29015, sample SAMEA2738003) | human oral metagenome | biome: human oral; feature: human-associated habitat; material: dental | place: China | collected 2058 ...
TTTACAAGCACGTCCGGAAACTGTATGGTCCAGAAGAAATAAAGATACAAAGGAAGAAAAGAAAGTGAATATTACAACAGATCATAAGGTACTTGTTAAGGGACTTCCTGCCTCTCCCGGTTTAGTAGCAGGTAAAGTACATGTTATTACTAATCCGGAAGATATTGAAAAGTTTAAGAAGGGTGAAATTCTTGTAACTCCGATGACATCTCCGGACTGGGTTCCTGCAATGAAGAAAGCGGTAGCTATTATTACTGATGCAGGAGGAATGACTTGTCATGCATCTATTGTATCTCGTGAATTAGGAATTCCTTGCGTAGTAGGTACTAAGAGCCGCAGTGTGGAAGCTACATTAACTTTAAAAGATGGACAGGATGTAACCGTAGATGCACAAAACGGTATTATTTATGATGGTATCGTTGAAGATATGATTAAGAAAGAGGATACACAGGCTGCAGGACAGGCAGTAGTAGCAGAATATTTTGCACCAACCGGTACCGGGGTTATGATGAATTTAGGTGATCCGGATTTAGCTGCCAAGTATGCAAACCTTCCTTGCGACGGTATTGGATTAATGCGTGAAGAATTTATTTGGACAACATTTATTCATGAGCACCCCCTGTACCTCATCGAAATCGGACATCCCGAACGCGTTGTCGATCAACTTGCCGAAGGCATCCGTAAGATGTGCCAGGCTATGGCGCCCCGCCCTGTAACGCTCCGTTTCAGCGATTTCAAGTCCAGTGAATATCGCGACCTTAAAGGCGGCGATAAATTCGAGCCGAATGAAAGCAGCGCTCTCCTCGGCTGGCGCGGCGCTTCCCGTTATTATGATCCGAAATACATTGAAGCATTTAAGCTTGAATTGAAGGCTGTACGCAAGGTCCGTGAAGAATTCGGCTTGAAGAATCTCAATGTTATGGTTCCTTTCTGCCGTCGTGTTGACGAAATGGAAAAAATCGTCGCCCTTATGGATGCCGAAGGCCTCCATCGCGGGCCGGATTTTAAAGTATGGCTTATGGCCGAAATTCCGTCCAATATCATTCTTGCAGACCAATTCAACAAGTTCGTTGACGGATATTCTATAGGATCCAATGATTTGACAATGCTCGTTATGGGGTGTGACAGAGACAACGAAACGGTTGCCTCTCTCTTCGACGAACGTAATCTTGCCGTTAAGCGGGCTATACGCCATCTTATCGAAGTGGCGCATGGAGAAGGTAAGACCGTATCTATCTGCGGTCAGGCCCCGAGCGTGTATCCGGACTTCACGGAATTCCTTATTAAGAGCGGTATCGATTCCATCTCCGTCAATCCCGATGTCGTTGCTTCAACGCGTAAGAGTGTAGCGCAGATCGAACAGCGTATTCTCATGGATTCTCTTACGGGAAAAGGCAGAGCGGATGCGGAAGACTATAACTGGTAAGCCTGTGTAGCGGCTTTTGCACGGACAGAGCGCTTTGTTTTAGATAAAAAGCCTTGCTGAATTTTTGGCAAGGCTTTTTTTCTAAAAATGATCGTAGTACGGTGAGAAACAGCAGTACATTTTTTATTCACGTGTCGGAGGTGAAACACGTGTTATCGGAACGTCAGGAGACAATCCTTGAGATTGTCAGAACTAACAGCCCCGTGACGGGGCAGCATATAGCGGAGCGGCTCCACGTTACCAGAGCGGCTTTACGGTCCGACTTGGCCATTCTGACCATGTTGGGACTCATTGACGCACGGCCGAAGTTGGGGTATTTTTATACGGGCAATAAGGAAGAAGACTTTCTTTCCCGCACTCTGACGGAAATCAAAGTGGCCGACTACCTGTCTCAGCCGGTTGCGGTTGATGAAAAAATGACTGCCTATGATGCGGTTATCGCCCTTTTTACAGAAGATGTGGGGACAGTTTTCGTTATGGCCGATGATATGCTTGTCGGTCTCGTATCGCGCAAAGATCTTTTGAAAGCGGCCATGGGGAACAATGATCTTCGTTCCCTGCCGGTGCGTATGGTCATGACACCGGTGAGCAAGATCATTTATGTCGAAGAAGATGAAAAAGCTCTTGTCGCCGCACAGCGTCTTTTGGAATATGAAATCGACTGCCTTCCCGTTGTGCGCATCGTTGAAGACAGAGCAACAAAAAAGAAAGGGTTGCATATTTTGGGGCGCGTATCAAAAACCAATATTACCCGGCTCTTTACGGATTGTGCCGCAGGAAGGAGAGCATAAATGGAAAAACCGATTATTTACGCCTGCTCCGATTCGCTCGGTGAAACGGCGGAACGTGTTGCTCGTGCGGCAGCCAGCCAATATGACAAGCAGGAGTTTAATATTGTCCGCTTGCCTTACATTCGTTCGGAACAGCAAATAGAAGAAATTGTTCGGAAGGCAACGGACGAGAACGCTATGATTTGTTATACTATCATTTCGCCCGTATTGCGTAAACGTTTACAGTCGTTGGCGGAAGGGGCCCATATTCCCGTTATTGATATTATCGGACCCATGATGAGGGGGATCGGTAAACTCACCGATACGGAGCCGACTATTAAGGCCGGTATGATCCACCGCCTGGACGGTGAGTATTTTAAACGCGTCGATGCCATTGAATTTGCAGTGAAATTTGACGACGGTAAGAATCCTCTCGGGTTTTTAAAGGCGGATATTGTTATTATCGGTGTGTCGCGTACATCGAAGACCCCGTTATCCATGTATTTGGCTCATAAGCGCGTAAAAGCGGCTAATTTACCGCTCGTGCCGGAAGTACCTCTGCCGCAGGAACTTTTTGAAGTACCGGCCCGCAAGATCGTCGGTCTGATCATCGATCCGTATAAATTGAATTTTATCCGCTCCGAACGCCTCCGTACGATGGGACTCGAACCGGATGCCAGCTACGCCGATGTAGACGTATTAATGAAGAACTGGAGTATGCTCAAAATGTCATGCGCCGGCTTCATTGTCCCGTCATTGATGTGTCTGCCAAGGCCATTGAAGAAACGGCTAATCTTGTTCTCGATATTATTAAGCGCAATAAAGAATTATACGATGAATAAAAGAAGGCGTGCGGGAATGGTTCCGCACGCCTTTACTTACAGTATATGGCTCATAATAAAAAGAGATGACCTGTCCGAGATCATCTCTTTTTATGGTAAACTACGCATTGCGCTGTACTTTGCCGGAACGAAGGCAACGAGTGCAAACATTAATGCGTTTTACTTCTCCGTCTACGATGGCACGTACTCTTTGGATATTCGGTTTCCACGTTCTCTTTGTTTTTAAATGGGAATGGCTGACGTTCATACCGCTCATGGTACCTTTGCCGCAAATTTCACAATAATTTGCCATAACGCACACACCTCCTTGCAGTGTCACAGTACAACATAAAAATAATAGCATAAAAAATAAGGTGAGGCAAGAATTATTTGCCTGTTTATTCATGATTCAAGGTACACGGATATGGTACAATAAAACGGGTAAAATAACAAGCGGACTCTTTCGCGTGTGTAGATAAGAGGAGAAATAATGACTGTTGCCATTACGGAAATAAAAGGAATAGGCGCGCAAAAGGGAAAACTCTTTGCCAAAGTCGGGATCAGGACCGTAACGGACTTACTGCAGTATTTTCCCCGCGCTTACGAAGACCGGTCACGCATTGTACCGATCGGTGAAGCCGCCGCGGCGGAAGGCCTGTCCGTTCTTATCAACGGCACGGTTTCATCCGTGACGGAAGTACGGCCCCGTCGCGGCATGACGGTTCTTAAAGTTTTTATAAGCGACAGTACGGGAGCAGTGGAACTCATCTGGTTTAACCGGCCTTTTAAAAAGCGTATGTTCCGTAAAGGCATGGAAGTACATGCTTTCGGTAAAATAGAACGCCGGTACGGCCGTTTGCAGATGAATTCGCCTGAAGCCGAGCCGGGGGTTGCCGCGCCGGGCGGCTTGGTTCCTGTCTATGCGTTGACGGACGGACTCTATCAAAATGATTTTCGTAAGGCCGTTACCGCCGCTTTTGCGTACGCAAAAGAATACGGCGATGTGCTGCCGGCCTGTTTATCTGCAGAAGTAACGGGTCGTGCCGTGACGGCGGAGATGTATAAAGCCATACATTTTCCGCCTGACTTTGAGGTACTTAAAAAGGCGCGTAAAATCCTTGCTTTTGAAGAACTTTTTTCACTGCAGGCGGGACTTCTTCTCAAGCGGCAGGAAAATAAAGCGGGGCGCGCCGTCAAATTCGGTCCGAACGGGAAACTTGTCAAAGGACTTCTCAATAACCTGCCCTTTACCCTGACGCAGGGGCAAATAGACGCTTTTTTGGATATACAAAATGATGTGGAAACGGAGTCTCCGATGCAGCGTTTGATACAGGGGGACGTCGGTTCCGGTAAGACGGTCGTTGCCGCTCTGGCCTTGGCAAAGACTGTGGAAAACGGCTATCAGGGCGCCTTGATGGCGCCGACAGGTATTTTGGCAGCGCAACACTATGAAGAGTTTACCCGTCTCTTTACCGGATTGCCCGTGACGGTCGCTCTTTTGACCGGACGGTCAACGGCCAAGGAAAGAGCCGAGCTGCTCCGAGGGTTGGCAAATCGGGATATAGATATTCTTGTCGGTACTCATGCGCTCATTCAGGAGGATGTCGTTTTTGCCGATTTGGCTCTTGCCGTAACGGATGAGCAGCATCGTTTCGGTGTAAAACAGCGGGTAAAACTGCGCGATAAAGGAAATGCCCCCCACTCGCTTTATATGACGGCTACGCCTATTCCGCGGACATTGGCGCTTTCCGTGTACGGGGATCTGGATGTTTCGACTATTAGAGAGGTGCCGCCGGGCCGTAAACCCGTTAAAACGTATGCCGTCGGTGAAGGCATGCGTGCGCGTGTTTACGCGTTTATGAAGAAACGAATCGCCGAAGGGCAGCAGGTTTATGTCGTCTGTCCTCTCGTGGAAGAATCGGAAAGCGCCGATTTACAGGCAGCCTCGGCTCTTTATGAGGATTTGAGTCGGCATGCCTTTAAAGAATACCGTTGCGGCCTCGTCCACGGGCGTATGAGCGGTAAAGAAAAAGATGCCGTTATGGATGCGTTTCGACAGGGAGACCTTAATATCCTGGTGGCGACAAGCGTTATAGAAGTAGGCGTAAACGTACCGAATGCAACGATTATGCTCATTGACGGAGCTGAGCGTTTCGGTTTGGCTCAGCTCCATCAGTTGCGCGGCCGGGTCGGCCGCGGCAGTCTTCAAGCTTATTGTATCCTGCTTGCCAAGAGCGGCAGTGAAGAGACGCGGCAGCGCATGAAATGGATGGAAACGATACATGACGGGTTCAAGCTTTCTGAAAAGGATTTGCTTCTGCGCGGATCGGGACAGCTATTCGGGTATATGCAGCACGGCTTACCTGATTTGCGTGTAGCCGATATTGTCGGTGACGCGGCTCTTCTCGTGCCGGCGAGAGAAGCGGCACAACACTATTTGCGTGAACCGGGGCGGAAGGAAATTATCGTTAAAGCGCTGAAACATCGGTTCGGCGACAGCTTTGCAAAGATTCTCAATAATTAAATTACTATGGGCCGGAAATATATACAGAAAGAGGTTTATCAGTTATAATTAGGGATAAAGCTGTTGAGGGTGAAATTCCCCTTTTTATATTTACTATAGAGGTGTGAATATGAGAACTGATAAATTTGGTATGCAAGGCTTAACCTTCGATGACGTGCTGCTGGTGCCGGCAAAGTCCGATGTGCTGCCGAAAGACGTCGATATTTCCACGAACTTGACACGGGACATTAAGCTGAACGTGCCTATTATGAGTTCCGGTATGGATACCGTTACGGAAGCGCCTATGGCTATTGCCGTTGCCCGTGAAGGCGGTATCGGTGTTATTCATAAGAATATGTCCATTGCCGAACAGGCTCGCGAAGTGGACAAGGTAAAGCGTTCGGAGCACGGTATTATTATTGATCCGATCTTCCTTCATCCGGACAACATTTTGGCCGATGCTAACGAATTGATGGGAAAATACCGTATTTCCGGCGTACCTATTACCGTTAACGGCAAGCTTGTCGGTATTATTACAAACCGCGATATGCGTTTTGAAGAAGACATGAGCCGGCGTATCGGCGATACGATGACGCGGGAAAACCTGGTTACGGCTCCGGTAGGCACGTCTCTTGCGGAAGCAAGAGAAATTCTTCGCCGCCACCGCATTGAAAAACTGCCTTTAGTCGATCAGGATAACAACCTGAAAGGCCTCATTACGATTAAAGATATTGAAAAAGCCACTAAATATCCGAATTCCGCCAAAGATTCGGACGGACGTCTTCTTGCCGCTGCGGCTGTCGGTGTAACGCACGATATGATTGATCGTATTGATGCGCTTGTAGCGGCTAAAGTGGACGTTGTCGTCATTGATACGGCACACGGTCATTCGACAGGCGTTTTGCATACGCTTAAAGAAATTAAAAAGGCCTATCCTTATCTGCCCGTTATTGCCGGTAACGTCGCTACGGCCGATGCAACGGAAGCGCTTATTGAATGCGGCGTGGATGCGGTTAAAGTCGGTATCGGCCCCGGTTCTATCTGTACGACTCGCATCATTGCCGGCATCGGTGTGCCGCAGATTACGGCCGTCTATGAGTGCGCGCAAGTGGCACAGCGTTTCGGCATTCCTATTATTGCCGACGGCGGGATCAAATATTCCGGCGATATGGCTAAAGCCATTGCCGCGGGCGGCAATGTGTGTATGATCGGCAATATTCTTGCCGGTACGGAAGAAAGCCCGGGTGAAACGATCATTTATCAGGGCAGAAGCTATAAGGTTTATCGCGGCATGGGCTCCATGGGTGCCATGGAAAAAGGCAGTAAGGACCGTTACTTCCAGGAAGATGCGAAGAAACTCGTTCCTGAAGGCATTGAAGGCCGCGTGCCCTACAAAGGGCCTGCTGCAAGTACTATTTTCCAGATGGTCGGCGGGCTGCGCGCGTCTATGGGGTATTGCGGCTGCCATACGGTTAAGGAAATGATCGAAAATACGCAATTTATTCAGATCACGAGCGCAGGCTTGCGTGAAAGCCATCCTCATGATATCAGCATCACGAAGGAAGCTCCGAACTACAGCGTAAACTAGGAAGCGGAGGGGCGTAATGGACGGCACTATCGAAATATTGTCCATCCCTGTCGATAATGTATCGATGGAGGAAGCAACGGAGTTTGTTTTTAACTGCATCGAAGAAGGAAAGGCCGCATCAATTGCTACGGCAAATGCGGAAATGCTTATGCGCGCACGCGAAGACAGTGAACTGGCCCGGATTTTAAAAGATGCCGATATGGTAGTTCCCGACGGCGCCGGCGTACTTTGGGCCGCGGAACAACAAGGCAGAAAGTTCAAAGAACGTGGCGCCGGCGTTGATTTGGCTTATGCCGTTATGAAAAATTGTGTCGTTAAGGGAACGAAGATATACTTTTTCGGCGGCGCTCCGGGTATTGCCGAAACGGCTGCGGCCAATATGAGGGCGCAAGTAGGTGAGCTTAATATTGCAGGCATGCATGACGGATTTTTTACGGCAGCGGAAGAACAATCTATTGTCAATGATATTCGGAATTCGGGAGCGCAGGTTCTTTTTGTCGCTCTCGGCGTGCCGAAGCAGGAAAAATGGATCAGCAGGCACTTGTATGAATTGGGTCCCTGTGTCTGCATGGGCGTTGGCGGTACATTTGACGTACTGGCGGGAAAGGTCTGCCGTGCACCCGAATGGATGCGGAGAAATCGTCTCGAATGGCTCTACCGCCTCTGCAAAGAGCCGAGCAGGGCATGGCGTATGCTGGCTCTGCCTAAGTTTGTAGCTGCCGTGAAATTCGGCAGTAACTCCTAGGCCGAGGTGACGGAGATGAAAAAACCTTTTATAATTGAGGACGGATATCCTTTTATTGCCGTACCCTTTTTTTTAGCGGTTCTTGCGGCGTATTTTGTCAATTTCTATGTTGCCGTAGTGCCTCTGGTCCTGTCGGCGTACTTTATGTATTTCTTTCGCAATCCTCATAGGACCATTCCGAGCGATGAAACGCTTCTCGTCTCACCGGCCGACGGTACCGTTGTCAGTGTGGAACCGGCCCATGAAGACTTATATTTGGGGCAGGACTGTTGCAAAATAGTTATTTTCCTGTCCATTTTTGATGCCCACGTCAATCGCACGCCGCTGTCGGGGGTCATTAAATTTCAACAGTACACGTGCGGCCGCTTCAGACCCGCTTATAAGGACGGTGTCGGCTATGAAAATGAACGCTATGCCCTGGGTATTGATAACGGGCGTACACGGCTATTGATTACTCTGGTTGCAGGCGTTTTGGCACGACGTGTCGTTTCATGGGTTACCTTGGGTGACGTATTGGAACACGGTCAGCTGTACGGTATGATCAAATTCGGCTCCTGCATTGAAATCTATGTGCAGGATAATGTGGAGATCTCTGTTAAAAAGGGTGATCGCGTTCGCGGCGGAGAATCAATAATAGGGAGGATTGTTGAATGAAAAATGTAATTCCCTGCTTATTTACTTCCGGAAATTTATGCTTCGGTGTTCTCAGTATGATCTTATCCTCGCAGGGGAATTTTACGTGGGGCGCTTTATGTATTTTCTTTGCCATGCTTTGTGACGCTATGGACGGCCGTTCCGCTCGTGCGCTCGGTGTCAGCGGTGACTTCGGCAAAGAGTTGGATTCTTTGTCCGACTGTGTTTCTTTCGGTGCCGCCGCCGCGTTTTTGATGTATAATTACACCCTTCATACGTTGGGGTGGATCGGCGTGATTCCGGTTCTTATATATTCTGCTCTCGGCGGTATTCGTCTAGCGCGTTTTAACATTAATACGGATACTGTTCACGGCTATTTCCAAGGCATGCCGATTCCTAACGGCGGCTGTCTTTTTGCGACGTATGTCCTTTCGGGCGTTCATCTGCCGGCGCCGCTTATCGCCGTAATCGTAATTCTGGTCGGGTATGATTTGGTCAGTAAAATACATCACCCCGATTTCAAGGGACAAAGTGCGGACATGCTGCACAAATCGGCTCTTTTTATTACCCTTGCCGCCGGCGTCACTATATGTGTCTATGATTGGCATCTCGCTATTACCCTGCCTTTTGCGTTATATATCGTATACGGTTTACTTAATACGGCAATGAATGGGAAACTCATTTAAACTGGGAGTTGAGAATGGAACACATAGCGGATCTGCTTATGATCCCCGTACAGGTAATAATCGTATTCTATACGCTCTATTACTTTGTTCTTGCCCTGTCCGGCTTAATAAAAAAAGAAGATAAAACCATGGCACCGCCCGAACATACCTTTGCCGCCGTCATTTGCGCACATAATGAAGAAACCGTCGTAGGTGAGCTCATCGATAATCTGAAGGAACTCAATTATCCGCGCAGTATGTACGATATTTATGTCGTTGCCGATAATTGTACGGACAATACAGCTAAGGTCTGTGAAGCACACGGCGCCTTCGTAAAAGTCCGCGTCAATACAAAGGAAGTCGGTAAAGGCTTTGCTATGGATTGGATGTTTGACCGGCTTTTAAAACAGGAAAAGCAATATGACGCTTTTGTTGTTTTCGATGCGGACAACTTGGTTCATCCCGAATTTTTACGGGAAATGAACAATCATCTCTGCAAAGGAGAAAAGGTCATTCAAGGCTATATGGATTCGAAAAACCCGACGGACTCGTGGGTCGCCGGGACTTTTTCTATCGCCTTTTGGCTCATCAACCATATGTGGCATCGCGCTAAGTACAATATCGGTCTTTCGACGGCTCTCGGCGGTACGGGCATGTGCATCGCTACGGATATTGTTCGCACCTACGGTTGGGGATGTGACTGCCTTACAGAAGATATGGAATTTTCTATGAAAATACTTCTCGAAGGCGTACGTACATGCTGGGCTCATGATGCCATCATTTATGACGAAAAAGTCGTCGGCTTCAGAGCATCCTGCCGCCAGCGTAAACGCTGGGCACAAGGGCAGACGGACTGCGGGGAGCGGTTCATGCCGAAGCTTTTTGTGAAAGGCATTCGGACCGGTAATATTCGTATGATCGACGGGATTATTACACTGTCGCAGCCGTATTTTATGATGATGTCGACTATTTACGCTTTTTTTTCATACATTAATACAACCTGGTATCCTTTCTATACCAACATTTTAAATCAACTTGTGCCGATGGAAATATGGACGGTTCTCTTTGTAGCACAATACGCTATTCCGATTATCGTTCTCCTGCAAATTAAAGTACCTCTTAAATCGTGGGCTTATCTCATCGTCTATCCGCTCTTTATGTACAGCTGGATTCCCGTCAATTTCCTCGGTTTTAAAGATCGTCATGATATGAGGTGGAGCCATACTCTTCATACGCGCGCCGTTTCTTATGACAGTACGGCTCTCTTGCGAAAAGAAAATAAGAAATAGGAGTATGTCATGCACATTTTATTAACTAACGATGACGGTGTTTCGGCTCGCGGCATAGGTATTCTTGAAGAAGTTATGTCTGTCCATGCAGATAAAGTCACTGTTGTGGCACCCGTAGGACAACGCAGTGCCGCGTCTCACTCCATGTCCATCAATAAGGATCTTTATTGTCAGGAAATAGAGAGCAATTATCCCAATGTCCGTAAATTCTCTGTCAACGGCACGCCTGTCGATTGTGTGAAAACAGCGTTGGAATTCTTTTTGGCTGATGATATGCCGGACCTCATTATTTCCGGCATCAATGACGGGTATAATCTCGGCAGCGATGTCCTTTATTCCGGTACCGTTTCGGCAGCGATGGAAGGGCCGTATTATCAGATGCCGGCTATTGCCGTATCTATCGGTAAACTTACGGAAGTCCGCGGCTATGAAACGGCCGGGCTTGTCGCGGAAATTATCGATCGCGTTATTGTAGGCGGTAAATTTCCCGGTATTTTGAATGTTAACGTTCCCGGAAAAAAGGGAAAAATCAGTATTGATAACGTTGTTGTAGTACCTCAGGCGGTACAGATTTATCGTAACGTCATTCTGCAAAAGAAAGATCGCGACGGAGCGACATGCTTTCGTGTCGTTGGGGACAGTGATATGTCGACGGCACC
>ERZ773062.1229-NODE-1229-length-11063-cov-14.858921_pt1 | contig 11063 bp, 7 predicted proteins | sample MGYA00580626_ERZ773062 | MGnify/ENA primary metagenome ERZ773062 (study PRJEB29015, sample SAMEA2738003) | human oral metagenome | biome: human oral; feature: human-associated habitat; material: dental | place: China | collected 2058 ...
GCCTCGTTTTCTCCAGGATGTATGGAAAGCGCCGCTTTTTCCTGCTGCGCTGGTGTCTCGTGGGAGTCGCGGTCATGCTCTTCCTCTGGCAGGCGGCATCCATCTCCGTCGGCACGATGATCGTGCTTACGATGCTGCTCGGGATACTCGCAACGCTCTACAACACGATGTTCCAGGCGGAGGTTCTCGCCACGGTCCCACGCGACGCATCGACCGTTGCGACGGCGATCTACTCGGGCATCTTCAACCTCGGCATCGGCAGCGGGACATACATCGGCGGGCTCGCGGCGGGGGACGGCCACCTCGCCCACATCGGCTACATCGGAGCGGCGATTGCCGGTATCGCCGCCCTGCTCTGCCGCTTCGGCTACCTGAGTGCCGTGCAGCCGAGATAACCTCATACACGCAAACCCCCCGTCGCATTCGGAGCATACCGAAAACGCGGCGGGGGTTTTTCGAGGGAAATATAAGAAAAGCGCTGATATATTCAGCCACACCATCTTGGCACATCTTTTCCGCCCTCTCTTTGTCGACAAATCTTCCACATAGCTCTTCCTATGCGTCAGGTTTGTCTCCTCGATAGGACAAAATCTGCACCAACCTGGAGCCTATCTTATCAACGATTTCTCAGCTCCGATACTTGCTCAGCATGATGTACTCCATGCAGTTGCGGACGACGAGATATTCCTCGCCGTCAATGGCATAGTTCCCACTATCGGAATATCGATTGTCATCGTTGATAATACTATGACCACCAAGAAATGATGAAGCTTTCTCATGTAAAATCCTCCTCACAGCTTACACAAATTTGCCGTGCATGGCGTACATCCCCATTCTCCATTATAACACAGCACCCAACAACTCTGCGGCGCACATCACGTCATCACGCGGTTGAGCAGCGTCTGGAAATCATTCACATGCTCGTAGATCACGCAGTCACTATGCAGTTTTTCAAAAAGCTTCTTTGCACACGCTATTTTTGCCTCCTCAATCGGACGAAGCTGGAGCGAGGAGAGCGTTCCCTTCGTCTCCGCGACGAAGTAGATGTGCCGCACCTTCCCCTCGCGAAACACAATTGCCCAATCCGGCGCATAACTTCCGACCGGCGTTGGGATGGCGAACCCGCGCGGCAGCTTCGCATAGATCAGCACCTCGTCCCCGCCGTCAAGATCCTGGGCAAATTTCCTCTCCACATTGCCGTCCGTGAACACATAGTTCTGAATCGCCTTCTCCGCCGCGTATGCCTCGGTGTAGGGGCGCTTCTCCGTCGCAAAGATACTCGCATCGTAGCTGCCCTCGATCGTATTGTACTCGATGTGATCGACGATGCGTGTCGCTTTCTGCTCGAGAATGAGCCGCGTCACTGTTCGGATAAACTCCTCAGGATTGTAGCGGTAACCTGCAAACACCTCGGCCTTAATCCCCCGCAAAATCTCCGCGACCGTGCGCCGCGTGAGTGTCGTCCCCGCCGCAATACGCCCGATCAGATCATACGTCACCGCAGACCCCTGTGCGCGTTTCAGCGTGCTCGTCCGGCTCTTGCCGTAGGCAAAGCTCGTGCCGTCCGCAACCATGCCCACATCCAGATCCGTCTGCTGACTGCCATAGGTGATCGTGTATTGGAGACGGCTGACACGCAGCTCGGCATTGATATGGTCGATAGCCGCCCGTACGAGTTGTCTCGTGTCAAAGGAGACCATATAGGCGTACTTGTGGTTAATCCTCTTCCAGAGTTCCTGAAACTCTTTCTGATAAAATCGCTCGTTCAGCTTATTCTCCGGTGTCTTCGTCGCCCCCGCATCCGAAATCATCGTGCGCAGCACACTCTCATCATAGATTGCCTGCACGAGGCGATGAACCCCCTCCGTCATGGGCATGAGAGCCTCAGGCAGAGGCGCGAGCGTCCCCGCCGCAAGTGCCGTGCGATAGTCCTCCGTCACATGGTCATCATCGCCGATGTAGTCATGACGCAGGAGGTATTTATAGATGGCACGCGCCTGCGTTTTATCAAGCTGAACCACAGAACCATCCGCTGTCTCCACCGTCTTTCCGGCAAAGTAGGCCTCCGTCGCCGCCTTCGGACGATCGTACAGCTCCGCCTCCATCTGCTTTTGCAGATCGCCGACGAACCCCGCATAGCTCTCGCTCGCGATCACCGTCAGCACATTCACCTCATGCACCGCATCCCCAAGCAGTGCCCGATCCATCCGCTGTCCTGCCTGATCGACCGCGAGACGCAGGCCTCTGCCGACCTCCTGCCGTTTCGCCGTCACACTCGCCGCATGCTTCAGTGTACAGATCTGGAACACATTCGGATTGTCCCAGCCCTCGCGCAGCGCCGAGTGGGAGAAAATCACGCGCGTCGGCTCATCGAACGAGAGCAGGCGCTCCTTATCCTTCAGGATCAGATCATACGCCGAAATATCGTCCGACAGATCCGAGCCGCGTCTGAGACTGCTGTCCACCGCGTGCCCCGTCTTCTTGTCAATGCTGAAATAGCCTGCGTGTACCTTCTCTACAGGCACATCATCCAGATATTTCATATATGCAGGATCAAAAATGTCGCGGTTTTCGTTCATCACCGCGCGGTACTCCTCCTCGAAGATCCGCCCGTACTCCCCGAGCACGGCATTCCCGTCCGCATCATACTGACGGTACTTCGCCACCTCATCGATGAAAAACAGCGAAAGCGTCTTGATCCCGCGCGCGAAAAGCCGCTGCTCCTTCTCAAAATGCGAGACAATCGTCTCACGGATCTGCACCCGCCGGAGATCCGCCTCCGATACATCCCCCTGCACATCCCCCGTATGGAGCACAGTTCCGTTCAGGAAAAGGACTGTCCCCGCAGCGGCATCAATCGCCTCCACCACATAGCCCTCGTACTGCGCCATCCCGCCCGAGAGATGGCAGAGGTTGTCCCCTGTAGAGACAATATGCAGCTCACGCTTCACCCCGCCCTTATATGCCACCTCGAACTCGATCCGCGCACGCGGCGGAACTTTGGGCGAGAGCACGATCTCCGCGAGATAGAGATAGCGCCCCGTCCCCGGCAGATTCTTCACCTCGAACCCCTTCACCTCGATCTTCTTCACAAGGCGCGCATTGTAGGCATCCACCGCATCCAGCTCATAGACGAGATTGTGCCGCTCCGCGTGCGTCGCCGAATAGTTCAGGGTAAAGAGAGGACAGAACTGCGCAAGCGCCTTCTGCGTCACCGAGTCCTTCTTTCCCATCTTCTGCGGCTCATCGAGAATGAGGATCGGACGGTTCGCCGCGATCACATCGATCGGACGGCGCGAGCCGAACGCATCGCGCTTCGAGTAGATGATGCGCGCCTCCTTGTTCCCACCGCGCCCCTCAATCGACTTCTCCTCGTTCAGCGAGGCAGCAAACGCCTGCGTGTTGATGATCATCACCGAGAGCCCCGCATCGGCAGAGAACGCATCCAACTGATTCAGATTCGCACTGCTGTAGACGAAGAACCGCGCCTTCTTCCCATAGTGCTCCATGAAATGCTCCGCCGTCATCTCGAAGGACTTCTTCACGCCCTCGCGGATCGCAATGCTCGGCACCACCACGATGAACTTGCTCCAGCCATAGCGGCGGTTCAGCTCAAACATCGTCTTGATATAGACATACGTCTTTCCGGTGCCCGTCTCCATCTCCACATCCAGCGCGCACGCGCCGAGCGGTGCAGAGATCGTATCAGACAGATGGAGATTGCGTGCGCTCTGCACACTGCGGATATTCGCGCGCAGCTGCTCCTTCGTCAGATGCACCTCCTCATTGCGAAAACCATCGTCCGCCTCCGCCGTGAGAAGGGGTGCATTCGTATAGCTCTCCTGCACGGACAGCAGATTCCCCTGCGCCGCGCCCGTCCCCACATCACGCAGATACGTTGTGCGTGCAGCATACGGCTGCCCGTCGAACACGCCGACAACCGCCTCCACCGCATCCGTCTGATACGGCTACACCGTAAAGTGAAACTTCATCATTCCTCTCCTCTGAGTTCCGGCAGGATAAACCGATCAAAATCACTCTCATAAACGCGATCCTGAATAATGCGATATTTTTCAAACTCCGTCTCAGCATGAAGTTTTGCCTTCTCAGCGCTAATTTTCCCCGCACCTGTGAGCACCTTGCTGCCGTTAAACTCCAGAAAGCCGTCCAGCCGCTTCGCCCAGTCCTCCATGCTCATTGGAATCTTTCGTTCCGCCTGCAGCTCTGCATAGTCGAGATAGAGCGAAACAATCCGCTCCAAATAGCGCATCTCCTCATCGCTCAGATAGTTCTTTGCGATCGCAACATCCGCTTTGACAATCTTCCCATGCGGAGCGCTCCCCCATGAAGTCAGTCCCATATGTTCCTTGCCGGCGTCTGCCCGCTCATAGATCAGCTCGGCCGCTGTATGCCGATGTACGGCGAAGTGCATCTTATTCTGCACCGTCTGAAAGAACAGGCGCGTCGTTGCAGCATCCTTATCATAGTCAAACGCTGTCGCGTAGAGATCCGTCACCTTCTGATAGAATTTACGCTCCGAGAGGCGTATCTCACGGATGTACTGCAGCTGCCGCTCAAAATACGCATCCGTGAACATATGCCCCTTCTTCAGGCGCTCCTTGTCCATGGTCCAGCCTTGGATCGTATAGTCCTTGACAATCTGCCCCGCCCACTTGCGGAACTGGGCAGCACGAGGGCTCCCCACCTTGAACCCGACCGCAATGATCACCTGGAGATTATAGTGCGTCACCGTACGGCGCACCGCGCGCGCCCCCTCTGTTTGAACTATCCGGATTTTCCGGATAGTTGCCGATTCGGTTAATTCGCCGTCTGAATAAATTCCCTTAATATGCTCGTTGACGGTACGCACATCAACAGCATACAGCTCTGCCATCATGCGCTGTGACAGCCAGATATTCTCATTCTCATAGCGCATCTCGAAACGCTCATCGCTCTCACCCGCAGCGGCAACGAACGTGAGGTATGTCGCAACCGAACTCTGTGCCGGCGACGCGAATTTCTTCTGATTCTTTACCATATCACAGTACCTTTCGTACCGTTGCGGGACTGTACGCCGCAAAGAGCTGGTCGAAATTCGTGAGAGCACTGTCGTCCGCCATCGAGGCATCACGGAACACAGCATAGTAGGGCTTTCGCTTTGCGATTGCGGTCACCGTCTCATCCGCCACATCACGGTCGAAACACGCGAGGAGGAAGCCGTCCGCAACGTTAAAGACGCGTTTCCCTGCGATCTCCTCCACCGTAATCGACGCCGAGAGCAGGATGCCGAGATCGAGCATCGTCTGAAAGAGCAGATCCTCCGGCGTGCGATCCGCCTTGACATTGTCAACCTGCGCGAAAAGCCCGTCCTGCGTCACCGCATCGGGTGCATAGTAGACATCGGTCATATTGCTCGTATCGAGCCGCAGACAGCGGAATCCGAGGTCAAGCCCTGCCGCCTTCTCGCCCGTTTCAGCCGCGATCTTCGCCCCTGCACGGCGGATGCGCTCCTTGCCGATCTCGCAGATATTCCGATAGCCCGCTTTGTAGGCTGTGCCGCCCTCATCCGTCGTCTCGGGCAGCTGCACCATAATGAACTTCCTAGACCCTCCATCCTCGGCATTCAGCTGCATCACCGCGTGGGCAGTTGTAGCAGAGCCAGAGAAGAAGTCGAGGATAAGGGAGTCTTTGTCCTGTGCCATTTGAATACATTGTTTTAGCATGGACAATGATTTTGGTGACTGAAATAATTTTTCTTTTGTTTCAAACAATTCACCAATAATGCTTTGTCCACGTTCTGTATAAAACATATTATTGTTCCATATAGATTTTACTTGTTTTAATGGAATCATTCCATCTTCATGCGCATAGGCTTTACGATATATTTTCGTTTTTCCCGAAACCTTTTTCCCAACTAGAAGATGCTGCTCCTTAGCTGCTTTTTCTCGCCCCCACGTCCAACAACCTTGAAACCCATCATCCCATATAGGATATACCTCTATAGTCCCTTCTTTCGTCTCTAATCCTACTGTCCCATCAATATTCACATATAATGGATACCACAGCTTAGGTCGATTAAATTTCCCAAATTCACGGTGTGTATTTCTTAACTCTAGTTCACGATACGGCTTGTTATCATCGTCTACTATAGGATAATCCTTTTCTACTTCACTTTGAGATTTAGGTATAGACAGACTCCCACTCGCTAAAATATTCTTTGAATACACTAATATATATTCATGACAGTTCGCCACATACTTGTCCTGAGATCGCCCTTTAGGGTTACATAACAATGTAATTTGCGCAATAAAGTGCATTGAACCAAACACCTCATCACATATTTTTTTCAGATTGTATACCTCATTGTCATCAATACTAATAAAGATAACACCATCGTCTGAAAGCAAGGACTTCGCCACTTTCAGTCGAGGATAGATCATATTCAGCCAATCAGTGTGGAAACGCCCATTTGTATCGGAATTCTTTTCCATCCGATTACCCATATCATCATAGCCACCGCTGATCTCCATATATTCCTCGGCACTCTGGGCAAAGTCATCGTTATATACGAAGTCATTCCCAGTATTATACGGTGGATCGATATAGATCATCTTCACCTTGCCGAGGTACGTCTCTTGGAGCAGCTTCAGCACATCGAGATTGTCCCCCTCGATGTAGAGATTCTCGCTGTCAAACGCGCCCGCCGTGCCGTCACGGCCGACACTGTCCTCCACGACGGGACGCAGTGCCATCGCAATCGGCGCATTCGCCGCGAGGATCGCCTGCCGCTTGTCCGGCCATGTGAACGCATAGCGCTCCTCGCGCCCCTCCACGATCTCACGCGCGAGCTCCTGCCGCAGCACATCGAAGTCAATCGCCTGCACGAGCTTCCCGTCCCGCAGAACCTCCGTCAGCGCATGCGGGAACAGCCGCCCCACCGCCTCGATATGCGCCGCCACGTTGTCCCTGCTGTGCATTTTTAGCTTATCCATTACAATCTCACTTTTCTAGTCCTATATGTTTTTGATCATCTTACTATATGTCATTTGAAACGCACTATCAAACTTCTCAAAAAACAATATCAACTCTTCTATAGTAGAATAGTCGCCGTAGTAGTAGTTAAGCAGGTGTGTTGCATCTATAAACGCCCATACCTTTCCATTTTTCTCAATATCTCCAAAAATATTTTTTAGATCATCATTATTAAAGTCCGACGCAAGATCTACAAACCATGACCGAATTTTGGAGGCAGTATACAAAGCGGTTTCTTCCTGTTGATCAAGAGTACGCCAAAAAATTGTATGATTAGTCTCCACATTCATTATCTGATACATCATTCTATAAAGGAACGATTCCGGGGCGAAATAATCGGGAAAGAAGCATATATTGTTCCTCCTTGTTTCTCTATCAGATAGGTTATCCTTATGAGGATCATATTTCCTGTCCAAATATTCTCTTATTTTGGGTTTGTGCTCTGTTTGCTTATGACGCGCATCTCCATCCAATAGAAAGATGACTTGATCAGAATAGGGTCGATCTGCCTGAGAAAACTTCAATAATTCTTCACAGCCAAGAGATGTTACAACAGGTTTTATTAAGGATGCCGCATGACTATATTTCTTGATATTTTCCAGTCTACATTTTATTTTAGAGGCATATTCCTGCAAAACATTTCCTCTCAGCATCCCCTTTTCTTCCAATGTACTACATTGATGATAAAGTGCTTTAATGAGCATATCAAAAAGGTGCTTTCCAACTTCATCCTCAAAATATACTTTGGGTTTTGGCTTTTGATACGTCACTTTCCCCAATAAATCAGCTTTCAAAATTTCGTATGACTGTTGAACTGTGACCATAGGCGCAGATGGATTTTTTAGATACACAACTCCATAATCATTCGGATTTTTCTTGTGTTTTCCCAATAATTCCTTCAACACCGTCAACGAGTGTGTAGTCACAACAAATTGGATATTTAATTCATTAGCCAACTTATCCATTAAATCCAATAGCCGCATCTGAGTGTCCGGATGTAATGAAACTTCAATCTCGTCAATACAAATAAGTGCTCCATTGTAATTGTCTTGCTGTGATAAAATATAAATATCCACAAGCGCACTAATAATATTTCCGAGATTATCCTGCCCGACAGACTTACCAAGTGCAGGTGTGTTCTCCATTTCCATATGTAACGAAGACCGTGTGCTTGCTTCCTTATCTATAATGCTAAGATCCCCATCCTGTTTAATGCTCCCCGGTATAACGGAATTATACCAATCACAAAATTTCGTATGTGCCTCGCTATGATAAAGCTTGTTGTTTCTTCGAACCTCTTTCACGTGTACGGATTCCTTACGCTCACCTAAAGGATACAATCTAGAAATACTCAGATAAATAGTCGGTATAGGAATTCTGGCAGCTCCTCCCACATTGAATTTTTCTTTTGCTATAAGCTCTGCTTCCTTTATGGTAATACCATCTCGATCCATATTCGATGTCCTCGGAATAATACGAATACCACGATTTGATTCTGTATCATCCTTAAAAGTCAGACACTTAAGAACTGTTTCATCTGTATTGTCACTACCATAACGCAGATAAATACTATAGTCACCATAGGATTCTTCAGGAGAGATATAAAAGAAGTCATAAAATTTTGGTTGAAAATTGCCTCCGAAGTCAGAGCTTCTGCTAAGCCCTGATCCAGAGGCAATAAGCGATATAAGATTGGATTTACCAACACCATTTTGCCCACTGATTACAGTGATTTTTTTGCCTATAGAAAATTCCACATCATGAAAACTCCTAAACTGCTTAACTATCACATGCTGAATTTTTGTTCCCATTTTTCTCACCTCTTAATCTATAATATCTCGTAAGAGTGCCTGCCCCTCACACATGGACAGTTCTGATTCCGTAGGAATCATATCATTCCTACGAAATATCATTACCTCATCTACCGTCTTTTTAGTTCCGGCAGAGTATGAGCATGCCAATTTTCTACATTCCCTGTCACGGTACAAATTCAAAATTTCATCTCTAATATCATATGTAATAATCCAATCCACATTAAGCTGAGAAATTTGCTCACTGATACGAACATGATCAGTATACCGAAAAAAATTCATATATAACTCATGCCCTTTGGTGTAGTAAGGTGGATCAAAATAAATCAATGCATTATTGAAGTATTTGGGCGCATAATGGATAAGAAAACTACTAATATCCTTGTTATAAACATATATGCTTTTCTTTCGTTTAGCTATCTCCTGTACTCTCTTAATAAGACCATTTCTATTAAAACGAGCATCCATTTTCCACCTTCCACTTTGTTCCTTCCCCCCAATAACTCCACCTTTAATTATTCCCGATCGATTGGTTCGATTTAAATAAAATGTAGCAAAGGCCAAATCGTAACTATATTTTTGAGATTTTTCCATATATATTGTTCTTTGTCTATGCCATTCATCCATATTCAAAGGAACTGAAAGAACATCAGAAGTAAAACGATCTGTCTCTGTTAAAATAGCTCTCCAAAACGAATAAATTCCCTTGTCCAAATCATTGATTACAATTTTTGAAACAATATTATTTAAAAGCAGATTGATCGCAATTCCAGCTCCGCCAGCAAACGGTTCAATATAAGTTCCATTCATATGTCCAGTCTTCTGGATTAAAACCTCCATGAAAGAGGATAGCTTTCCTTTTCCCCCAGGATATCTTAAAGGTGAATATATCATGTACCAGCCCTCCAGCAACAATGTCTAATTATATAAGTTACACTGTAATGCTTTTAATTCCTGCACAAGTTCAATATTTTTCTTTGGCTGTTTCTCCCGTCAGATCTTCACCTCAAGCGCAGGTACATCGCGAATTCCGTTCCGTAAAGGATCATCTCACGTGAGATACGTGGAATGTAGACTCGCGTTTCTCCTTTGCTGCCTTTTCCCGAATAAATGTGGGCGAGGTGAAGAGAAAACGGAACTCCTCCACGGACGCTAGCTGCTCCCGCAGCTCCTGATACGCGTACATCGAAAAGCACGCTGCCGCAATGGACACCCTGCCGCGCACAATCTCTGCCCGCGGATCGTCGCGCACCGTGTTTGTGACGTTATCGAATATCTTCACTCTGCTCCACCAAATCTTTCCCATAGAGATTGGCTCGATCAAACTTTCGTCCCTATTATAACATATTTCAAAGAAATACAAAGGCCCCGCCCCTGCTCCCTCGTGCAACAAGAAAGCAGAGACGGGCTCTTTTCATTGTATTCTGTTACTCCGTCAGTGTCTTTGCATAGAACTCCTCGCGCGCCTCGGAGCTCATGGTCATGTAGTCCTTGGCGAGGGCGCTGATCCAGGAACCGTAGGCGGGGTTCGGGAATACGATGTAGGCGGTGCCGAAATCCGCACGGGCGGCGTCGATGGCGGCATTCCGGGCGGTGCGGTTCATGCCCTTCGTTCCGAGGGGGAGGTCGCCCGCGTTGTCGCCCATGTAGACGACAACATCATAATCCTTAGCAATCTGGTCAAAGCGCGGCTGCTTATCGCTCATCTTGCGATCCTCCATGAGGAGGACGTGCTCCGCACTCACGGAGAGAACGCCGTGTGTACGTCAAAGGGACGGCAGAGCGAGAATACTTGCTGCGTCGTCCCTTTTTATCAGTGAAATCATATTCACTCTGCTGTCCGCAGCTCTACGATCAGCGACACAATCTTCCCCCGCCGCACATCGACGATGCCTTTATCCGTCAGCTTGATATCGGGGCTGACGGGGAGTGCAAGTGTCGCAAAGGACATGATGGCATTATCATGCCGATAGCCGTTTTCTGTGAGGGCGCGGCGCACGTCCGCGATCTGCTCACCGAGAACGGGGAGCGGACGGTCAGAGAGGATGCCCGCAATCGGCAGCGGCGCAAAGGCCTGTACACTGCCGTCCCGCACCGCAGCAAACCCTCCCTGCGCCTCAATGACGGCGTTCGCCGCCGCCTGCATATCCGCCGCGGTCTGCCCAAGGACGAGCAGGTTGTGGCTGTCGTGCGCATAGGTGGTCGCCGCCGCGCCGCGCG
>ERZ773062.1235-NODE-1235-length-11046-cov-28.332909_pt1 | contig 11046 bp, 10 predicted proteins | sample MGYA00580626_ERZ773062 | MGnify/ENA primary metagenome ERZ773062 (study PRJEB29015, sample SAMEA2738003) | human oral metagenome | biome: human oral; feature: human-associated habitat; material: dental | place: China | collected 2058 ...
CACCTCTTACAGATTTAATAGCTTTTACTGTTGCAATTATTTTCTTGATAAATGAATTTAAACATATGCCTAAAAAATAAAAAAAGTTAGTTACTAACTTTTTTTATTTTATCCATAAATACTCATTTCTGGGTCTACCAATTTTTCCATAAACTACTTTTAAATCAACATAACCCAATTTAACTAAATGATTCATATATTTATTAACTGTTTGATTTGATAAACCTGTTATTTGAGAAATTTCTTCTATCATTATATATTCCTTATAAGTTTTCATTTTCTCTTCAATTATAGAAATAGTTGCTTCACTAATTCCTTTATGATATTCTTTATCATTATTACTTTCATTATTTTTACTTTTTTGTAAGTGAACATTTACCCTTGAATATAAGTCTAAAACTTTTATTGGTTTTATAGAGAAATCATTTGCTCCTGCTTCAAAGAAATCTTTTGCTATACTTTCTAATCCCTCTACTGTAAGAGCTATTATTGGAACAGTTTCATCAATTTGACGAATTAGCTTTACTCCTAGCACACCATTTATATATGGCATATGATAATCAATGATAATTATATCTAATTTTTTAGTGCTAACAATTTTCAATGCTTCTTCCATTGAAAGTGCAGTAAAAACATCCCAATTTTTTATACGAAAAAACTCAGAAATTGCAAATAATATTTCTTTTGAGTCATCAATAATCAAAATCTTATTTTTCATTTTCAATATTTTCTCCTTTTATCACTATATAAGCGCCTAAGCCACCATTTCTTTTATTTAATATTTTTAGTTCATATTTATGTTCATCCATAACAGTTTTTATAAAATTAAGTCCAACTCCACTAGATTTTTTTGTAGAATATCCAATTTTAAAGGCTTTTTCTATTTCCTCATCAGTCATGCCTTTTCCATTATCTTCAATTTTTATTAATATAACCTTCTTATAATCTTTAATTATTAAATCAATTCTACCATTTTTTTCAAAAAATGCCTCATAAGAATTTATAATTAAATTAGTAATAGCTCTAGAAAAAGTAATTTTATTAACTTTTATTTTTCTTTCTTTACAGTAATTTTGATAATTTATATATTTAACACATTCATGACTTGATAAATAGGAAAGTATAAAATTAAAAACTTTTTCTATACTGATAAAATTTTTATTTTTATCTCTTAAAATTTCAGATACCATAATATTACATCTTTCCAAAGATTTTTCAATTTTTTTATAATATATTTTTTTTTGCTCACTCTCCTCTTGCATATCAAGTATTTCTATTAATGTTCCTATTGAAAAAAGAGGAGTTTTTAAATCATGAACTAAATATTGTATTTCTTTAAAATATCTATTTTCAATTTCTTTAAGCTTTAAATCTGAAAGAGTTTTTGCTACTTCAGTTTCTTTTATATACATTTTTTGCCTTTTTTCTTGATTAAAGAAAATTATTGAAAGAAGTACAGCAAAAGTAAAAAATAATATGAAAAATAATATTCCAATTAAATCTAACATATGCTCTGCTTTCATAAGAAAAGCAATATTTTTTATGTCAAATAGCAATTCTCCTGTTGTTTTATAATCTAAAATTGAAAAATATCTAGTTATATCCAACCATTGAATACCTACAAACACTAAAAATAGTATAAAAATCCTCTTTAATAAAGTTATTTGTTGAAATTGATAGTGTAGATGTAAAATTAAATATAACATTTGAAGAATAGCTACTTTACCAAAATAATAACTCATATCAAAATATAACTTATAAACTATAAAGTAAAGAATTTGAATCACAATTAAACTAAAAATAATTTTAAAAATAAAATTAGATTTTTTATTTACAAAAATTTCCACAGAATCAGCTATAAGAAAAACAGAAAAAAATATTGGAAAAAGCCTTGAAATATTTTGAAAAACTGTTATAAAAACAGCATATAATAATTGTTCTTTGTCCCATAAATCAATACTAGTTTCAATATATTCATAGATAGCTAAGTTACTATATAAAATAAAATTAGGCAAAATTATACTTATGAAAACCATAAATATTCCTAAAAATAATTCCGTTTTATGAATTTTATAAGTAATTCTTTTTATTAACATAAATTATATCATTCCTTTTATTTTATTTCTTTAAGTATCTTATATTCTTATATAATATCATATTTTAGAAATTTTTAATAATTTTACTTACAGAGAGAAAAAAGAGAAAAAAGAGAAATAAAAGTATAATGTTTATTTTTTTTATGATTTAAATTATAATAATTAATATAAGTAATAGATTTTAAAATAGAAAGGTGGGATTAATATGAAAAGAAAATTTCTTTTAGTAGGTATTATAGCAATAGCTTTTTCTGTAATATCTTATGGAAAAGTTTCAAGTAATTCTATTAAAAATTCTAATGTAGAAAATTGGAAGCCTTATGATGCCAATGGTGAAATGATTAGAACTGATAGAGGAGCAACAGGAAAAATAGGTGTTGTTTCTACCAGTAAAGTTGAAGCTAGTAGAATAGGAGCAGATATTTTAAAAAAAGGTGGAAATGCTATTGATGCAGCTGTTGCAGCTGGTTTTGCTTTAGGAGTTGTTGAACCAAATTCTTCAGGTCTAGGTGGTGGAGGTTTTATGCTAATTAGAATCGCTAAAACAGGAGAGACTGTTTTTATAGATTTTAGAGAAAGAGCACCTCAAAAGGCTTCTCCTGAAATGTGGACTGTTGATGCTAATGGCAAAGTTGTTGGAAATAAAAAAGTAGAAGGTGGGAAAGCTGCTGCTATTCCAGGGGAAGTAGCTGGTCTTCTATATGCACTTGAAAAATATGGAACGATGTCTAGAGAACAAGTTATAAGACCTGCTGTTGATCTTGCTAAAAATGGATATTATGTTACTCCAACTTTATCAAATGATATGAAATCCGAATTTGATAAACTAGAAAAATATCCAGAATCTGCTAAAATTTATTTGAATAAGGAAGGTTTACCTTATGAAGTAGGAGATAAATTTACTAATAAAGATTTAGCTAAAACTCTAGAAATTATTATAAAAAAGGGAAAGGATGGTTTTTATAAAGGAGAAGTAGCTCAAGCTATTGTAAAAACTCTTAATAAATATGATGGACTTTACACAATGGAGGACTTAGCTAATTATAAACCATTAATAAGAAAACCAGTAAGAGGAACCTATAGAGGATATGAAATAATTTCTTCTCCTTCTCCAAGTTCTGGTGGAGCAATAGTTATAGAAATATTAAATATATTAGAAAATTTTAATGTTAGTGAATTAGATGTAAATTCTCCAGAATATTTACACTTATTCTCTGAGGCATATAAACTTGCTTATGCTGATAGAGCAAAGTATATGGGAGATACTGATTACACTCCTGTTCCAATGAAAGGTTTTGTTTCTAAAAAATATGCAAAAGAAATTTCAAAAGATATTGATATGAAAGTTTCTCATGAAAGTAAAGCACATGATCCTTGGCAATATGAATCAGAAGATACAACTCACTATTCAATAGCAGATAAAGAAGGAAACATGGTTGCTATTACAAAAACAGTAAATGGATTATTTGGAAATAGTGTGGTTGTTGATGGATATGGCTTTGTTATGAACAATGAAATGGATGATTTTGTTGTTGGAGCAGGACATCCAAATTCAGTTGCTCCCGGGAAAACTCCATTAAGTTCTATGTCACCAACTATTGTGTTAAAAGATGGAAAACCATTTATGGTTTTAGGTTCTCCTGGGGCAACAAAAATAATAAGTACTGTTTCACAAGTTATAAGTAGAGTTATTGATCATAAAATGAGTATGCAAGATGCCATAGATACTCCAAGATTATGGGACAATACTTCAAATGTAATAAATATTGAAAGTAGAATATCTGATGAAACAGTTAAAAAACTTGAAGCAATGGGACATAAAGTAAACAAAACATCTGACTGGGATAGAGGAATGGGGTCTGTGCAAGGAGTTCTTTATAAAAATGATGGAACTCTTGAAGGAGGAGCTGATCCTAGAAGAGATGGAAAAGCATTAGGATTATAAAATTTAGGAGGAATATAAATGAAAAAAATTTTTATAGTATTATTATTTTTATTATCAGCAGTATCTGTATTTGCTGCAAAATTTGAAAAACCTGTTACACTTACATCAGTTGGACAAAGTGCCGATGTGCAAATGGTTAAAGCCTTGTTAAAAAAGGCTGGAATTGAAGCTAAATTTGATAAGTCTTTGACAGCAGAAGGAATAAAAGATGAAAAAACAATTATTTTAGCAATAGGAGGAAGTTCAAAAGGATTGGGAGCCGCTGGAATAAAAGCAGAAGATGAACTTGCAAGAGCTGAAAAATTAATAAAAGCAGCTAAGACTAAAAAAATAAAAATAATTGGAATGCATATAGGTGGTGAAGCAAGAAGAGGTGAATTATCTGATAAGTTCGTTAAAGTTGCTGCTCCATACTGTGATTATTTAATAGTAGTTGATGAAGGAAATAAGGATGGTATATTTACAAAGATGTCTTCTGAAAAAAAGATACCTATGGATACTATTCCAAAAATTACTAATGCTGTTGATCCTTTAAAAAAGGCATTTGAATAATTTTGATAGGGGATAGCAATATCCCCTATTATTATAATTATTTTAGGAGGATTTTATGTCAATTGAATTAATATTATTTTTAGCTATGATAGCAGTATTTGCAATAGCTTGCTTCGTTTTTAAATTACCTGTAAGTTTAGCAATGGTTCTTTCATCAATAACGGGAACTTTAATAGCAGGTGAAGGTATTCCTATCAGACATTTAGTTGAAGGAATGTTTGGTTACTTAGATACTATATTAGTAATCGCAACAGCTATGATATTTATGAAAGTTATTCAAGAAATAGGAACTTTAAATGCACTTAGTGCTACTATTATAAAAAAATTTTATAAAATTCCATGGTTGCTTCTTATTTTCTTAATGTTTGTTTCAATGTTTCCAGGAATGATAACTGGTTCTTCAACTGCTTCTGTTCTTACAGCAGGAAGTATAGTTGCTCCAATATTATTACTGATTGGAATTCCTATGACAGAAACTGCCACTATAATAGCTTTAGGTGGTTTATGTGGTATGATAGCTCCACCTGTAAATATTCCAGCCATGATAATTGGTGGTGGAATTGATATGCCTTATGTTGGTTTTACTATACCATTACTTCTATTAACTATTCCGGTAGCTATTTTTTCAGTTTTATTTTTGGGATTAAAATATGTTAAAAAAATTGATTATGATAAAATTAAAAATGAAATAGATTTTTCAACAATGGAGCAATATGGAATAAAACTTTATCTCCCTGTTATACTTGCTATTTTTCTTATGATTATGGATAAAGTTTTACCAAATATTTTTGGACTTGGGATGCCTTTAATATTTATTATAAGTGCTTTTATTGGATTATTTTGTGGAAAGAAGATAAATTTTTTTAAAGTATCTAAAAATGCAATAAATGAAAGTCTTCCAGTTATGGGAATATTAATGGGTGTTGGAATGTTTATACAAATAATAACTCTCACTGGTGTAAGAGGTTATATTGTTGTAAATAGTCTAAGTCTTCCACAATCATTAGTTTATATAGCAATGGCAATAACAATTCCTTTATTTGGAGCAGTATCATCGTTTGGTGCTTCCTCTGTTCTAGGTGTACCTTTCTTAATGGTCTTTTTAGCAAAGAACCAGATTATAACTGGTTCTGCAATATCATTTATAGCATCATTAGGAGATTTAATGCCTCCAACTGCACTAGCTGGAATATTTGCTGCTCAAATTGTAGGAATGAAAGATTATACTCCTGTTCTTAAAAAATCAATAATTCCAGCTATTGTGATTATAATATATTCTATATTGATGATTATATTTTCAAAAGAATTAGCTGCAATTATATATTAAGATGAGGTGATAAATTATGATGATGTATATATATTTAATTATAGTATTGTATGTTTTAATAATGGTTATTTTAAATTTATTGGAAGAAAAAAGTATAGCTAAACAATTAAATGCTGCACTTGTTATTATTCCATTAATTCTTAGAATTTTATTTATAAAATAAGGAGGAAGAAAATGAAAGGAAATAAAATAACAGGAATTGTAATGATTTTTCTTTCTCTGGTTATTGCATTTGTAGCAGGAAAAGAATTTTTAAAAACAAGAGAGTTAGAACCTATTGTTAAAGGTGATGGGGTAACATCTATGCAAAAATTAAGTGATTATCTCCCAGATTTAAAAGGAACTAGAGGTGACAGTGATATCTATATATTACAAGGAAAAGAACCTGGAGGATCTGTTCTTATATTAGGCGGCACACACCCTAATGAGCCAGCAGCTTTTTTAACAACTGTTCTATTAGTTGAAAATTTAAAAGTTGATAAAGGGACAGTATACATTATTCCAAGAGCTAATGGAAGTGCAATGTCTCATAACGACCCCCAAGAAGCTTCTCCACAAAGGTTTACAATTAAGACTCCTTATGGAGAAAGATGGTTTAGATTTGGTTCAAGAGCAACAAATCCATTGGATCAATGGCCAGATCCTGATGTGTATATACATGCTGCTTCTGGACAAAAATTATCTGGAAATGAAACAAGAAACCTTAATAGAGCTTATCCAGGAAGAGCTGATGGTACATATACAGAAAAAGTTGCTTATGCTATAACTGAATTAATTAAGAAAAATGATATAAATATGGAAATAGATCTTCATGAAGCTTCTCCAGAATACCCAGTAATTAATGCCATAGTTGCTCACGAAAGAGCTATGCCTATTTCTTCACAAGTTGTTATGAATATGGAATTTGAAGATATTCAAATAGGTTTAGAACCTTCTCCACCTTCATTACATGGATTAAGTCATAGAGAACTTGGAGATTATACTAATACTTATGCAGTATTGATGGAAACAGCCAATGCATCTCAAGGAAGACTCAGAGGAAAAACTGATGAAAATCTTGTGCTAACTGGAAAAGATCCAACATATGTGAAAGCTCAAAAAATTGGTAGACTTTTTGTTCCTTATGATGAAAACGGACATCCAATAGAAGAAAGAGTTGGAAGACATTTAACAGGGGTAGTTCAACATATAAATGTTATGGGAGAAAATGAACCTGATAAAGAAATTATAATTGAAGGTCTTCCTTCTTATGAAGATTTACAAAAAAATGGAGTAGGAGCATATTTAAAAGAAGTAAAAGAAGATAAATAAAAAATAAAAAACTTTATTCATATCTAAAAATAATGTTAAAATAATATTAAGATTTTGAATAAAGTTTTTTATTAAATATGGAGAAATTATGGAAATTATTATAATTATTTTATCTTTACTTTATATATTTTATCTTTTATTTGAAAAAATAAATTTAAATAAAAATAGAAAAAATTTAAAATATATTATCCATATAAATGGAATTAGGGGAAAATCAACTGTTTCCCGTTTGATTGATGCAGGATTAAGAGCAGGAGGCTATAAGGTTTTTACTAAGACTACTGGAACTTCTCCAAGAATAATTGATACAGATGCCAAAGAATTTGAAATTAATAGACAGGGAAAAGCAAATATAAGAGAACAAATAAAAGCAATAAATTGGGCTAGTAAAGAAAAAGCAGAAATTTTAATTTTAGAATGTATGGCAGTTAAACCTGAATTACAATATATTTGTGAGAATAAAATATTAAATTCTAATATAGTAGCCATTACAAATGTAAGAAAAGATCATTTAGATGAAATGGGAGATAATTTAGATAAAATTGCAGAATCCCTTTCAAATACTATTCCTAAAAAAGCTATTTTTTTCACAACTGATAAAAATTATTTTAATTTCTTTAAAAATAAATGCGAAAAAAAAGAAACAAAAGCTGTTCTCAGTAAAAATATAAAGAATGAGTATTGGAAAATAGATTTTCCCACTAATATAGCTTTGGCAATAGATATTTGTAAATATTTGAATGTTGATGAAAAAATCGCTCTTGAAGGAATGAGAACTTATCATAAAGACCCAGGAAGTTTAAAAGTTTTGACTTATTTAAACAAGAAAAATTTTAGAATATTTTTTGTAAATACATTAGCTGCAAATGATCCTGATTCAACAGAAATTATTTTAGATAGAGTTTCTACAAAAACCTATTGGAATAATGAAAGGTATTTGCTTATTAATAATAGAGCTGATAGATTGAGCAGGTTAGAACAGTTTGTAACTTTCACAATTAAATTTGAAAATAAATTTAATAAAATCTTAATTTCTGGTGAAAATAAAAATCTTTTTTATAAATATTTATTAAAAAATGGAATGGATAAAAATAGGATAATAATTCTTTTAGATGAAGAATATTTTGAAAATATAGAAGAAGATTCTTTAATATTTGCTGTTGGGAATATTTGTAGGTTTGGAAAAAAATTAGTTGATTATTTTGAAAAAAGAGGAGAGATTATAGATGATAAATGAAATAATGGTATTAGGAGTTATTTTGAGTATAGCTTTCTATGAAATTACAGAAATTTCTCCAGGAGGTCTTATTGTTCCAGCTTATTTTGCTCTTTACTTAGATAATCCTACTAAAATTATTCTTACTGTTTTTATAAGTGTAATGACATATTTATTATTAAAAATTCTTTCTAACTACACCGTTATTTATGGAAGAAGGAGATTTACAGTATGTATTATTCTAAGTTTTTTGATAAAAACTTTGTTAAAATATTTTAATATTTATATTCTTAATGAAAATGAAATATATTTTTTTAATATAGCTATTGTTGGCATAATTATTTCTGGGATTTTAGCTCAAGAAATAGATAGAAATGGAGTTATAAAAACTTTATCTTCACTTATAATTCTTTCTGTATTTTTAAAATCTTTAATTGAAATATTTTATATGGTAGGTGCTAATGTATGAAGTTAATTATTAATAAAAAATATAAAGATTTCTTTTTGCTTGTATTGGCACTGATATTTTTATTTATAAATTATTATTTAAAACCTAAAAAAATAAAAATAGAAAATAAATATTATTCTGAAATGGTAATTGCAGCACGAAAAGATGAATTATTACAAGAAGTAATTTTTAAAGAAAAATTAAGAAGAGGGATAGAAATAGATAAAAGTCTTGATAAAAATGAAACTGGACTTATAGGTTTAGAATGGAGTGGAATTACAACTACTCTTGGGGATATAGAAGCCAAGACAACATCTACTAATCCAGATTTTGCAGCTTTATTAGTAAAATTATTTAAAGAAATTGGATTAAAAAAGGGTGATATAGTTGCTGCCAACTTTTCTAGTTCTTTTCCAGCTCTTAATTTGGCTTTTATTTCAGCAGCTGATACTTTAGGATTAAAAGCTATTATAATAACTTCTATTGGTTCTTCAACCTATGGAGGGAATATAGAAGATTTCACATATTTGGATATGGAAAATTATTTATATTCTAAAAACTTAATAGAAAATAGAACTATTGCTTATTCTTTGGGTGGTGCTGGAGATATAGGAAAAGAATTTGATAAAGATATAATAGAAAAAATTAAAAATAGAATAAATGGTTATGGTTTAAAATTTTTCTATGAGGAAGAATTTGATAAAAATTTAGAAAATAGATATAAATTCTATAAAAATGAATCCCAAAATAATATTAAAGCCTTTATTAACATAGGTGGTAATTTATTATCATTAGGTAAAAATGCAGATATTCTTGATAATCAAAAAATATTATTAGATAAATCAAGTCCATTAAAAACTGGTCTAGTTGGAAAGTTTTTAAAAGATGATATTCCTGTATTTTATTTACTTAATATAAAAAGTATTGCTCTTTATTATAATTTAGAATATGATCCAGATAAATTTTCTAAAATAGGGATATCATCTATATATTATGTTTCTTCTAAAAATTTTTGGAATTATATAATTGTTGCAATTTTTTGTCTATTCATATTAGCACATTTTATATTTTTTAGACTTAAAAAAAGTAAATTTATAGAAATTTCTTCATAAAATCTCATCAAGTATTGCTAGTGCCATAACAGCTTCTATCACTGGCAATACTCTTGGGACTATACAGGCATCATGTCTACCATTTATTTTTAAAATATCTTCTTTCATCTCTTTTATATTTACAGTTTTTTGCTCTAAACTTATAGATGAAGTAGGTTTTACTACAACAGAAAACACAAGAGGCATTCCTGTTGAAAGTCCTCCTAAAATTCCACCATTATTATTAGTTTTAGTCTTAATTTTATTATTATCTAAATAATATAAATCATTAGCTTCTGAACCTAAAATATTTGCAAAGTCAAAACCTATACCAAAAGAAATTCCTTTTATGGCTGGAACAGAAAAAGCTAAATGAGAAATTTTACTTTCTAAACTATCAAAGAAAGGACTACCTAATCCCACAGGTAGATTAAAACAAGCACATTCTATCTCTCCACCAACTGAATTTCCAGATAATTTTATTTTTTCTAATAATTCTTTTGTCTTATCTTCTAAATTATTTTCTATAAAAGGTAAAGAACTTTCTTTTAAATTTTCAAATTTTTTTAAATCTATTTCTTTAAAGTCTAAGAAACTTTTATCTTTTAAATCTAAAATTCTTTTTATATGAGAAAATATTTTAATTCCTTTTTCTTCTAAAATATCTATTGCAATAGCACCTGCAAAAGTTAAAGCTAAAGTTATTCTTCCTGAAAAATGTCCTCCACCTCTAACATCATTAAAGCCTTTAAACTTTATACCAGCTGGATAATCTGCATGATTAGGTCTTAATAAATCTTTTAAATTTTCATAGTCTTTTGAAATGGTATTTGTATTTTCAAATATCACACAAAGAGGAGCACCAGTTGTGTAGCCATCTTTATAACCACTTAAAATTCTATACTCATCTTTTTCTTTTCTTGAAGTAGTAAAAGAAGATTTACCTGCTTTTCTTCTTTTAATAAATTTGTTTATATTTTCTAAATTTAGTTTAGTTCCAGCTTTTAAACCATCTATAACTATTCCTATTGCTTCTCCATGAGATTCACCAAAAATAGAT
>ERZ773062.1236-NODE-1236-length-11035-cov-7.124135_pt1 | contig 11035 bp, 8 predicted proteins | sample MGYA00580626_ERZ773062 | MGnify/ENA primary metagenome ERZ773062 (study PRJEB29015, sample SAMEA2738003) | human oral metagenome | biome: human oral; feature: human-associated habitat; material: dental | place: China | collected 2058 ...
GAAATTTCATTTAAACTTTATGATACTTATGGTTTTCCTTATGAATTGACAGAAGAAATTGCAGAAGAAAGAGGAGTAACCGTATTAAAAGAAGAATTTGAAGCTAAAATGGAAGAGCAAAAGGAAAAAGCTAGATCAGCAAGAGAAGTTGTAATGGAAAAAGGTCAAGATAGCTTTATTGAAGAGTTTTATGATAAATATGGAGTAACAAAGTTTACAGGTTATGAAAAAACAGAAGATGAAGGAAAGCTTTTAAGCCTAAGAGAAACAAAAGATGGAAAATATTTATTGATTTTTGATAAAACACCTTTCTATGCAGAATCAGGAGGACAAGTAGGAGACCAAGGAAAAATTTATTCTGATAACTTTGTAGGAAAAGTTTTAGATGTACAAAAACAAAAAGATATATTTATCCATACTGTTGAATTTGAAAAAGGTATAGCCGAAGAAAATAAAACTTATAAATTAGTAGTAGATGTTGTAAGAAGGTTAGATACAGCTAAAAATCATACTGCAACTCACTTATTGCATAAGGCTTTAAGAGAAGTTGTAGGAACTCATGTACAACAAGCTGGTTCATTAGTTGATTCTGAAAAATTGAGATTTGATTTTAGTCATTATGAAGCATTGACAGCAGAACAACTTTCTAAAATTGAAGATATAGTAAATGAAAAAATTAGAGAAGGTATAGAAGTTAAAGTAAGTCATCATAGTATAGAAGAAGCTAAAAAACTTGGAGCTATGATGCTATTTGGTGATAAATATGGTGATGTAGTAAGAGTTGTAGATGTCCCTGATTTCTCAACTGAACTTTGTGGAGGAACACATATAGATAATATTGGAAAAATAGGCTTATTTAAAATAGTATCTGAGGGTGGTATTGCAGCAGGGGTTAGAAGAATAGAAGCTAAAACTGGATATGGAGCATATTTAGTTGAAAAAGAAGAAGCTGATATTTTAAAGGATATTGAAAAGAAATTAAAAGCAACTAATTCCAATTTAGTTGAAAAAGTAGAAAAAACATTAGAAACTTTAAAAGATACTGAAAAAGAATTAGAAGTATTAAAACAAAAACTTGCTTTATTTGAAACAAAGTCTGTTATCTCTGGCATGGAAGAAATTGGTGGAGTCAAGGTATTAGTGGCTACATTTAAAGATAAGTCAGCAGAAGATTTAAGAACTATGATAGATACTATCAAAGCTGAAAATGAAAAAGCTATAATAGTTTTAGCAAGTACACAAGATAAGTTAGCTTTTGCAGTTGGAGTAACAAAGACTTTAACTGATAAAGTAAAAGCAGGAGATTTAGTAAAGAAGCTAGCTGAAATAACTGGTGGTAAAGGTGGAGGAAGACCAGATTTTGCACAAGCTGGCGGAAAAGATGAAGAAAAACTTTTAGATGCTTTTAAAGAAGTAAGAGGAATTATAGAAGCTAAGCTATTATAATAAATAAGAGGTAGAATGAAAAGATATATAGCACTTGATATTGGAGATGTAAGAATTGGAGTGGCAAGATCTGATATAATGGGAATAATTGCCTCTCCATTAGAAACTATAAATAGAAAAAGAGTAAAATCTGTTAAAAGAATTGCAGAGATTTGCAAGGAAAATAATACAAATTTAATAGTTGTAGGTATACCTAAAAGTCTTAATGGTGAAGAAAAAAGACAGGCAGAAAAGGTAAGAGAATATATTGAAAAATTAAAAAAAGAAATTGAAAATCTTGAAATAATTGAAGTAGATGAAAGATTTTCAACTGTAATAGCGGATAAAATTTTAAAAGAACTAAATAAAAATGGTGCTATTGAAAAAAGAAAGGTAGTGGATAAAGTTGCTGCCTCAATAATATTACAAACATATTTAGATATGAAAAAATAAAATTTTTGGAGGAAAGAATGAATAAGAACTTATTTCTTAGATTGTTAATAGTTATAGCAATTTTTGTAGTAGCTCTATATTATAGCTTATCAAAACCAATAAAACTGGGATTAGATTTAAAAGGTGGGGCTTATGTTGTACTTGAAGCTGTGGAAGATCAAAATACAAATATAAAAATTGACAATGATGCTATGAACAGATTAATTGAAGTATTAAATAGAAGAGTAAATGGAATTGGAGTTGCAGAATCTACAATTCAAAAGGCAGGAGACAATAGAGTTATTATAGAATTACCAGGTTTACAAAATACAGAAGATGCAATAAAGTTAATAGGTAAGACAGCATTGATGGAATTTAAATTAATGAATGATGATGGGACACTTGGAGAAACTCTTCTTACAGGGTCAGCATTAAAAAAAGCAGAAGTATCTTATGATAATTTAGGTAGACCTCAAATATCATTTGAAATGACAACAGAGGGAGCACAAGTTTTTGCAAAAATAACAAGAGAAAATATTGGTAGACAACTTGCAATCACTCTTGATGGAGTAGTGCAAACAGCACCTAAAATCAACACTGAAATTCCTAGTGGAAGTGGAGTTATAACAGGAAATTATACTGTTGAAGAAGCAAAAGGAACAGCAGCTTTGCTAAATGCAGGGGCATTACCAATAAAAGCTGAAATAGCTGAAACAAGAACTGTTGGAGCAACTCTTGGAGATGAATCAATAGCACAAAGTAAAAATGCAGGTATGGTTGCAATAGTTTTAATTTGGGTATTTATGATAATTTTTTATAGATTACCAGGAATTATAGCAGATTTAGCAATTATTATTTTTGGATTTATAACTTTTGCTTGTTTAAACTTTATAGATGCAACACTTACTTTACCAGGTATTGCAGGATTTATTCTTTCACTTGGAATGGCAGTTGATGCTAATGTTATTATTTTTGAAAGAATAAAAGAAGAATTAAGATTTGGAAATAGCATAAGAAATTCAATAGATTCAGGTTTTAATAAAGGTTTTATAGCAATATTTGACTCAAACTTAACAACTTTAATTATAACAACTATATTATTCGTGTTTGGTACAGGACCAATAAAAGGTTTTGCAGTAACATTAGCATTAGGTACATTAGCTTCAATGTTTACAGCAATAACAGCAACAAAAGTATTACTTCTAACTTTTGTAAATATGTTTGGTTTTAGAAGTCCAAAACTTTTTGGTGTTACAGTAGAGGAGGCTAAATAATGAAAACAAATTTACATGTTATAAAAAATATAAAAATTTATCTTTCAATTTCTATAATTCTTGTTACCTTATCAATAGTAATATTTTTTACAAAAGGACTTAATTATGGAATAGACTTTTCAGGAGGAAATTTATTTCAATTAAAATACACTAGTACATCAGTTACATTAAATCAAATTAATGAAAATTTAGATAAATTAGCAAAAGAATTACCACAAGTTAATTCTAATAGTAGAAAAGTTCAAATTTCAGACGATGGAACAGTTATAGTTAGAGTTCCTGAAATAAGTGAAAATGATAAAAGAAAAGTATTAAATAATCTAAAAGAATTAGGTTCATATACTTTGGATAAAGAAGATAAGGTTGGAGCAAGTATTGGAGATGATTTAAAAAAATCAGCTATCTATTCATTAGGTATAGGTGCAATCTTGATAGTAGTATATATTACAATGAGATTTGAATTTAGTTTTGCTATTGGAGGAATCTTGTCATTATTACATGATATAATTATAGCAGTTGGTTTCATAGCTCTTATGGGTTATGAAGTGGATACTCCATTTATAGCAGCAATACTTACTATACTAGGATATTCAATCAATGATACAATAGTAATATATGATAGAATAAGAGAAAATTTAAAAAGAAAACATAAAGGTTGGACACTTGAAGAATGTATGGATAACTCTATAAATCAAACTGCTATTAGGTCATTAAATACATCAGTTACAACATTATTTTCTGTAATTGCTATACTAGTTTTTGGTGGAGCAAGTTTAAAAACTTTCATAATGACATTATTAATAGGAATACTTGCTGGAACATATAGCTCAATATTTGTTGCTACTCCAATAGTTTATCTATTGAATAAGAAAAAAGGGAACAATATGGAAGATATGTTTAAAGATGATGAAGAAAATGATGGTAAGAGAGTAGAAAAGATTTTAGTTTAGTAATATTAAGTTTAATATAGAAAGGGGAGAATAAGAATGGCAAACAAAGAAACAATCAAAAATGTAAGGATGGTTCAAAATAGTTATGATGAGGCACCTTATAAATCAAAAACTTTTTACTATACTCAACCAGGTAGACAACAAATGGTTCTAAAATTATTAGGATTTAAAACACCTAATTTAGAGAAGTCAAGAGTGCTTGAAATAGGTTGTTCATTTGGTGGAAATATAATTCCTTTTGCTTTGGAAAACCCACAAGCTGATATTGTTGGTATTGATTTATCCAGTGTCCAAGTTGATGAGGGAAACAGGATAATTGAATATCTAGGGTTAGAAAATATAAGGTTAATACATCAAAATGTACTAGATTTTGATAATAAACTTGGAAAATTTGACTATATTATTTGCCATGGAGTTTTTTCTTGGGTTAATGAAGAAGTACAAAGAGGAATCTTAAATGTAATTAAGAATCATCTTTCTGAAAATGGTTCAGCTATACTTTCATATAATACATATCCTGGATGGAAAAATCTTGAAGTTGCAAGAGATGTAATGCTATTTAGAGATGAAATGTTAAAAAATAGAGGAGAACAAATAAATGAAAGTAATGCAGTAAAATATGGAAGAGGAGCAATAGAATTTTTAAGTCAATTTTCTATATTGAATGAAAAAATAAAAACTGGTATCACTGGAATAACAGAAAAAGATGACTACTATATTTTACATGAATACTTTGAAGAAAATAATCAACCTTTATATTTATATAATTTTAATAAAATGTTATTAGAACATGGATTAATTCATGTTGTTGACTCTGATTTGATGAAAACTTTCCCAAATATCTCAAATGAAATAGAAGAAAAATTAACTGCTGAATGTGGTAATGATAATATAGCCAAAGAACAATATTATGATTTTTTGTTGGATAGACAATTTAGAATAAGTATAGTAACACATGAAGCTAATAAAGAAAAAATAAATATTTCAAAAGATGTTCGTATAACTGATTTAAAGGAAATAGATATCAGAGGGAAATATGAAAAGAATAAAGATGGTTTCTATATAATAGAAAATAATGAAATAAAAGATGAAGAAGTGAGTTTGATTTTAGATATTTTAAGTGAAAATTATCCTAATACTGTAACAATAGATGAATTAGAGAAAAAAGTAAGAGAAAAAAATAAACTTGAAATTAATAATGTCTATGCAAATGCAGTTTATTTAATGTATGGAAAATTAGTTGAAGCATATTCAAGAAAGCTTACTGTTAAAAAAGAAGAAAAAATAAAATTAAATCCTAAATATAAAAAATATTTAGATTATTTTATAACTAATCCTAATCCTGTTATAGCATTAGCAAGCTATGAAGGTACAATAAATTATGATGCAATTAATACAATAATGTTATCTATAATGACCTTGTTTGATGGAACAAAAACAGATGAGGATATTTTCAATCTTTTAGTTGAAAAAGAAAAAGCTGGAGAAATAGTTATAACTTTTGAAGAAGGTTCGTCTAAGGAAGAAGTTATAAGAAATAATATTGAAATTTGTAGAAACTTTATAGAAATTAATTTCTTAAATAAATAATAAAATAAAAAGGAACTGTTGTATTATAAAAAATTTTACGACAGTTCCTTTTTATAATTAGTTCATCATTTTTTCTAATTCTTCTTTTACAATTTGGTAAAATGAGTTAATATAAAATGGTTGTTCTACATTCATATTATTGACTAAGTCTATTCTCAATGGATAATTAAAATTATTTATTGGAAATATATATACTTCATCTTCTGATTTACATTCCATATTATGTTCCTTTAAATTAAGAGAAAGCATTTTAGGCACTATTGCTGCTGTTATTCCTGATTGACATAAATGTATTTGAGTATCACAATCACTTATATAATATGGAGTTTTATTAAATTTTATTCCTTCAAATAGTAAATGTTGTTTTATAATTAAATTTAAAGCTCCTGTTTCATAATAAAGAGTAAAAGGAACTTCTGAAAAATTTATTAAATCAACTCCTGATTTAAATTTTTCTAAGTCTTTATTTGCAAAATATTTCTGAAATAAACTTCTACTAATAATCAAATGCATATAATCATTTAATAAAAAAGTATGTTTAAAATTCTCATTTTGTGAAGTGTTAATTCCTAAAAATAAATCAATTTCTCCATCTAAAAGCTTTTTTTCTAATATGCTTGTATCATTTACATAAAAGGATATTTTTATATCTGGAAAATATTTATGATATTTTTTTAAAACATTTGGAAGTATTATCTTAGCTCTTGATGTACTTATTCCCATAGAAAAACTTCCTTTTGTACCATCAGAAATTTCTCTAATACTTTTAGTGGCATTATTTGAAATGATTTCCATATTCTTTACAGCATTATAAAGTATTTTACCTGCCTCTGTAAGTTGAATAGTTGGATTTTTAGAAAATAATTTTGTATTTAATTCTTTTTCTAATCTTTGAATATGGTTACTCACACATTGTTGTGTTACATATGCTTTTTTAGCTGCTTTACTATAGCTTAATTCTTCTGCAACCAGAAGAAAGATTTTATAATTTTGCCTCATTTTTATACCTCCTTTTATAAGATTATATATGATTTAATTTAGTTTATAATAGTTTAATATCAAAAAATTCTTGTAACTACACAACAAAATTTTATTATTTATTTTTATTATTTCTTGTATATTACAATAATTATTAAAATTTTACAAGAAAAAACTTGTTAAATATTAATATAAAATCTGTTTTTAATTGTGAATAATTTATGATAATCTTATATTATCAACAACAATTATATGAGAAGAAGGTACTTAAATGAAAAATATAGAAAAATGTTTAAATTTAATTAAAGGTGCTTATGATTTGCATATACATTCAACACCATCTCATATTAAAAGAAAAATAGATGATATTGAACTTTTAGAAATGGCAGAAAAATACCAAATGGCCGGTGTTATGATAAAAAATCATTATGAGTCTACAGCTGGTAGAGCTGAACTTTTAAATAAACATTTTAATTTTAAAACTAAGGTTTTTGGTGGAGTTGTTTTAAATAGGCCAGTTGGTGGAATAAATCCATATGCAGCAGAAAGTGCATTAAAGCTTGGAGCTAAATTTGTATGGCTACCAACAAGAGATGCATTACATTGCTTAAAATACGGAAATATGGAGGGAGATTTCTTTAATAGGGAAGGAATAACAATTTTTGATTCAAAAGGAAATTTAAAAAATAGTTTTTTTGAATTACTAGAAGTAATAAAAAAATATAATGCTGTACTTGCTACAGGTCATATAAGTATAGAAGAAAGTTTGGCAGCTTGTCAAGAAGCTACTAAACTTGGAATAAAAACTGTATTAACTCATCCTGACTGGAAAAGAACTAAATTTCCGTTAGAGATACAAAAAAAAATATCAGATATGGGAGTTTTTATAGAAAAAGTTTGGGCAAATTTAGAAGAAGGAGATACTAATTTAGAAGAATTTATTGAAAGCATAAAGCTAATAGGCCCTGAAAAAATTTTTTTAACTACTGATAGAGGACAGTATAATAGAGAATATCCAATAAATTGTTATTTAATGTTTATTGATATGTTAGTAGAAAATAATTTTTCTGATGAAGAAATAAAAATAATGACATCTTACAATCCTTGTAAATTAGTAAAGTAATATTTTTATATAAAATAACTAAATTAAGAACATCTATTAAAAGGAGGAACGATATGAAATTAGTAAAATTATTATTTTTATTGTTTTTTAGTACAATCTTTCTAATTGCTTGTAGAGAAAATAAAAAAGAAGAGGTAAGAAAAATTCAAATTGGTTTTACAACAGCGGCTATTGATAGTGATCCATACTATATATTTGCTAAAAATTTTTCAGAAATAGTAGATAAAAAAACTAATGGAAGAATAAAGATAGAAGTAAAAGGTGGTGGACAACTTGGTCAAGAAGGAGAAATGTTCACAGGAATGCAAATAGGAACTACAGATATGGCAGTTATGACAAATGCTTATGTAAGTGGTTATATTCCAGCAGCTGGTTTATTTGATTTGCCTTTTATTTTTAAAAATAATGAAGAAGCTGCACGGATATTAGATGGAAAACTTGGAATAGAAGTATTAAATGAATATGAAAAATTTGGAATAAAAGCACTTGCTTATGGTGAAGGTGGTTTTAGACACTTAGTCACTCTAAAAAATCAAGTGAAAAAACCAGAGGATTTTAAAGGTTTGAAAATACGTTGTATGGAAACAGAAAGTTATATAGCTACTTATGCAGCTTTAGGCACAAATGCAGTACCAATGGCTTGGTCTGAAACTATAACAGGTTTACAACAAGGAACTATTGATGGGTTAGATATTCCAATAAGTGTTATTTATGCAAATGGATTTTCTGATATAGCAAAAGATTTAAATTTAACAGGGCATTTTTACTCCCCATTAATTATTTGTATGTCAAAAAAAATTTTTGATAGTTTTGATGAAAACGATAAAAAGATTTTGATAGAATCTGCTAAAGAAGCTGGACAAATATGTAGAGATTTTAATAAAAATTCTGAAAGTAAAATGTTAGAAGAAATGAAAGCACAAGGTATGGAAATTGTAGATGATGTTGATATTCCAGCTTTTCAAAACATTCTAAAAGATTTTTATTCAAAAAGATCTAAAAATATTGGTGGAAACTATGTAGAAGAGCTTATGAAAGAAATTAAATAAAAGGTGGTGGAAACGATATGGAGAAATTTAATAAATATATTGATAAAATAATTTTTACTTTAATAGCAATTAGTTTTATTATTCTTATTTTATCTTGTGTTTTACAAGTTTTTACAAGATTTATATTAAATAATTCTTTATCATGGACAGAAGAACTTTCAAGATATGCATTTATCTGGTCTAATTTTTTGGGAGCTATTTTTTGTACAAAAAAAGGAACTCATGCAATAGTAACTATAATTACAGATTCCTTAGAAAAAAAGAAAAAAATTATACTAAACATAGTTATTAATTTAATAGTAGCTATTATTAATTTAATAGTTATTGTATATGGATTTAATGTTGCTTATGCTGTTAGAACTCAATTGAGTCCAGCTTTAAGAATTAGTATGTCTTTTGTTTATGGAGCTGCCCCTTTCTCTGCACTATTTATTTTATATTATTCATTATTTAACATTATAAAAGACTATAAAAATTTTATTCAAGAGGAGGGGAAAAATGACTAGTTTAACTTTTATTATAATGATATTTTTAATTTTGATTGGTGTACCAGTAGCATATAGTATACTGGGAGCTGGAACATTATTTTTGATTGTTAGTAGTATAAAACCTCTTCTTTTAATACCACAAAGAATGACAACAGGTCTAGATTCTTTTCCTTTGTTAGCTGTTCCCTTATTTATATTTGTTGGAGAGTTAATGGATAGAGGAGGTATTTCTAGAAGAATGGTGAATTGGGCAGAAAGTTTATTAGGTTGGATTCCTGGAGGATTAGGTATAGTTACTATAGCTTCTTGTGCAATGTTTGCAGCCCTAACTGGTTCTGGTCCAGCAACAGTAGCTGCTATTGGAAGTATTATGATTCCTTCTCTTGTAAAAAATGGATATTCTTTAAAAAGAGCAGCTGGAATGACAGCAGCTGGTGGTGCATTAGGTCCAATTATTCCACCAAGTATACCAATGATAATTTATGGAGTTACTATGAGTTTGTCAATTCCTAAAATGTTTATTGCTGGAATTATCCCTGGGATATTTTTAATGTTTTTATTAATAATTGTTAATGTGTTTATTTCAATAAAAAATCCTCAAATTTTAAAAGAGAGCAGAAAAAGTTTTTCATTAAAAGAATTAATTATAAATACTTGGAGATCTTTAGGAGCATTATTATTACCATTAATAATTCTAGGAGGAATTTATTCTGGTGTTTTTACTCCTACTGAAGCTGCTGCAATAGGGGTAGTTTATTCATTAATTGTAGGGATATTTATATATAAGGAAATAGCAATAAGAGATTTACTTACATTATTAGTAAAATCTATGGAAACTGCAGCAATGATAAATATAATAATAGCTGCTGCAAATTTATTATCATGGATAATGTCAGCAACTGAAATTGGAAAGAGTATTATTAATATTTTTAATCAATTTATTCATACAAAAACAACATATTTAATTGTGTTAATGTTAATACTTTTTATAGTTGGAGCTTTGATGGATACAGTTGCAGCAATAATAATTTTAGCACCTGTTCTTGTTCCATTTGGAATACAGCTAGGACTAGATCCTCTGCATTTGGGAATGATTTTTGTAATTAATCTTGTTATTGGATATGTTACACCACCATTTGGATATAATTTATTTACTGCTTGTTCAATAACTGGTTTAAAATTTAATGATATTGTAAAAGGTGTTTTACCATTTTTACTGATAGAAATAATTGCTGTGTTTTTATTTGCTTTTTTTCCAGAAATTATATTATTTTTACCCAAAATAATTGGATAAAATTAAAAATAATTGCTGTAAATTAAATTTTTGAACTGTACTTAAAATACTGAACATGAGATAGGAAGTGTAGTTTTTTATAAGTAAACTAAAAAGAAAAGATAAAATTGAAATAAATAGTAAAAATAAAAAGGAACTACTGTGTTATAAAAAATTTTACAACAGTTCCTTTTTTATTTAGAGAATTAAAAGACTTATTAAATAGCTATTATTTTTCTGAATTTAAAAAATCTATTGCAAATTGTGCATATAAGTTTGCTCCCATTTCTAATGCTTCTTCATCCATATCAAAAGTTTCATTATGATGAGGAGAGTTTATTCCTTTTTCATCATTTCTTATACCAACAAATGCTAATGCACCAGGAACAGCTTGTGTGAAATATGCAAAATCTTCTCCACCAGGAGTTTTTTCATATTTTGTAACAACTTCTT
>ERZ773062.1243-NODE-1243-length-10990-cov-22.276177_pt1 | contig 10990 bp, 8 predicted proteins | sample MGYA00580626_ERZ773062 | MGnify/ENA primary metagenome ERZ773062 (study PRJEB29015, sample SAMEA2738003) | human oral metagenome | biome: human oral; feature: human-associated habitat; material: dental | place: China | collected 2058 ...
TCTTCAAGAAGGCCGCGCACTCGGTCATCTGCATGGTCGGCGTCATGCTCGGCCTTGCGGTCCTGTACATCGCGAATAGCGCCCCCTTCCTGGGTGTCGCGCAGATCGTCGTGTACACCGGCGCGATCATGATGCTCTTCCTCTTCGTCATCATGCTGATCGGTATCGGCACCTCCGACGACTACGCCCGCCAGTCCCGCGGCGCGATCGTCGCTGCCGTGCTCGGTGGCCTTGGACTGATCGTCATCGTCGCGACGGCGATCCTGAAGTCCATGCCCGCCACGCACCCCGCCAGCGAGGTCGATCCCTACTCGAATCAGCCCATCACCGAGCTGGCGATCATGCTGTTCCAGCAGCACTGGCTGAGCATGGAGCTCGCCGGTGGCCTGCTGATCACCGCCGCCGTCGGCGCGATGCTGCTGACCCACTCGGATCGTCTTACCCCGAAGGCCGACCAGGCCGAGACGGCTCGTAACAAGATGCGTGCATTCGCGCAGAAGGGTGCCCGCATCGGTCAGCTGCCCGCCCCCGGTGTCTACGCCAAGTCGAACGCGGCCGACGTGCCCGCCATCTCCGGTGAGACGCTCGGACCGGTCGAGGAGTCGGTGCCTCGAGTCCTTCGCGTGCGTGGCCTGACCCGCACGATCGGCGAGGTCACCCCCGAGGTCTCCGAGCAGCTCGCACTCGCGCGCACCGAGGATGCCGGCACCTCCGACCTCGACGAGTCGCCCTACACCATCGGGCGCACGCCCGACGTCCCGCGCTCAGGTTCCTTCGGGATGCCCGGCGCCGCCGCGCCCACCGGTCTGGCCCAGCCTCGGGCCCGCAAGGCGCGCACCACCACCCCCATTGAGAAGAAGGAGGAGAGCAAGTGAGCCTCGCCTGGTACCTCATCCTTGCGGGTGTGCTGTTCGCCATCGGTGCGACCACGGTCCTCGTGCGCCGCAGCGCGGTCATCGCGCTCATGGGCGTCGAAATGATGCTCAACGCCGCGAACCTCGTCCTCGTGACGTTTGCGCGCATTAACTCCAACGTTGACGGCGAGATCATGGCGTTCTTTGTCATGGTCGTCGCGGCCGCCGAAGTTGTCGTCGGCCTGTCGATCATCGTGTCCATCTATCGTTCGCGCTCGACCACGAGCATGGACGATCTCAACCTGCTGAAGAACTGAAGGAGGACACACGCATGACCACCTTCATTCCCGCACAGGCTAGCGGCACCGTCGATGCGGTCGCGGCAACCGGAGCTGCCTCCTACGCGTGGCTGCTCATCCTCATCCCGCTGGCCAGCGCCGGCCTGCTTCTCCTGCTGGGCCGCGCCTCGAACAGGTGGGGTCACCTGCTGGCGACGCTAGCCTCCTGGTCGACCTTCGTGGTCGGCGCGCTGATCGCCGCCCAGATGTCGAACGCCCCCGAAGCGGCGCGTCGTTTCCAGCAGACGCTGTTCACGTGGATCCCGGCGGGTGACTTCACCGTCGACTTCGGTCTTCTCGTGGACCCGCTGTCGATCACCTTCGTGATCCTGGTGACCTTCGTCGGTTCGCTCATCCACGTGTATGCGATCGCGTACATGGAGCACGACGAGGCTCGCCGCCGCTTCTTCGCCTACCTAAACTTCTTCATCGCGGCGATGCTGACCCTGGTCCTCTCGGATTCCTACGCCGGCCTCTTCGCCGGTTGGGAAGGCGTGGGTCTAGCCTCCTACCTGCTGATCGGCTTCTGGAACCATGTCCCCGCGTACGCGGTAGCCGCCAAGAAGGCGTTCGTCATGAACCGTGTCGGCGACATGGGCATGCTGATCGCCATGATGGCGATGGTCGCTTCCTTCCACTCGGTGTCCTTCTCCGAGGTCTCCGCTTCAGTCGCTTCGATCCCCACGGCCTCCGCGACCGTCATTGGATTCTTCCTCCTGGTCGCAGCCTGTGGTAAGTCCGCACAGTTCCCGCTGCAGGCGTGGCTGGGTGACGCCATGGCTGGCCCGACCCCGGTGTCCGCGCTTATCCACGCGGCCACGATGGTCACCGCCGGCGTCTACCTGATCGTTCGCTCCGGCGCCGTCTTCCTCGCGGCTCCGGTGGCCGCGACCGCCGTGGCCGTCATCGGCGCGATCACGCTCCTCTTCGGTGCGATCGTTGGTTCCGCGAAGGACGACATGAAGAAGGTCCTCGCCGCCTCGACCATGAGCCAGATCGGCTACATGATGCTGGGCGCGGGCCTGGGCCCCATCGGTTGGGCGTTCGCGATCTTCCACCTGTTCACCCACGGCTTCTTCAAGGCCCTCATGTTCCTCGGTGCCGGTTCCGTCATGCACGGAATGGGCGACCAGGTGAACATGCGTCGCTTCGGCGCCCTGCGCGGCGCCATGAAGGTCACGTGGCTGACGTTCATGATGGGATGGCTCGCGATCCTCGGCGTCCCGCCGCTGTCCGGCTACTGGTCGAAGGACAAGATCATCGAGGCCGCGTTTAGCGCGCACACCTTCGGCACCACCGAGGCCACGTGGATCGGATGGGTCTACGGCCTGGTTGCCCTGGTCGGCGCGGGCGTGACCGCTTTCTACATGTCGCGCCTCTTCTTCATGACGTTCCACGGCAAGGCCCGCTGGACCACCGAGGCGGAGGGCTCCCCGGTGCACCCGCACGAGTCCGGCCCCCTCATGACGATCCCCATGATCATCCTCGCGATCGGAGCGGTCGTCCTGGGCGCCGCCTTGTCCATCGGTGACACCTTCGTCAACTGGCTTGCCCCCGCGATCGGCGAGCTCGAGCACGGCCACCCCGTCCTCAACGAATACGTCATTCAGGGAGCCACCCTCGCCCTCGTCATCCTCGGCGCGCTCATCGCGTGGATGAAGTACGGGCGCGACGAGGTTCCCACCTCCGTCCCAGCAGGCAACGTCCTGACCGAGGCCGCACGCCGCGACCTCTACCAGGACACCGTCAACGAGACCCTGTTCATGGTGCCCGCCAAGGGCCTCGTCACCGTCGCGACAGTCGGCGATGCGAGCGCCATCGACGGTGCGCTGAACGGCCTCGGCGCTGGTTCCCAGCTGCTCGGACGCCTCGTCGGCATCACCCAGAACGGCCTCGTGCGCACGTACGCCGCCTACATTCTGGGTGGCGTCATCCTCGCCCTGGCCATCGTCCTCGGATTCAGGCTGTAAGGGGTACACGACAATGGAAAGTGCAATGGTTGCTGCTAACTTCCCGTGGCTGTCCGTCCTCGTGGCCGTTCCGGCCGCGGGCGCGGCCCTCCTCGGCTTCGTCCCGCCCCTGAGGCGCGCCGTTGGGCGCGTGGTCGCCCTGGCGATCGCCCTCGTCGAGCTCGCGCTCGGCGTGTACGTCGCCGCCTCCGTGTTCGACTGGTCTGCCCCGGCCTCGTACCAGGTGTACGAGAGCCACCTGTGGATCCCCCAGATCGGCATCACCTGGTCTCTCGGCGTTAGCGCGCTGGGCCTCGTCATGATCCTGCTGGCCATCGGCCTCGTGCCGCTCGTGCTCATCGCGGGGTGGGACGAGGACGATGCCGCGGACCGCGGTGCCTACCCGGCGCTCGTCCTGGCCCTCCAGGCGTTCATGGTCGTCATTTTCGCGGCCTACGACCTGACGGTCTTCTACTTCGCTTTTGAGGCGATGCTCGTGCCCCTGTACCTCATGATCGGTCGCTACGGCGTCGGTGAGGGGGCCGCGCGTCACAAGGCCGCCATGAAGTTCCTGCTGTACTCGCTGTTCGGCGGACTCGTGATGCTCGGTGGCATCCTCTACCTGTGGGCGATGAGCTCGAACGCGGCGCAGGACGTTTCGACGCTGTTCCGCATGGACACGCTCACCCAGATCATGCCGAACGCCCCGATGGCGGTTCAGATGGTCGTCTTCGTGACCTTCATGGTTGCCTTCGCGATCAAGGCCCCCATGGTGCCGGTCCACACGTGGCTGCCCGACACGGCCGCCGTTGCTCGCCCCGGCACCTCGGTCCTGCTCGTCGGCGTCCTGGACAAGATCGGCACCTTCGGCATGATCGCCCTGTGCCTGCAGCTCACACCCGCAGCGGCCTCCTCGGCGAAGTGGGTCATGTGCGTCCTCGCCGTCATCTCCATCCTGTGGGGAGGCCTGTCAGCGAACGGCCAGAATGACATCATGCGCCTCGTGTCCTACACCTCGGTGTCGCACTTCGGCTTCATGGTTCTGGGTATCTTCATCGGTTCGCAGATTGCTCTCGTCGGTGCCATGTTCTACATGGTCGCCCACGGCGTGTCGATCGCCGCGATGTTCCTGCTCTCAGGCTGGCTCTCGCGCCGCGGTGGCACGCAGGACATGCGCGAGTACGTCGGCATGCAGCGCGTGACCCCGGTTCTCGCGGGCCTGTGGCTCGTCTCCGGCCTCGCCTCCATCGCACTGCCCGGCCTGTCCGGCTTTGTTCCCGAGTACCTCGTGCTCATGGGCACCTGGTCGGTCAGCGCGCCGTTGGCGCTCTTCGCGGTGCTGGGCGTCGTCATTGCCGCCCTGTATGTGCTCATGCCCTACCAGCGCGTCTTCACCGGCGCTCCGGGCGCGGGCAAGGAGGACCTAGCGGACCTGGCGATGCGCGAACGCGGCGTCATGGTCCCGCTCGTGGCCGCGATGCTTATCCTTGGTATCTGGTCGGCGCCTCTCGTGAGCGCCCTGACCCCGGTTGCTTCAGACCTCGACCTGCCCACCACGCAGGTCGGCGCCACCGCTGAAGGGAGCGCACAGTGAACGTTCTACCCATGGCTAACTTCCAGGCCCCCGAGGTTCAGTGGCTGAGCCTCGCGCCGGTCCTCATCGTGCTCGGCGCCGCAGTCCTCGGTGTCCTCGTCGAGGCCTTCGCCCCGGCCAAGGCGCGCCGTCCCATCGTGATCGGCCTGTCGATCCTGGCCACCGCGGGTGCCTGCGTCATGCTCGCGCTGCGGTGGGCTCCCGTCGTGGCCGCACCGTCCTCGCTGGGGGAGTACATCGAGGACCCGCTGACGATCGCTGCCCAGTCGGTGCTCGTCATTATCGGCTTCCTCGCGGTTCTCGTGATGGCCGACCGCACGACCGTCGGCGACGGCGCGTTCGCAGGCCAGCCTTCGGATCGCCCAGACTCGGCGGCCGAGGAGCTGTCGGAGCGTAAGGGCTACCAGCGCTCGGAGATCTTCCCGCTGACTCTGTTCTCGCTGGGCGGCATGATGATCTTCCCTGCTGCGGATAACTTCGTGACGCTCTTTGTGGCCCTCGAGGTCATGTCGCTGCCGCTGTACATCATGGCTGCGACCGCGCGTCGTCGCCGTCAGCTGTCCTACGAGGCCGCCCTGAAGTACTTCGTGCTGGGCGCATTCTCCTCGGGCTTCATGCTGATGGGTTCGGCGTTCCTCTTCGGTTTCTCCAATTCGCTGCGCATCTCGGCGCTGGGCGAGGCGATCTCGTCGGACACCTCCATGGACTGGATGGTCCTCATCGGCGTGTTCTGCGTGATGGTTGGCCTGCTGTTCAAGGTGGGTGCCGCCCCCTTCCACGCGTGGACACCCGACGTCTACACGGGCGCCCCGACCCCGGTCACGGGCTTCATGGCCGCTGCCGTGAAGGTCGCCGCGTTCGCCGCGATGGCTCGCTTCTACCAGGCCGTCGCCGCCTACCTGCAGTGGGACTTCCTGTACGTCTTTGCCGCCGTCGCGGTCCTGACGATCCTCGTCGGTACCTTCGCCGGCCTCGTGCAGGATGACGTCAAGCGGATGCTGGCCTACTCGTCGATCGCTCACGCGGGCTTCATCCTCATGGGTATCCTCGCGATCCAGAAGGGCGGTACGGGTCATGTGTTGTTCTACACGCTCGGTTACGGCCTGGCGACGGTTGGTGCCTTCGCGGTGGTCTCCCTCGTGCGTGGCCGCGATGCGGACGGCAACGTCCTCGGCGAGGCGACGAGCCTGCGCAAGTGGGCGGGCATCGGCCGCACCAACCCGTGGATCGCGGGCGCGATGCTCGTCTTCCTGCTGTCGTTTGCTGGCATCCCGCTGACTGGCGGTTTCATTGGTAAGTTCGTGATTTTCTCCGACGCGATCAAGGGCGGCATCGGCTGGCTCGCGATCGTGGGCCTTGTGGCCTCGGCAATCACCGCGTTCTTCTACTTCCGCCTCGTGCGCCTGATGTTCTTCACCGAGCCCGGTGAAGAGTCCGTCGTGGTGAAGTCGGAGGGCCTGTCCGCTCTGGCGATCATCGTGTGCGCGATTGGGACACTCGCCCTGGGTGTCTTCCCGGGTCCCGTGTTGAGTCTGCTCGAAAAGATCGTCATACTGATTCCGTGAGCGCTCAAACACCCGACCTTCATGTTCCCGACCTCGAGTCCCGTATTACCCCGGGGCTCGAGGTCGTCGAGCGTCGTCTCCTCGACGCCGTGTCCTCGTCGCGTGATCTGACGGACGAGCTGACCCGTCACCTCGCTGTCGCGGGCGGCAAGCGGATGCGTCCGCTGTTGACGCTCGTGTGCGCGCAGCTGGGCGATGCCGAGCGAGCGCTTGACGAGCAGGTCATCACGGCGGCCACGGCCGTGGAGCTGACGCACCTGGCGTCCCTGTATCACGACGACGTTATGGACTCCGCGCCGACTCGTCGCGGCGTGCCCTCGGCTCAGCACCTGTGGGGCAACAACCGGGCGATCCTGGCCGGTGACATCCTGTTCGCCCGCGCCTCCCTCCTGGTTGCCTCCCTGGGGCCCGAGATGGTCACCCACCACGCGCGCACCTTCGAACGCCTGTGTGAGGGCCAGCTGAACGAGACCTTCGGTCCGACGGACGGCACTGATCGCGTCGACTTCTACCTGCAGGTCCTGGCGGACAAGACGGGCTCGCTCGTCTCCACCGCCGCGTCCTTCGGCGCGCTGCTGTCGGGTGCCGGCCAGCTGATGGCTGACGTTGTCAGTGACTTCGGCGAGAAGGTCGGCGTCGCCTTCCAGATCGCCGACGACGTGCTCGACCTGGCGTCTTCGGGCGAGCAGTCGGGCAAGACCCCCGGCACGGATTTGCGCGAGGGCGTCGACACGCTTCCCGTCCTCCTTCTGCGCCGCCGTGCGGCCGCCGGAACGATCGACGAGGCCGGTGCGCGCATCCTCAGCGAGCTGACGGGGGACCTGTCCTCCGACGAGGCACTCGCTTCGGTTGTCGAGCAGCTACGTAGGCACGACGTGCTCGAGGAGACGCGCCTGCTCGCGCGCACCTGGGCGAATGACGCGGTCGCTGCACTGGCACCGCTGCCCAAGGGTGAGGCCAGGACGGCGCTCGAGGCCTTCGCTAACCTGATGGTGGATCGCCTGGTCTGAATCCGTCCCGAGGCCGGGGCTCGGCTGCGCGCACCAGCGCGGCTGGCCCTGGCCTCGTCGTATGCGCGCAACACTCTTGAGGAGTGTGAGGGTCTCAGCTAAGGTTGCCCTTGGCATCGGGGCGCTAGACTTAGTGCCCAGGTGCGCGCACACGCGCGTGGTCACGAAGAAGGAGAAATCGGTTGGCACCGCTCAACGTCGCCGTCATTGGCGCTGGTCCCGCTGGCATTTACGCGTCGGATATCCTGTCCAAGTCGGGGCTCGAGGTGAATATCGACCTGTTTGAGCGTCTTCCCGCGCCCTACGGTCTCGTGCGCTACGGCGTCGCGCCGGATCATCCGCGGATCAAGCAGATCATCGTTGCGCTGTACAAGATCCTGCAGCGCGGAGATATCCGCCTGCTCGGTAACGTTGAGGTTGGCCGCGACGTGACGATCGACGACCTGCGCGACCACTACGACGCGATCATCATCGCGACGGGCGCGGATCGCGATCACCCTCTCGATATCCCGGGCGTGAACCTGCCCGAGTCCTACGGCGCCGCTGACTTCGTGTCCTGGTACGACGGTAACCCGGACTACCCGCGCACGTGGCCGCTGAAGGCGCGCGAGGTCGCGGTCCTGGGCGTCGGTAACGTGGCGCTGGACGTGTCGCGTGTCCTGGCCAAGCACGCCGAGGACATGCTCAAGACCGAGGTGCCGGCCAACGTGGCCGAGGCCCTCGCGGAGAACCCGATCACCGACGTGCACGTGTTCGGTCGTCGTGGCCCGGCGCAGGTGAAGTTCACGCCCCTGGAGCTGCGAGAGCTGGGCAAGGTGCCGGACGTGGACGTCATCGTCTCCGAGGAAGACTTCGATTTTGACGAGGGTTCGGAGGAGGCGCTGCGCGCGTCGAACCAGCAGCGTCAGGTCGTCAAGACGCTGACGAGCTACGCGATGGCGGACCCGGAGGAGCACACGGCCTCGCGCCGCATCCACATTCACCTGTTCCAGTCGCCGGTCGAGATCGTCGCGGATGAGGACGGCCACGTGAAGGCCCTGCGCACCGAGCGTACCGCCCTCAACGGCGATGGGAGCGTGTCGGGTACGGGCGTCATCACGACGTGGCCCGTGCAGGCCGTCTACCGCGCGGTGGGCTACTACTCCTCGCCGATCCCGGGTCTGCCCTTCGATAAGCGGGCAGGCGTCGTGCCCAACGTTGAGGGCCGCGTCATCGAGGGCGAGACCACCAAGGACGAGTCCGCCCCAGTCATTCCCGGCGTGTACGCGACCGGCTGGATCAAGCGCGGCCCCGTCGGCCTCATTGGCTCCACGAAGTCGGACGCCCAGCAGACCATCTCCCACCTCGTGGAGGATGCTTCCGAGGGGCGCCTGCACGCGAACTCCGCGGAGGTGGGCCACGAGGCCATGGTGGCACTCCTGGAGTCCCGTGGCGTCGAGTTCACGACCTGGGAGGGCTGGGAGCTCCTCGACGCCTACGAGCAGGCTCTGGGCGAGGACTACGGCGAGCTTCCGGGCGGCCGCGGCAGGCGTGAGCGTATCAAGGTCGTCTCGCGTCGCGCGATGACGGATATTTCGCGTGGCGCTCAGGTGGATCCGCACAGCGTGGACCACATCGGCGATATGGGCGAGATGGGTGTTCCCACCGCTCCCGAGCGCTTCGAAGACTACACGGGCCCGGGCCGTCGCAACTGACGCGTCCTGATTCGCAGGCGAGGTCGTGGCCGGTTGTCCGGTCGCGGCCTCGTTCCGTTCGTGTGTCGCTGACCGGTCAATCGGTTCCCACCCGCGATTCGGCAGACTCCCAGGGCCTTCTCAGTTAACCGCCATAGGATCCCCTGTATGGTGCACCGCAACTATCACAACGGTCTGAAGACGACGCTCCTGCTGGGAGGCATGTGGGCGCTGCTGCTCGCCATCGGTGCGCTCATCGCTTCGGGCACGGGCCGTGTGGTGTGGATCGTTGTGTTTGCGGGCATTGGGCTCGCGCAGACCGCGTACTCGTACTGGAACTCGGCGACGATTGCGCTGCGCTCGATGGGCGCCTATCAGGTGGCTGAGGCCGAACAGCCCGCCCTCTACGCGATCGTTCGGGAGCTGTCGGATCGTGCGCGCCAACCGATGCCGACGATCTGGGTGGCGCCGACGCTGACCCCCAATGCGTTCGCGACGGGCCGTAATCCGAACAATGCCGCCGTGTGCTGTACGGAGGGCATCCTGGCGATTCTCAACGAGCGCGAACTGCGCGGCGTGCTCGGGCATGAGCTCATGCACGTGTACAACCGTGACATCCTGACGACGTCTGTCGCCGCGGCCATGGGCGGCGTGATCGCGACGGTCGCGCAAGGCCTCCTGTTTTTTGGTGGGGGGAATCGCCGCGAGGGCGGGGCGGTGGGCTTCATTGGCTTGCTCGCGCTCAGTCTCCTGGTGCCGATCGCATCGATGCTCATCCAGTTCTCCCTGTCTCGTACCCGCGAGTTCGACGCGGATGAGGATGGCGCGATGCTCACGCAGGATCCACTCGCACTCGCCTCGGCCCTCCGCAAGCTCGAGATAACGACGGATCGACGCCCGATGGAGGACACGCCGCGCACGCGCAACGTCGCGGCCATGATGATCGCGAACCCGTTCCGTGGGGAGTCTCTCGCGCGTATGTTCTCGACTCACCCCCCGATGGAGGAGCGGATCGCCCGTCTGGAGAAGATCGCGGGCTATTAGGCACACGAGCAGGGGGCGGCCGGATATTCCGGCCGCCCCCTGCTGCTGTGGTCAGCGGTAGTTCACGAACTGGAGTGCGACGTCCAGCTCCTCGCCCTTGGGACCTTTGAGAAGGGTGATGACGGCCTGCAGGTCGTCGCGGGACTTCGAAGAAACGCGAAGTTCGTCACCCTGAATCTGGGCTTTGACGCCCTTGGGGCCTTCCTCTCGGATGAGCTTCGAGATCTTCTTCGCGGTGTCCTGCGGGATGCCTTCCTTGAGGGGGCAGGCGAGCTTGAAAAGCTTGCCCGAGGCCTTGGGGTCGCGGTCCTTGTAGTCCAGAACCTTCAGGGACAGGCCGCGGCGAATCAGCTTGGACTGCAGCACATCGAGGATTGCCAGGACGCGGGAAGCGGAGTTCGCCTCCATCGCGATCGTATCGCCGCTGAGGGAGATGGCGGCGTCCACGCCACGGAAGTCGTAGCGGTTGGCGATCTCCTTGGCGGTCTGGTTGACAGCGTTGTCGACCTCCTGGCGGTCGAGCTTGGAGACGACGTCGAAAGAGGAGTCTGCCATGGGTGTACCTTTCGTTGGAATTGCACCGATCGCCGTTCCGATTGGCGCTTGGAACCATTTTAATGCTATTCTTTCACGGCACCGCGAGAGCGGCGCATGGCAGGTTACCAAAGCGGCCAAATGGATCTGACTGTAAATCAGACGCTTCGTGCTTCGGGGGTTCGAATCCCTCACCTGCCACCACTCGCTGGTCCCAGTGAGTAACGCCTGTGATGTCATTCTCAGGCTCCGGGATTGCTTCGGCGGTCGGAGATGAGATAGGCTTTCCGGCGTTGCCCCGATAGCTCAGTAGGCAGAGCGTCTCCATGGTAAGGAGAAGGTCAAGGGTTCGATTCCCTTTCGGGGCTCCGGTCGCGGATTCGTCCGCTTCCGGCGGCGGGGTAGCTCAGCTGGTCAGAGCGCACGACT
>ERZ773062.1250-NODE-1250-length-10949-cov-10.944006_pt1 | contig 10949 bp, 7 predicted proteins | sample MGYA00580626_ERZ773062 | MGnify/ENA primary metagenome ERZ773062 (study PRJEB29015, sample SAMEA2738003) | human oral metagenome | biome: human oral; feature: human-associated habitat; material: dental | place: China | collected 2058 ...
GCCTGATTATGGGGCGTCCGGGGAGGATTAGGGGGCATTTGGGTAAAATCAGGAGGTATTGGGGGAGGGAAATAGACGAAAACCTGTGTTTGGGTTTCGGCTGTCGGGGGAAAGGCTTTTTTGCAAAGGTCTCAGTATAAAAATATTGCGCGTTTTTTTCTAATTATTATAAAAAGCAGCCTGCACTTCGATTTTTGAAAGTGCAGGCTGCTTTTGATAGAGAGGTCGTCTGAAAATTATTTTTCAGACGACCGATATTATAGGTTTAATAGAGGTTCTGTTCAGTTATAGTCCATCCATCTCTTGTGGAGTGTTGTTGCAATTTTCAATATGCTCAAAAATTTTTTCGCAAAGGTTCTTTATTTCGTCAGTAAGATTCCAATCAGAAGTTTTATCAAGAGAATCAATTATATTATGACAAAAATCTAATTTTCTTTTTAATGTCCCAGCTTCAGTTCCATCAGAAAAAAGAGTTTCATTTCCTTCACCTTTCCGTAATTTATCATCCAATAATTTTCCAATTCCATATTTTGAATCTTTAAAAAATCCATCATCAATTTCGTTTAACTTTTCTATATTGAATAATTTTTTGTTTTCCTTATCTCTCATGTTATCAAATCTTTTTTTAGCTACCTCTTTTATATTTTTCAAAGGCAAGGTATTTTCAATTTCCTTATACCCTTCCAGAACAAAAAAATTCTCTTTTAACGAATTTTTAAGGGAATCCAATCTAACCTTTTTATTTTCAATATCACCATCCGCAACTACAAACATAGTCCCCATTACCTGCTTTGCACTCATACCGTTATCTTCAGACAAGCTGATTTCACCATCATCAAAATTCCAATGCACTATATTATTTCCTGAGTATTCTACGAATGAATAGTGATAATTTGGTATAAATTTCGAATATTTTTCATATTTTTTCTTATCTGAATCGCTAGATTTTTTTAATTCTTGTAAATATTTTTCCATATATTTTAATATATAAAGCCTATCTGTAATACCTTCTACCCAAATAGTACAATTAGCTAAATATACTGATGATGGTCGGACACCTAACAACTTAAGTAATTCTTTATCTTGTCCACAAGAACAAATTTTAAAAGGTTTATTATTATTATCCTGCTTAATAAATTTCTTAATAATTACATCATCAGATTCAACAATCATGTCTAATAAATGATTAGAATGTGTTGTAAAAAAATAATAATGCTTAGTCTCATTCAAATAAAACTCTATTAATTGCCTAAGCATCCCAGGGTGTAGGTGTAATTCAGGTTCTTCAATAAAGAATAATAATGATTTATCTTTATTTTTTATAGCTTGATAAGTTAGGATGATAATTTGCTGTAATCCATCTCCTAAATCATATATAGATCTTTCCACATTTCCAATTTTAAGAGAAATAACATCAGTTTCCTTCTCAATTTCAATAGAAATTTCGGAAACATTAGAAAAAAAATACTTATTTAGAATCTTTTGCCATTCAGATAAAAAATCTCTACTATCTTTTTTTTGTTTAAATTCTTCAATATCCTCTAAAAAATTCTCTCCAGTATAAATAGTTTTTTTAATAATTACTGTTTTATTATCATGTTCAGTTTTTATAGTCTGACGAAAAATATTGGGGTTGCCAGGATCAATAGTCACATTATCAGATGTAATTTTATTTTGAAAATAATCGGTTATAGTTCTTTTGAGATATACATTTTTCTCTTCATTGGATGGTAATGGTCTTAATCCTCTCAATACAGGGATGTAAATACTATTTAAAATTTCCCCTGCGGTTTCTCCTGTTTTAGGCATTATAGGATATCCTTCCTTGTTACCTAAAAAATTAATATCACTACCATTATTATACGACCAAGCAAGCATATTTACTGCAAATAAGCCTCTTAAAAATCTACTTTTCCCAGAATTGTTTTTCCCAATATAAAAATTCAATCTCTTTATTGAAATAAAGGTTAATTTATTTTCAGAAGAATCGACCTTTCCTTTAATAATTACTTCCTCCAATGCATAGTCTCTCAGTATACTTTCTGAAAAATCACCTACCCACCATGCTATGTTCATATCTGGTCTCGAAAAATAGAATTTTTTTTCCTTCATCGCAAACTCTCTCCAAAAAGTAAATTAGGAATTAGGCTACCTGAAATTTCTAGGTAGCCTTTATTTTGTTAAGCCAGGTTGCTACTAACCCAACCCTCCACGCTTCCCAGCATTTCAGGCAGTTTCGCAGCATCCGTCCCCCCTGCCTGTGCCAAATCCGGTCGGCCGCCGCCTTTGCCGCCCACTTGTTCGGCTGCGAATTTGACCAAGTCGCCGGCTTTTACTTTGTTTGTCAGCGGTTTGGATACTCCAGCACACAGGGAGACTTTGCCGTCGTTTACGGCAGCGAGCAGGATGACGGCGTTGTCGGATTTGCCGGTTAAATCGGTAACGATTTCGCGCAGGGCGGCTGCGTCGGCTTCGATTTGGGCGGCGACGAGTTTGGCTGCGCCCAAGTCTTTGGCGTTGTCCAAGAGTCTCGCGCCTGCGTGGACGGCGAGTTCGGCTTTGGCTTTTGCCAACTCTTTTTCCAAGGCTTTGGCATTTGCGGCGTTGGCTTGGATTTTGGCGAGTACGTCTTTTTCAGTTTGGGCTTTGACTTCGGCGATGATGTTTTTCATCAGGCTTTCTTGGTTTTGCGCCCATGCCAGCGCGGCAAGGCCGGTGATGGCTTCTACGCGGCGGATGCCTGCGGCGATGCCGCCTTCGCTGATGATTTTGAAGAAGCCGATGTCACCGGTGCGGGCGACGTGGGTGCCGCCGCACAGTTCGGTGGAGTAGTCGCCCATGGTGATGACGCGGACGAAGTCGCCGTATTTTTCGCCGAAGAGCATCATGGCGCCGGATTTTTGCGCGTCTTCAATGGACATGGTTTCCACTTTGACGGGCACGTTGGCGATAATCGCGGTGTTGACGCGGCGTTCAACTTCGGCGATTTCTTCCGCGCTGATGCCTTGCGGATGGGAGATGTCGAAGCGGGTCAGCTCGGCGTTTTGCAGGCTGCCTTTTTGTTCGACGTGCGTGCCCAAAACGTCGCGCAGGGCTTTGTGCATCAGGTGGGTCACGCTGTGGTTGCGCATGATGCTGTTGCGGATGTCGTTGTCGATTTCAGCAGATACGGCATCACCCACTTTCAGACGACCTGATACGACTGCGCCGAATTGTCCGTGTACGGCGGCTTTGATTTTCTGCGTGTCTTCAACGCGGAAGCGGTTCTCGCCCGATACGATAAAGCCTACGTCGCCGACTTGACCGCCGCTTTCGGCGTAGAACGGGGTTTGTTCCAAAACGACCACGCCTGCTTCGCCTGCTTGCAGTTCGTCCACGGCTTCGCTGCCTTTGTATAAGGCGATGATTTTGGTTTCCTGGCTGCGTTTTTCGTAGCCGGTGAACTCGGTGTCCGCGCCTGTGTAGTCCAGTTGCGCGTTGGCTTTGAAGTTTTGCGCGGCGCGGGCGCGGGCGCGTTGGGCTTCCATTTCGCGGTTGAAGCCTTCTTCGTCCAAATCGATGCCCAATTCGCGCGCCATGTCGGCGGTCAGGTCGTAGGGGAAGCCGTAGGTGTCGTAGAGTTTGAAGATGTGTTCGCCGCCGATAACGAGTTTGCTGTTGGCGATGTTGTCCATCAAATAGGCATTCAAGGCTTCGGCAAACGGTTTTTCCGCGTCGGGAATATGGGCGGTTTCCAAAGCAGCCTGCAAATCGATATATATGCCTTCGTTCAGGCTACCTGAAACTTGGGGACGGATAACGATTTGCTTTTTGCCCGGAACGGCACGGGAGGCGGCGGTGAATTCCACACCCTCTGCGGTTTTCAATGCCAGTGGTTTGCCCGCACCATCTTGCGGCAACAGGCTTTCCAGTTTCAGGAATTTCATGCCATTGAGCACTTGGTTGAACAAGCCCATGCCTTTTTCCAGCGTTTCGCCGAAGCGGCTTTCTTCCGCGCGCAGGGCTTCCATAATCTGAGTTTGTTTTTCTTTCAACTCGGGATATGCGTCGCCCATTGCTTTCACCAAGTCGGGTACGAGCTTGTAGAAAAACGCCTGTTTCTGACCGAGTTTGTAACCGTGGCGCACGGCGCGGCGAATGATGCGGCGCAGTACATAGCCGCGGCCTTCGTTGGAAGGCATCACGCCGTCGGCAATCAGGAAGGAGCAGGAGCGGATGTGGTCGGCAACGACTTTCAGGCTCGGCTCGTCCATGCTGAACGGCGCGCCGGTTTCGCGGGCAACGGCTTTGAGCAGGTCTTGGAACAGGTCGATTTCGTAGTTGCTGTGGACGTGCTGCATTACTGCCGCCATGCGCTCCAAGCCCATGCCGGTATCGACGGACGGCTTGGGCAGCGGGTTCATATTGCCTTGCTCGTCGCGGTTGAACTGCATGAACACGCAGTTCCAAATTTCAATCCAGCGGTCGCCGTCTTCTTCGGGGCTGCCGGGAATGCCGCCCCAAATTTCTTCGCCGTGGTCGTAGAAAATTTCGGAACACGGGCCGCAAGGGCCGGTGTCGCCCATCTGCCAGAAGTTGTCGGACGCGTATTTCGCGCCTTTGTTGTCACCGATGCGGACGATGCGCTCGGCAGGCATACCGATTTCGTTCAGCCAGATGTTGTAGGCTTCGTCGTCTTCGGCATACACGGTCGCCAAGAGTTTGTCTTTAGGCAGGTTCAGCCATTCGGGGGAAGTGAGAAACTCCCAAGCGAAGTGGATGGCGTCGCGTTTGAAGTAGTCGCCGAAGGAGAAGTTGCCCATCATTTCAAAGAAGGTGTGGTGGCGGGCGGTGTAGCCGACGTTTTCCAAGTCGTTGTGCTTGCCGCCTGCGCGCACGCATTTTTGCGCGGTGGTGGCTCGGTTGTAGGCGCGTTTGTCAAAGCCGAGGAATACGTCTTTAAACTGGTTCATACCGGCGTTGGTAAACAGCAGCGTCGGGTCGTCGTGCGGCACGAGGCTGGATGAGCGGACGATGGTGTGGCCTTTGGATTCGAAGAATTTTAGGAATTTTTGGCGTAGTTCGGAGGTTTTCATGATGTTTCTATGTCTCTACTAAAAAGGTTTCAGACGACCTTCCCGGCCGTATGTAATTGTGAAAAGAAAATGGGTGCTATATTACCGCAAAACCTTGTTTCTAGCTATTGAATCAGGGACTTTCAGACGACCTTCCGACTATCGCCCCAATGGAAATTGCTATCAGATAGTGCGTGCCTGATTTATAATCTCTTACTTTCCCTTCCACCCGATATGCAAGGAATGATAATGACCAAACATCTGCCACTCATCGCCCTGACCGCCGTCATGCTCGCCGCCTGCGGAGGTTCGGATAAAAATACCTCCGACAAAGCGGGTCAGGCGGGAAACCAAAATGTATTGAGGATTTACAACTGGTCGGAATACGTCGATCCCGAAACCGTCGCCGATTTTGAAAAGAAAAACGGTATCAAGGTAACTTACGACGTGTACGACAGCGATGAGACGCTGGAAAGTAAAGTATTGACCGGAAAATCGGGCTACGACATCGTTGGCCCGTCCAATACCTTCGTCGGCAGGCAGATTAAGGCTGGGGCTTATCAAAAAATCGACAAGTCCCTGATTCCCAACTATAAAAACCTCAATCCCGAACTAATGAAGCTGATGGAAGGTGTCGATCCTAGCCACGAATACGCCGTTCCGTTTTATTGGGGAACCAACACCTTCGCCATCAACACCGAGCGCGTGAAAAAAGCCTTGGGCACGGACAAACTGCCGGACAACCAATGGGATTTGGTGTTCAACCCCGAATACACATCCAAGCTCAAACAATGCGGCATCAGCTACTTGGACAGTGCGGCGGAAATCTATCCTATGGTGTTGAACTACATGGGTAAAAACCCCAACAGCAACGATACCGAAGACATCAAGGCGGCAACCGAGCTGCTCAAGAAAAACCGCCCCAATATCAAACGCTTTACCTCGTCGGGCTTCATTGACGACTTGGCGCGCGGCGATACCTGCGTCACCATCGGCTTCGGCGGCGACTTGAACATTGCCAGACGGCGTGCCGAAGAAGCGGGCGGCAAAGAAAAAATCCGCGTCATGATGCCCAAAGAAGGCGTGGGGATTTGGGTGGACTCCTTCGTTATCCCAAAAGATGCGAAGAACGTCGCCAACGCCCACAAATACATCAACGACTTCCTCGACCCCGAAGTCGCCGCGAAAAACGGTAATTTCGTCACCTACGCCCCTTCCAGCAAACCCGCACGCGAATTGATGGAAGCCGAGTTCAGGGACGACCGCACCATTTTCCCGAGCGACGAAGATTTGAAAAACAGCTTCATCATGGTTCCTATCCAGCCCACCATTTTGAAATTCATGGTCCGCCAATGGCAGGGCGTCAAAGCCGGCAAATAATTTGATACGGATAAGCAAAAGGTCGTCTGAAAACTTGAAATACAGGTTTTCAGACGACCTTTCGTTTGGGTTTTACAGCAATCCTTCTATTGGCAGGATGGAGAGGATTTTGGAGGTAACGCGTTTCCAGAATTTGGCTTCCGGCTCGGCGGAGTAGGTTTTCTGGGTGGCGGGGTCGTGCCAGTGCAGTTTGTTGTATTTGTCGAGGGTAACCTGATAGGCGTATTTGGGGGTGGTATTGACGAGGGTGCGTTGCATTTCGCCTGCGATTTTGGGGCTTTCGAGGACGACGCCCATTTCGGTGTTGAGTCTGGCGGAGCGCGGGTCGAGGTTGAATGAGCCGATGAAGACGCGTTTTTCGTCCACGATGAAGGTTTTGGCGTGCAGGCTGGTGGCGGAGCTGCCGGTCAGACCGCGGTCTTTGGTGGTGGGGACGGCGTGGTTGGGTTGCAGCTCGTAGAGTTTGACACCGGCTTTGAGCAGGGGCTTGCGGTATTTGACGTAGCCTGAATGGACGGCGGCGACATCGGTCGCTTGGAGCGAGTTGGTCAGGACGGTTACGTCCACGCCGTTTTTGACGAGTTGGTCGAGCGCGCGCACGCCTGATTTGGTGGGAACGAAATAGGGCGAAACGAGATAGACGCTTTTTTCGGGCGTTTTGAGGGCGTCCTGCATGCGGTCGAAAATGGGCGGTTTGTGGCGGTCGCGGTCCAGTCCTTTGGCGGGATCGTCGCTGATCAGGCGGGTGTGGACGCTTTGCCAGTCTATACTGTTGCTCTGCATTTTTTTGTAGAGTTCGGAATTTTCGATGTTGCTGCGGTAACGGCTGAGGGTTTCGTTTTTGTCTTTGTCGTTGTAACCCAGCTCTTGGAAGCCTTTTTCTATGTTGCCTTTTTTGATGATGCTGGTGGCGGTGTAGGAGGAATGGCTTGCCCAATAGTGGTCGAAATCTTGGGAAACTTCGGGCACGACGCGGCCGGTGGCGAGGATGTCGAGGTCGGCGAAGATGGTGTCTTCGCCGACTTTAAAATATTCGTCGCCGATGTTGCGCCCGCCGAGAATGGTGGCGCGGTTGTCGGCGGTGAAGGATTTGTTGTGCATCCGGCGGTTAAGACGCGGAAAGTCGGTCAAATAGCCGAGCGCGCGCCATTTGCGGCGGACGAAGGGGTTGAACAGGCGGATTTCGATATTGGGATGGCTGTCGAGGGCGAGCAGGACGTTGTCCAGCCCGTTGGTGTTGTTGTCATCAAGTAGCAGTCGCACGCGTACGCCGCGTTCGGCGGCACGGTGGATCAGGTTGAACATGAGCTTGCCGGAGAGGTCGTTGTGCCAGATGTAGTATTGGAGGTCTAGGGTGTGGTCGGCGGCTTCAATCAGGGCGGCGCGGGCGACGAAGGCTTCGTGTGCGTCGTTGAGCAGATAGACATTGGAAATATCGCCGCTGGTTTTGGCAGTGGCGGTATTGAGCAGGGCATCCATGCGTGGGGCGGAACGGATGTCCAGATAGTGGCTCTCAGGGCGCTCTTCCAGTGAGGGCAGACCGGCGCAACCTGTTAGAAAAACCGGAAGCATAAGGATGAGATGGATTTTTTTCATTCTTGAGGGTGTTTCAGACGACCTTCTGCGCTAAAACGGTATTTTTATTTAGAAGGGTCGTCTGAAAAGAAGTTCGATGTTTATACGGTTCGCATTTTAACCGAGAAAAAAGCCGGCCGGATTGCTTTTTCAGGTCAGCTTCGTGTTTAAACATGGACGCTGTCGATTTCGGCGTACCGTTTTGCTTTTTCTTCCTCGTTTAAAAACGAGGCTTTGAACGAGTTTTTGCACAAGGTGCGGATGTCTGCTTCATTCAAATCCAATGCGTCGGCAAGTTCGATGAAATTTTGGTTGAGGTAGCCGCCGAAGTAGGCGGGGTCGTCTGAATTGACGGTAACCAATACGCCGCACTCAAGCATGCGGCGCAGGTTGTGCCGGGACAGGTCGCCGACGACTTTGAGCTTGAGGTTGCTCAATGGGCAGACGGTCAGGGGCATTTGCTCGGCAATCAGGCGCTGCATAAGGGTTTCGTCTTCTTCGGAGCGCACGCCGTGGTCGATGCGGACGACTTTCAGCAAATCCAACGCTTCCCAAACGTATTCGGGCGGGCCTTCTTCACCGGCATGGGCGACGGCGGGAAAACCTTGTGCGCGGGCTTGGGCGAAGACGCGCTCGAATTTCGAGGGCGGGTTGCCGAGTTCGCCCGAATCCAGTCCGATGCCGTCGATATGTCGTCTGAAAGGCTGCGCTTGGGCAAGCGTTTCAAACGCGGATTCTTCGCTCAAATGCCGCAGGAAACACATAATCAGCCTGCTGGAAATGCCCCATTTTTCCTGCGCTTCCAGACGGGCGCGGGTGATGCCGTTGATGACGGTTTCAAACGGTACGCCGCGCGCGGTATGGGTTTGCGGGTCGAAGAAGATTTCGGTGTGGACGACGTTGTCCTCGCGGCAGCGGGCGAAATAGGCGGTGGTCAGGTCATAAAAATCCTGTTCGTGGAGCAAGACCGCCGCCGCTGCGTAGTAAATATCGAGGAAGGATTGCAGGTTGTGAAAATCGTAAGCGCGGCGCACGGCGTCCACATCCGCATAGGGAATGGAAACGCCGTTGCGCCCGGCGATGGCGAACATCAATTCCGGCTCGAACGTGCCTTCGATATGGACGTGCAATTCGGCTTTAGGCAGGGCGCGGATTAAGGTGTGTATGGTCATAGGCAGCACCCGCTCGGTCAATAGTGGCGGCGGCGGAAGTAGAATATTCCTTCGCTGTCGAGTTCGAGGATGTAGCGGCCGTTTTGAACGGCGGCATAACCGCTTTTGCCTGCCTGATAGGGTTGCAGGGCGGCGTGGGAGAGGAGGTAGCTTGTCAGTTTGCCGCCGTCTTCGGCGATGTTGCCGACCAGTTTGGCAAACAAGGCATGGCATTTGCCGTTTTCAGTCCAGCCCAAAGGCTCGCCTTTGTCGCCGGTTTCCATACATTTGCCGCTGATGACTTCCAAATCGTTGGGGTGGTTGCCGATCAGTTGGATGACGTTTTGTTCGGACAGACCGTTAATCGGATAGTTGATTTGTTTTTTGCCGTCGTTGGTTTTGCCTTCGCTGCTTTGACCTAAATCCAAGCCTGCGATGGCGTTGTTGTCGATGTATTTGACTTTAAACGCGGGCTTTGGCGCGGCTTCGGCGGCATTTTGGGCGGGCTCGGCTGGGGCTTCGGATTTGCCGCAGGCGGCAAGCAGGAGGGCGGATAAGAGAATCGGAAAGGCTTTCATCGGATATTCCTTGTTTTAAACAGGAAAAGGTCGTCTGAAAATAGCGGGCTGCTTTTTCAGACGACCTTTTGAGATTTACTTCAATGGGCGGATGCCGACGGCGTCGCGTACTTTGTCCAGCAGTTCGCGCGCTTCTTTGCGCGCTTTGGCTGCACCTGCCTGCAGGATGTCTTCGATTTGCGAAGGATTGGCGGTCAGCTCGTTGTAGCGTTCGCGCGGTTCTGCCAGCTCGGCGTTGATTTTGGCGGCCAAGAGTTTTTTGGCTTCGCCCCATGCCAGACCTTCAGCCAGCATTTGCGTAAACGCTGCGGTTTCAGAAGGCGTAGAGAAGGCTTTGTAGATTTCAAACAAAGGGCTTTCGTCGGGCTGTTTCGGCTCGCCCGGCTCTTTCATGTTGGTGATGATTTTGTTGACCGATTTTTGGGTTTTCTTGTCGTTTTTCCAAAGCGGAATGGTGTTGCCGTAGGATTTGGACATTTTGCGTCCGTCCAAGCCGACCAAGAGTTCGACGTTTTCGTCGATTTTCACTTCGGGCAGGGTAAACAGCTCTTTGAAGCGGTGGTTGAAGCGTCCGGCAATGTCGCGCGCCATTTCGACGTGTTGGATTTGGTCGCGGCCGACGGGCACTTCCTCTGCGTTAAACATGAGAATGTCGGCGGTCATCAGAATCGGGTAGCTGTACAAGCCCATTTCTACGCCGTGGTCGGGGTCTTCCTGATTATTTTCAGTGTTGGCCTGCACGGCGGCTTTGTAGGCGTGGGCGCGGTTCATCAGGCCTTTGGCGGTGATGCAGGTGAGTATCCAGTTGAGCTCCATCACTTCGGGGATGTCGCTTTGGCGGTAGAAGGTGGTGCGCTCGGGGTCGAGGCCGCAGGCGAGCCAGGTGGCGGCTACGGCTTGGGTGGATTCGTGAATGCGCTCGGGCTCGTGGCATTTGATGATGCCGTGGTAGTCGGCGAGAAAGAGAAAAGATTCGGTGTCGGGGTTTTGCGCGGCGCGGATGGCGGGGCGGATGGCGCCGACGTAGTTGCCGAGGTGGGGAATGCCGGTGGTGGTTACGCCGGTGAGGACGCGTTTCTTGCTCATGGGGATATCCTTAATGGCTCAAGGTCGTCTGAAATGAAATAGGGATTGATTATACCTGATTCCCAACGAGTTTTCAGACGACCTTGGATTCGGATTTCAAGTGCAACACTAGTGTATCAGTGGTT
>ERZ773062.1251-NODE-1251-length-10933-cov-8.802997_pt1 | contig 10933 bp, 7 predicted proteins | sample MGYA00580626_ERZ773062 | MGnify/ENA primary metagenome ERZ773062 (study PRJEB29015, sample SAMEA2738003) | human oral metagenome | biome: human oral; feature: human-associated habitat; material: dental | place: China | collected 2058 ...
TGGCGCCGACGGTCCAGCCCGCCCTGCGCGGGCGGCTGATCTGGACCCTCACCGCCGACGGCGTCCTCGGGTTGATCCTGCGGATGCGCCGCACCCTCGGGTTCCCGAGCCTGCCGCGCCTGGGGCTGCGGCTGTTCCTGCCCGAGTCCATGAACCGGGTCGACTACCACGGCCTGGGGCCCTTCGAGAGCTACGCGGACAAGCACCGCGCCAGCCATCACGGGGCCTTCAGCGCCGACGTCGCGGACCTCCACGAGGACTACATCCGTCCCCAGGAGAACGGCAGCCACGCCGACTGCGACGAGGTCACCGTCTCCGGCGGCGGCCTGGTCCTGACCGCGGTGGGACAGACCCCGTTCTCCTTCAACGCCTCCCGGTACACGCAGGAGGAACTGGCCGCACGGCACCGCAACACCGACCTGAGACCGTCGGGCAGCACGGTGCTGTGCCTGGACGCCGCCATGGCCGGCATCGGCTCCAACAGCTGCGGACCGGCCCTGCGGTCCCGCTACCGGGTGGACGGCCACGAGCTGGGCATGGAACTCCATCTCCTGCTCACCACCCCTGACCACATCGAAACCCACGACGAGGTGACGTCATGAACGACACGGCGAGCACGGCAGCGGCCGGCGAGAAGAAATACCTGAAGTGGTACAACAAGGTGGGCTACGGCTCGGGTGACGTCGCCGGCAACGTCGTCTACGTGCTCCTGTCCGCCTTCGTCATGATCTACCTGACGGACACCGCCGGGCTGAATGCGGGCGTCGTCGGCACGCTCATGATGGTCTCCCGGCTCTTCGACGGCTTCTCCGACGTCATCTTCGGTGCGCTGCTGGACCGCACCAAAACCCGGATGGGCAAGGCCCGGCCGTGGATGCTGTGGGGTTTCGTCGGCTGCGCCGGCATGATCATCGCGATCTTCGCGATCCCCACCGAACTGGGTGAGACCGCCAAGTACGCCTGGTTCTTCATCGCCTACACCCTTCTCAACGCCGTGTTCTACACGGCCAACAACATCGCCTATTCCTCACTGACCGCACTCATCACCCGCAACGGTTCGGAGCGGGTGCAGATGGGTTCCATCCGTTTCATGTTCGCCTTCGGGACGAACCTGCTCATCCAGAGCATCACGGTCGGGGGCGTGGCGATGTTCGGGGGCGGCGCCGCGGGTTGGCGGACCATGGCGATCATCTACGCGCTGCTCGGACTGGCGGTCAACACCTTGTCGGTGTTCTCCGTCAAGGAACTGTCCCCGGAGGAACTGGCCGGTGACGACGACACGAAACAGAAGGACGACACGCTGACGGTGCTGGAGTCGGCCAAGATGCTGCTGTCCAACAAGTACTACCTCCTCATCCTGGTGGTCTTCCTGCTCACCCAGATCTTCACGGCCATGCTCAACATGGGCATCTACTTCATGAAGTACATCCTGGGGGACGAGAACCTGCTGGGGACCTTCGCCTGGGCCATCAACATCCCGCTCATCGTCGGCCTGCTGGTGACCCCCATCATCGTGAAGAAGTTCGGGGAGATGTACCGGGTCAACCTCGGCGGCTACGTCATCGCGACCCTCGGCCGGCTCGGGGTGCTGGTGGCGGCCTACTTCCACAACATCCCGCTCATGCTGGTCCTCTCGGCGGTGGCCTCCCTGGGGATGAGCCCGCTGCAGGGGACGCTCAACGCCATGATCGCGGAGGCCTCGGAACACACCTGGCTGCGCACCGGCAAACGCATCGACGGACTCATGTTCTCCTGCACCTCCCTGGGGGTGAAGGTCGGCGGCGGCATCGGAACGGCCACGGCCGGGTGGCTCCTGGCCGCCAGCGGTTACAACGGCGAACTGAGCATGCAACCGGACTCGGCGATCCAGATGCTCTACGTCATGTACGTGTGGTTCCCGCTGATCGCCAACGCCCTCATCTTCCTCCTGCTCACCCGCCTCGACGTCGAGAAGGCCAACGCCCGCCTCCGGGAGCAGGCCGACGCCTGACCCCGCGTCGCCCGTCGGTTTGCTGGCCTTAACCCGGTTTTGCTGGCCTTGTTCGTGTTTGCTGGCCTCACAGCGCAGGCAAACGTGAACAAGGCCAGCAAACCGTAAAGAAGGCCAGCGAACCCCGGCGTCTCAACCCGCGACCGGCGCCGCCTCCTTCTCGTCGGCGCCCTCCGGTTTCGTCTCCCCGGACGCCTTGGGCGCGCCGGACATGAGACGGGCGCTGGTGCCCTCGCCGAGTTCCTCCAGCGCCAGGCGGCCGACCATCTGCTGGTTCGTCGTGACGCGTTCCGCCCGGCCGCGGGTGAGGAAGCTGATGAACCAGTGCAGCAGCGTCGACATCCGCTGTTTGAAGCCCGCGATGTAGAGCAGGTGCAGCACCAGCCACGCCGCCCAGGCCAGGAAGCCCGAGAACTTGACCTTCCCTGCGCTGACGACGGCGGAGAACCGGGAGATCGTCGCCATCGACCCCTTGTCCTTGTACTTGAACGGGGCCTCCGGGCGGTTCCCGGCCAGCTGGCCACGGATGACGTTGGCCGCATACCTGGCGCCTTGGATCGCGCCCTGCGCCACCCCGGGCACCCCGTCGACGGCGGCCAGGTCGCCGATCACGAACACCTCGGGATGGCCCGGCAGGGTCAGGTCCGGCAGTACCTTGACCCTGCCCACCCGGTCGGTCTCCGCGCCGGTCTGTTCGGCGAGCTGCGGACCGAGCGGGTTCGCGGACACACCGGCGGCCCACACCTTGCACACCGATTCCACCCTTTCGGTGGAGCCGTCCTTGCGTTTGACGGTGAACCCGCGCGAGTCGACCTCGGTGACCATGGTCTCGGTCCACACCTCGACGCCGCGTTTCTCCAGCGACCTGCGGGCCGAGCCGCCGAGGTCCTCGCCGAAGCTGGGCAGCACCAGGGGACCGCCCTCGATGAGGATCACCCGCGCCTGGCGCGTGTCGATGCGACGGAACTCGCCGACGAGGGTCTTGGAGGCCAGTTCCCGGATCTGCCCGGCCATCTCCACTCCCGTCGGTCCCGCGCCGACGACCGCGAAGGTAAGGAACCTGGAGACGTCCTCCCCTTCCGGGGCGAGTTCGGCCAGCTCGAAGGCCCCGAAGATCCGGGCCCGCAGCTCCAGGGCGTCGTCGATGGTCTTCATGCCGGGCGCGTAGCGGGCGAAGTGGTCGTTGCCGAAGTACGACTGCCCCGCGCCGGCGGCAACGATCAGCGAGTCGTAGCCGGTGACCTGTTCGAGGCCGTGGAAACGCCACCGCACCTGCCTGGCCTCCACGTCGATCCCCTCGACGAGCCCAAGCTGCACCGTCACGTTCTTGTTCTTGCGCAGCACCTCCCGGGTTGCGGGGGCGATCTCGCCCTCCGACAGGATTCCGGTCGCCACCTGGTAGAGCAGCGGCTGGAACAGATGATGGGTGGTGCGTGCTATCAACGTCACATCGACGTCGGCGCGCCTCAAGGCCTTCGCCGCGAACAGACCACCAAAACCAGAACCGATTATCACAACATGATGCTTGCGCATATCGGCTATTGTGCTGGTCGATTAGGCATCATGCCAAGTCAGGCTCACCTACCGGACGGCGCGTGGGCCGAGCATACACCACCACGCTGGTTGAGCCAGCACGTGAGCCTCCTGCCCGAAACCGGCTGAGCCGGGGCGCGAGCCCCTCTCCGAAGCTGGTTGAGCCGGGGCGCGAGGAACGAGCGACCCGAGTCGAAACCCCCCGACCCCAGTCACCCTGGTTTCGACACGACCGGCTCGCTGACGCTCGCAGGTCGGCTCAACCGGCTTTGAGTTTCGAGGTCAGATGAGGGCGACGGCGATTGTGGCCGCGACCTCCTCGCCGGAACGGACAGCGCCTTCCATGTAGCCGTTGAACTTGGTCGAGTACTCCGCCCCGGCCCAGTAGAGACACCCGTCGGGAGCCGCCAGGACAGGGCCGTTGGAGGTCCAGATCCCGGGCGCGAAGTGCGCCCCGTGGCAGCCCCTTGTGTATTGCTCGGCACTCCAGTCCCGTTCCAGGTATTCGACGGGTTCGGAGGCCTCCACCCCGAATGCACGGACGGCCGACTCGACGAACGCGCGCCGCCGGACCTCCAGGGGACGACGAGCCAGGGAATCAGCCTCGTTGCCCTCGAAGAAACCCATCAACAGCCCACGGGTCGAGCCGACCGGTGTTGTGTCAAACGTGACGCGAACCGCCCCCTCGTCAGAGCTCGACTGCCCTGAAAGTCCTCGTTCACGCCAGAAGGGCGTCTCATAAACCAGATAAGCCTTGATCACATTTCCCGGCGTCACCTTCTCCGCCACGTCCTGTCTCCACTGCGGCAGAGGCGGGTCGTATTCCAGGGCGACGGCCAGGCGCGGCGGTAGCGTCGAGACGACGGTGCGGGCCTCGATGGTTTCCCCGGATGCGAGAGTAACGACGGCGGTTTCATCATGAGTGACCTTCGTCACGACACTTCCGAGGCGCACCACATCCCCGAGATCGGCGGCCAGGGCATCGCACAGGGCGGCCATGCCGCCGTCGACACGCTGCTGGTTCAGCCCGCCGTTGTTCGCGATCATCGTCTCCAGGCTCGGCCCCGAGTTGATCTGCTGCAGACCTTCCTGCAGGGTCGCCTGCGGGATCATCGGCCCGAAAGCGGCCTCGTAGACCTCCCCGAAACGGGCCTGGGCCCCGCCGGTTCGTAGGTTGGTGCGCATCCAGCGCCGCAGGTCCTGCCGTAACCAGGCTCCATTCGCCGCCACCCAGGCGGGGTCGTCGGCCAGCCGGTGGGCGAGGCGACGCAGTCTCAGCAGCCCTTGGCTGAGGTCCGCGACCTCGAACGGGGTCAGTTCCTCCCCGTCCTCCGCCGACGGCACCTCGAGCAATCTGCCGTGGACACGCACCACCAGATTTCCGCGAGCCGGAATACCAATGGTCCTCAGCCCGTAGCGCTCGATCAGCTCGAAGATGGCGTCGTGTCCGGCGCCGATCCACTGGCCGCCGAGCTCCACATACTGGCCGTCGGCAAGGACCCCGTTCTCGACACGCCCCCCCACGCGGTCCCGGGCCTCGAGCACAACAACACCGAGCCCCCGGTTCCGCAGGTCGCGAGCAGCCACGAGGCCCGCCAGGCCAGCCCCAATGATGGCGCAGTCCAGCATGTTTCCTCCCTATGAACCGGCATGCTCCTTATGAACCGGCATGCTATTTCCCCCCGGATTTCTTACCCTACAAGGGGTTCGATTCCCGTTTTCAGGCGGCCCCGTCAATAGCTCGCCGAACCGCGTCCACGTCCGCAGGGATGCGCGTCACGTGCCTGGGGAGGTCCTCGATCCCGGCGAAACGGTCGGGGCGCGGTGGGACGATGCCGGTTGCCTGGGTGATGGTCTCGGCGAACTTCACGGGAAGCGCGGTTTCCAGCACGACGACGGGTCCGGTCACCTCACCGGAGGCCAGCAGCCGGCGGGCGACGTGCACGCCGTCGGCGGTGTGGGGGTCGATGAGAACGCGGTCGTTCTCCCAGGTGGCGCGGATCTCGGCCAGCCGGTCGGCGTGGGTGGAGGAACCCGATACGAAACCGAAACGGTCGCGGTCCTCGCCGGACAGGTCGAGCCTGCCGGTTTCCGGCAGTTCGCGACCGAACAGGTCGGCGACGCGCGCACCGTCGCGGCCCAGCAGGTCGGCGACGAAACGTTCGAAGTTCGACGCCTTCGAGATGTCCATGGACGGGGAACTGGTGGCGTGGGTCTGTTGCGCGGCGCGGGGCCGGTAGACGCCGGTGCGGAAGAACTCGTCGAGGACGTCGTTCTCGTTGGTGGCCAGCACCAGGTGCCGGATGGGCAGCCCCATGAGGCGGGCGATGTGCCCGGCCGCGATGTTGCCGAAGTTGCCCGACGGCACCGCGAACGAGACGGGGCCGTCGCCGCCGGTGCGCAGCCATGCCGCGAAGTAGTAGACGACCTGCGCCATCAGGCGAGCCCAGTTGATGGAGTTCACCGCGCCGATGCGGTGGTCGCGTTTGAACTCGGCGTCGGCGTTGATGGCCTTGACGAGGTCCTGGCAGTCGTCGAAGACACCCTCGACGGCCAGGTTCACCACCCCGGGGTCGTCGATGGAGTACATCTGAGCCTGCTGGAACGGGGTCATGCGGTCCGCCGGGGAGAGCATCACCACCCGTATCCCGGGCCTGCCCAGCAGCGCGTACTCGGCGGCCGAGCCGGTGTCGCCGGAGGTGGCGCCGAGGATGGTCAGGCGCTCGCCGCGGCGCGCCAGTTCGTGGGCGAACAGCTCGCCGAGCAGCTGCATGGCCATGTCCTTGAAGGCCGCCGACGGGCCGTTGCTGAGGTGCGCCAACCGCACCCCGTCGGAGAGTTCGGAAACCGGCACGATCTGCGGGTCCAAGAACTTCCCGGGCGCGTAGGCGCGCCGGCAGATGCCCAGCAGGTCGTCGGCGGGAATGTCGTCGATGAACAGGGAGCACACCTCGAAGGCGAGCCCCGCGTAGCCGTCGTCGAGCAGCACGTCGCGCCACCGGGCGAGGGTGCCGGCGTCCACCCGCGGGTATTCGACGGGCAGGTAGAGGCCGCCGTCGGGTGCCAGGCCCTCCAGGAGGATGTCGCTGAAGGCCCTGGTGGTGTGGTCGGTGGCACGGGTGGAGACGTATCGCACGGGCAGCGATCCTACCGGTCGGCAATTCGTGTGCGGGGGATGCGGACGATGCCGTCATTTCCGTCCCGGGTGGAAGCCGTCGATCCGAATCCGGTACGCCAGCAGCAGGACCGCCGCCAGGCAGAGCAGGAGCGTCCCCGAGATCAGCAGGACCGGGAAGGACCCCATCGCATGGGGAGGCAGGAACGAGATGCTGAGAAGCATCCGCTGGCTCCGCAGCGGCATCAGGACACCGGGCAACCTCCAGTCGCCGAACAGGCCGTCCAGGACCAGCCAGGCCAGCAGCACCGGGACCGCGGCGATCATGGAACGGGTCAACGCGGCGACGCACCACCCGACCAGCCCCCAGAACAGGCAGGAGAAGAAGATCAAGGGTATCGACACCTGGAGGCCGGTGGCGTCCGTCGCATGCGTGATGCCCTTCAGTCCCCAGCCGATCCCGACGAAGGTCACCGCGAACAGGGCCGACAGGAACACCATGCTGTTGATCCGCACCGACCAGTCGGCCCGCCGCCCGACGCGCACGAACCGGCAGGCCCCCGGGCGGCGCAGCCCGTTCTGGTTTCCCAGGAACGCCCCCATGGTCGCCATCGACATGCACGCCAGGCACAACAGGATGTCGAGCAATTCCTCCAGGCCGGATCTTCCCTGGTGAACCGGAGGCAGCAGGGCGACGGCGGGCAGCTGCGCCAGGAACCAGACCAACCCGACCACCAGAGGTGCCAGTTTGTGGCCCCAGAGGATCGTCAGGTTCGCCTTCACGCCACCAACCACCAGCCGCCCCAGGCCGGGGGACCCCGCCACGGGCCGGACAGCGACATCCGGCGACGGGGACGAGACCCCGATGGCCTGCTGTGCGCTGGGAGGTTGGACACCCCAGCCCGGTGAGGAGGAGGCCGCCCTCCCGGTCGTTTCACGCAGAGCTTCCAGAAACGGGGATTTCTCGTCGCCCGCCGGCAATCGACCGCGGGCCGCGATGATCCCGTCGCGGAGGATCGCGTAGCTGGTGGCGACGTCCCCGAGGACAAGGGGATCGTCCGCCGTCACCAGGGCCGCCTTTCCTTCCCGGATCACCTCGCCCAACCGTTCCCGCAGGATCTCCAGCCCCGTGTAGTCCAGGGTGCGGTCCGGGGCGTCCAGCACCAGGAGCCGGTCGGGGACCGTCAGGCACGAGGCGGCCAGCTGGACGCGCCACTTCTCCTCCGGCGGCTTGAAACGCATGGTGCGCAGGAGGAGAGGGTTGACGATCGCGACCTGCTTCAGGATGTCGTCGCTGTCACGTCCTCCCAGCAGGTACGAGTCGTCCGGCTCACCGGAAGCCGACATGGTGCGGGTCCTCACCTTCTCGCCAACGGTATCGGCCACCAGCTTCAGGTTCTGTGCCGGCGACATGTGCTCGTACAGCGCCAGTTCCCGGGGCAGGTACCCGACCGGGAGCGGAACCTCGCCGGGGGTGGTCTCCAGCACCTCAACGCTTCCCGAGGCCGGTCGCCTCAGGCCCAGGAGCAGTTCGACGAGTCTGGTGCGTCCGGAGTCCGGCGCGCCCAGCAACAGGCACACTTCCCCCGGTTCCACCAGCAGGTCGACGCCCTTGAGTACCTGTTCCCCCTTGTGCCAAGCCGTCAATCCCCGGCACCGGATGGCCGACATGGTTTCTCCTCTCGTCCGATTAACCTCAGCGGTTGTCCGTCCGCGAAACCTCTGAAAACGACGATACGTCCCGAGGAAGTCACGCGGGAGGAGATCGCGAACCACCGTCGGCAACGGGGAACGGGCGAGTCGAGAAACAGGTCCGGCCACAAGTCCCCGGGCAGGGTCACCATGGTTTCGACACGGGCCGCTCCTTCGTCGCAGCCCGGCTCAACCAGCTTGAAAATAGCGAAGCCGGTTGAGCCAGCACGTGAGCACCAGCGAACGGCTGAGTCGAAACCACCCACAGCCGAAAAACGAACCCAACCCCAACCCCCCGGCACGCCCACCATGGTTTCGACACGGCCACCCCTTCGTCGCAGCCCGGCTCAACCAACTTCGGGGAAGGACCTCGCAGGCTATTTGAGGATGTTGCGGCGCGAGAAGCTGACCGACGCCCAGATCCCGAAGACCACCAGCCAGAAGACCGCGTATCCCAGCGAGTATCCGTAGTCGATGTGCGGGATCGTTTCCTGCCGTACCCCTTCGCCGTTGTAGATGGTGCGGCTCCAATCACCGTTGATGAGGCTGAATGCATTGGTGGTCGGCAGCAACCAGGCGGTCTGGGCGACGTCCTTGGAAAATTCAAGGAACTGGGAGAGCACCAGAACGGCGGAGATCAGCGCCCACGTCTTGGCCGTTGACGCCAAGGCCATCGTCACCAGCGCCGCCAGCATCCCCATCACGGCCCCAGCCAGCAGTGCACGCCCAACCTGCGCACCCAGCAGGGAACTGGCGGTCAGGCCCTCGATTCCGCGCACGTTCAGGTAGAAGAACACCCCCAGGAGCACCATGGCTGCCGCCCAGATGGCCATTAAGCAGACCCCGCAGATCGCCGATGCCAGGGCTTTCGCCCACAGCAGAGGCAGCCTGCGTGGGGTGAAGGTCAGTTGGGTGCCGATGGCGCCGGTGCTGAACTCGGCCCCTACCATCACTGTGATCAGGACCACCACGATGAGCAGACCCATCTGCATCGTCAGTTCGAGGGAAGCGACGACGAATTGTTCGAAGCCCATCTGAGGACGCAGGAACCCCTCCACGGTAATGTTCGTCGGAAGCGCCGTGCAGTCGCTGCTGGAAGAACTCGACCCGCAGATCACTTCCAGGTTTATCTGGGCGTCGTTGGACTGCCGCTGCGCCTCCTCCCATTCGAGCGCGGTGTAAGGCTTGAGCGTCACGGCCATCGAGGCCGAGATCCAGAAACCCAGACCCAGCACGAGCGCTCCCAGCACTGCCATCTTCCGGTTGCTGATCAGTCTGAGAAGCTCAGCACGCAGCAGACCCAACGTCACGCCACGGCCCTCCCCTGCGTGGTGGTGAGGCGTTCGTCCTCGGTCAGTTCCAGGAACACGGATTCGAGGCTGGAGCGTTGCAGGCTGAGGTGCCTCGGCCACAGGTCCGCCTCCCCGAGGACCCGGGCGACGGCGGCAGGATCGAGTCCTTCATCACGGGTGACGCGCAACTGCCCGCCCACCAGCTGGCCGCCGAACCCCGCCTGCCGCAGTGTTTCGAAGGCCGCCGGGACGTCGTCGATCTCCACCGCCACGTACTCGGAACCGTCGTTGAGGAACTCCTCCAGATCCCCCGCCGCGATCACCCGGCCCCGCCCCATGATGGAAACGGAATCGGCGATCTGCTCTATCTCCCCCAACAGGTGGCTGGCGACCAGCACCGTGCGGCCCGCGTCGGCGAGGGCCCGCATGGTGGTGCGGATCTCCTGGATACCCGCGGGGTCCAGACCGTTGGTGGGTTCGTCGAAGATCAGCAGGTCGGGTTCCCTCAGCAGGGTCGCGGCGATCGCGAGTCGCTGTTTCATGCCGAGGGAGCAGGTGCGGAACGCCGCCTTCTCGCGACCCCGCAGCCCGACCTCCAGCAGCACCTCCGTGACGCGGCGGCCCCGCACCCCGGTGGAGATCGCGAGGATCTCCAGGTTGCGCCGAAGGCTCATGTTCGGCGCGAACTTGGGGCTCTCGACAATGGCACCCACCCTGTCGATCACCTCGGGCAGCCCGTAGGGCACCTCGTGGTCGAAGATGCGCATCTCGCCGTCGTCGGGACGGATCAGGCCGAGCAGCATCCGCAGCGTGGTGGTCTTGCCGGAACCGTTGGGGCCGAGCAACCCGTGGACACCACCGAGGGGGACGTCCAGGTCGAGTCCGGAAACGGCCTGGACGCGCCCGAAACGCTTGGCGAGGCCGCGAATCCGCACGGCCCATGCCTTGGGAGTCCGCCTCCAGCGCAGCTCGGTCATGTCCGCGACACTAGCGCCCGGTCGCAAGAACATGCGTCATCCCGGAGTCGCGGCCAGGTCAGACCCCGGTCCGTTCCTCGAAGACGTCCAGATCCTTCGCCTCCAGAAACCGCCACGACAACCAGGTGGCCAGGCACAGCAGTGGGGAGCCGAAGGAAACCTGGGTGGCGGCCGCCATCACGACCACCACGGTCGCGCTCAACCAGATCCGCTGCCAGCGCCTGCCGGGCAGCGCCAGGGCGACGAAGGGCGCCACCCACGTGAAGTACCAGGGTTGCAGGGCGGGGCCGAGCAGCGCGAAGGCCAGCAGCCCGCCGAGCAGCACCACCCAGGG
>ERZ773062.1253-NODE-1253-length-10923-cov-16.281469_pt1 | contig 10923 bp, 5 predicted proteins | sample MGYA00580626_ERZ773062 | MGnify/ENA primary metagenome ERZ773062 (study PRJEB29015, sample SAMEA2738003) | human oral metagenome | biome: human oral; feature: human-associated habitat; material: dental | place: China | collected 2058 ...
TTATCCTCTCCTGTGTACTCTTTACCATCCTTACCAAATAATACAAGTTTAGAAGAATCTGTCACAAGATTTCCATCTTTATCGATTGCTTCCCCTTTATCATTCATTTTAAAGGTAAACACTTGATATTTTACAATGTTAAAACCGTCCAAAGCCGACATTAATACGGATTGAGTACTTCTTCCATCTTCTACATTTCTACTATCAGCATAAATTATTTTTTCTGATAGGACTCTTAGATTAGGATTGGCCTTTTGTATTTTTGCTATATCTTCCTTGCTATAGACTCCATTCCCTTCTAACATATCCGTTTTTCCAGGATTATAGGTAGTCACTTTTAGTGCAAAGCCTTTTCTTAGAATGATGTTATCCTTTAACAGATATTGTTGTTTTTCTGAATCAGAATAGATTTTACCAGATTCCATGTCCGTTAAATTGTTTGGTTTGTTTTTTGAAAGATCTCCTTCTCCTAATTCTATTACATTCCCATAACTTGATGCATAGGGATATTCTGTTTTAGTTTCCTTATTTTTTTCAGGCATTCTAATCTTCGTTTCAGCTTTTATTCGATCATCATCTTTAACAAAGAATCTCATATCTCCAGCAAAAGCTAATCCATCCACAATATCATTAATATTAGCGTATAAATCAAATGTCATCGTTTTTGAGTGGGAATCATACTTGGTCGTTTTGATTTCTATCGATTTATAGTTATTTCCATAATATACCTTGGCATTTTTAGAAACATTACTTATCTTTCCAAGAATTTCAAAGTGTCCATCTTTAGACGGACTTAGAACACCATAAATTTTTGATTTGATTTCGTCAAGTTTTTCAGTTTCATATTGTAAGGCGCTACCATCATCATAAGAAATGATATTTCCCTTATCATCGTATTTATAATCGTATTCTTCTGTCCTCTTACCAGTTTCACTTGTAAAATCATCAACTTCTCTAAATTTCTTTTTAATGAGTTTCTTTAAGTCTTTACTTTCAAAATCTCTAATTGTTGAAATAGTTTTATGAATAGTCAAGCTAGATTTTTCTTCGATAGATTCTTCGTTTTCTTGAAGATGTTCTACTTCAGTTGTATCTTTTTTAAGTCTATCCTCTTTTCTATCTCCTAAATTTTTAAATTTAGATTCGGCAATCTCGCCAAGCTTTTGATATTTAGATGAATCCTGATCAGGATCTACTAGATAATAGGAAATCATCCCCTTTTCATCAGCATAATCAGCAAATTTAATTCTATGAATCTTTGTGAAATTGCTAGAACCATCTAATGCAATTACTTCAATGATTTTTCCTCTTAAATCTCCTGCCCCACTAATTTCATAAATGGTATTTCCGTCTTTGTCAAGTTTTCTATTTCTTCCTTCACCCTCACCTGCATAAGTTACTTCAAGATTTTTCTCAACCTCTCCATCTTCATTAACAAGAGCGGCTCCTGCATACCAAACTTCGTTGGCAATCTCGTCAAATTTTTCAGGATGTTCTTTCTGATCTCTCGCAAATAAAGTTTCATTCTTGTATTGCTCTTTGACCTTGTGATAAGTATCCTTTGTAATCAACTTAATTTTTTCAGGGTTTGAAAAATCAATTGAAACAATCTTAGGGGCTGTGTTATCAATTTTTACAGGAATATAGGAAAACTGCCATGGATAATCTTTAGTTAATCTATATTTAAATTTATAGAAATATTGACCTTCTGCAATTGGTTCAAATTGACCTCTTATCTTAGTAGCAGGATCTTTGGTATCCTTGCCTTCTGGTGCATTTTCTTCTCTACCTCTAGGGTTATAAATGAGTCCATCCCATTTCAAGTCACCCCAAACTTTTAGCTTAGAAGATTTGATTCCCTTTGCATCATTTCTCTTAGAGTTTAAAATTCCTTTAATAAAGTGTTCTCTCGAAATGACTTTTAAGTCTCTTTGATTTTCTCCCTCTTTATTTGTATTTACTATTGAAATCATTCCTTCTTCTGCACTTCTTAATACAAGCGGAGAAGGTGTTAATCCTCTCTCAAGTTGAGCATCTTGAGGATTTCCATTTGAATCTAAAGGATAAATTTTAGCAATATTAGAACCACTTGATGATGGTGCGTTGATCCCTTCGTTATTGAAAGCAAATAATTCTGGATTTTGATCTAGAGATGTTATATTTTTATCTTTTCTATTTTGTATAACTCCTGCTGGATTAAATTTATCTATACCATGTTCTCCACCAATCCCCTTATTTAAGGTTCCTGGAATTTTCGGTTTACCATCATCATCATAACCTTCCATTGTTTTTGATTTTGAACCTTCTTCCCAGGCCCATTTATCAAGGATTGGTTCGTGGTTCCAATTCCCAGCAAATCCCATTAGAGGCATCGACAAAGAAGGTTGGAAATTTGTTTTCTTCCCATTGGAGTTTAGAGCTTCCATTTCTTCCACTGACTCAAAATGAATAAATGATTCTACAAATTTATTTTTATTTTTAGCCTCTCCAACATTTATAACCGCATTTAAATCAAAGCTAGAATTTGCTCCTATGGTAATAGTATCATGCTCAAATGTAATATTTGCCCCTTTGACTTTTTCTGGGTGAATTTCTGGAACAATTTGCTTCCCATCTGGTGATTTTTCGTCTTTATATGTTTCATCGAGTTTTAGTCTGTCAGTTAGAGCATCTGTAGTTATAGCGGATGCTGAAACTTTAAAGGTTAAAGGCCTGTCGGATGTATTGTGAAGCTTAATTGTAAAGTATTTTTTATCACCTTTTATTTCTTTAAGAGAAATAGAGCCATAAGAGTTTACCAAACCTTTAGAATCCGTATTTTTGAAAGTCGCTACAACCTCATTTCTCAAAGCATTGGCAACATTAATTAGACCTGCTCCCTGTTGTCTAGGTGATGCAAAGTATTGACTTTTTTCTTTCCAAGAAGTTGCATCCATCATAGGCCGTGCAGTATTTTGTAGGGCTATTTTTGTAAGACTTGTAAGATCTATTTTGTCATCTCCCTTAAGATTTTTCAATACAGGTCTTTCAAGCATTTCCTTTAACTTGGGTCTAATCAAAACAGTAGAAGCTGCTACGATTGGAGTTGCCATACTAGTTCCTGACATATAGCCATAAGTTGATTTACCATTAATGACATTAAGAGTAGATTTAATATTTTTACCAGGTGCTGAAACGTCGGGTTTTAAAAGTAAATCTATTCTTGGCCCCCAAGATGTGGATCCTGCTGGTACTATGATATCTTCTTTATAGAGTTCTTTTTCTGTGTCAGATGCAAACTTAAAGTCAATCTCTTTTTCGTCACCTACATTCGGTTTATTGGAATTATAGCTTGCCATATCAATTGGATAGTATTGCTCCAATTTATCTTTAAAATCTTCTTTATTATTTCTTTTGACTTTAGTTTTTTTATCAGGGTTAATCATGTTCCATAACTTTACACCATCATCTCCTGAAATTGAAAATACTTGACTTTTAGTCCCTTCATCTGCTTCATATCCCATGGCTGGAAGCTCTGTCCAATTATCTCTATTGTAGTAATTTACAGTATTTACAACCATAATGGCGCGTGCGCCCTTATCCGTTGCTCTTTTAAAAGCATCTTTTAAATCCTTTGTATAAATTCGATCCATTACTGCAATTTTGCCCTTAAGATCCAATCCTATCAAATCTTGGTCTTGACCTTTGCCTATATATACAAAGTTTAATTTACTAGGAGCTTTTGAACCGTCTTCATTTGTTGTGATTTTATTCTTATCGAAAAAGGCTCCTATATTTCTATATTTAAAATTTTCTCCACCTATGTTAACTTTATCAAACTCAACTGTCTGATTTTTAGCAGAAGCGACCGCTATCGCATCTTCATGTGCTGCAGTTCGCGTTACATTTCCAGTGTCGGTCATTTTCAGATTATTATTTGCCACCAAATCCCATGAGGAACTTGAAGCAGAAGTTGCATAGTTACCCGTAGCTACAACCATTGGAATGCCTGCTTTTCTTAACGCCCTAATAGCTTGCCAATATTTCTCACCTACAAGACCCGTTCCTGTAAAGCCAGATGATATCGAAACAACATCGACATTGTGTTTGATTGAATCTTCAATAGCATGAAACATTGTTTCATCCCCTGCGAACCCAGATCCTGCGTCAGAGTACATTTTATAAGAGAAAATCTGTGCATTAGGAGCAATTCCATCTATTCCGTTAAAGTTCTTGATATCTTTTTCAGTATCATTTCCCGCAAGAATCCCAGCAATATGCATCCCATGTGGATCAAAATAATCGCTTCCATCATCAGCTTTTTCTACAGTGATTTTACCACCATTATAATAATTGAACGCATGAGGGATTTTATCACTCAACCAATAATTTTTATCAGTGCCTTTTAAGTCATCTTTTTTAAATTTCATTGAGTCTTTGGCATCATCATCGATTCTCATAGCCTTATGCCTATAATCTGTCCCGGTATCGATATTTGAAATGACCATACCTCTACCATCAAAATTTTTACCAAATGGAGCATTGATAGACTTTAAGTAATCAATTGCCTCTTCAACTCCAATTTCCTTTCTAGCATGATTCATCATTGGCTGGACTTTTTGTGATCGTTCAACCGATGAGATACCTTCTATTAGTTTAATTTTGTCCAGATTAGATTTGGTTGTTTCAATGGCACTACCGTTAAAAACGGTATCATAAGTATATAAAACTTTTGTATCCTTAAGATTGGATAATTCCTTGATTGCTTTTTCTCCAGATGCTTTATCTTTAAATTCAGCAATATAGACAAGTTTATCTTCTTTTTTGGGACTTTCTGGGTCTTTACTTGCAGACGAGTCCGCTTTATCTCCTTGGGATTGATTGGAATCTTCTTTGATTGTTGCTTCTTCATTGCTAGTTTTATTATCTATCTCAGGATTTTTACTAACAACTTCTTTTTCCTCAATAATTGTTGTTTTCTTCGCTTCAGTATCCTTTGAAGTTTCTATAGCATTAGGAATATTTTCATGTTTTTCTTTATTTTCTGTTTCCTTATCTACTACTACTTTTTCTTTATCAGAGATATTTAAAGCATCTTCAGAGCTAGATGTATCTGCTAAGACTACCTCATTAGGGACATATGCTGCTAAAATAACTGCAGCTGCAGTTAATGACAATACTGTACTTTTTTTCATTTTAATTCCTTACATATTTATTTAACTTCCAATAGATAGAAAACTTTAACTTTGCTAGCCTTTGTTATAAAAAGTTTTACTAAGTATTATCTAGGAAATAGAGTACTACATTTATATATAATTGTTAGCTCTCTGAAAAATAGTATATCAATTAAAAAAATGTAAGTCAAGAAAAATTAATACATGTTAATTTTTTTTTTAATCCATGTTAACAAATGATCTAATCAGTAAATATTATCAATCAACTGGAATAACTACCAAAATCGCAAAAAGGGGTATGGATAGAATTTATGTCTTAATAAACATGCAAAAACAACCGCAATAATTTTCAACGGTTGTTTGTAACATACTTAATTTTTAAATCTCATCCGATCTTATCTCTTACGAACCCGCACTTTCGTAGGCATCCAACCCCCTGTCCCAAAGTTTGAGGGAAATAACAAAGAAAACAAGGGAAATCAGAATCAAACCACCAATATTAAATAAGACATCCTTGTCCTGCAAGAAATAGCTGGCAGGATAGTAGGCGGTAAAGGCGAAAGGCACAATAAAGCTAATTAACCAACGAAGGAGCGAATTGTAAATGGAAATCGGGTACTTGGCAAAATCATTAAACATATAAAAAATGTAAATCATGGCACCTGACTGCTTGGTCCAAAAAGCGATGCTGGCTGTTGCAATTTTCAAGGAAGTATAGATTAAGGTCGCAAAAGGAATACAAACTAGAAAAATCAGGAATTTTGGAAGAGTCCAAGCAATGCTAGTCGCCGTTGTCGCTAGTAAGATTCCACCGACCAAAAGTTCACCCAAGGCATCAATCTGAAAGGTCTCAACGAGGATGTGAAAGAGAGGATTGATAGGACGAGTCAGATACTTGTCAAACTCCCCTTTTCGAACTAGTCGTTGACCTAAAGCCCAGAGATTGTCAAAAAAGAGATGGTCCAATCCCTTTGGAATTAAGGAAAATCCATAGATAAAGGCAATCTCTTGAAAGGTCCAACCTTCTAGCGAAGGGATGTGTTGAAAGAGTACATTAAGAAACAAGAGGTTCAGTCCTTGAGTCAGAAAGACTCCCAAGACACCTACCACAAAATCAACTTTGTATTCCATGATTTGCTTGATGTATTGTCTGATAAAAATCAGATGCATGCGTTGATATTTTTTCATACTAACCTCCCTGAATGGTGATAAATGACTGGACTCGTTTCCAAATCAACTGAGACAAGCCCACCATCACTATAAGCCAGAAAAACTGAAGCAAAAGTGCTTGAAGAATCTGACTGGCATCATATTTCCCAAGAATAATCATGACCGGAGTGTAAACTAAGGATGAAAAAGGCAAGAAGGAGAGAATATCTGAAATCACCTTTGGAAAAAAAGCCAAGGGAATTAAACTTCCAGACATAAAGGCCACTATGGAAGTCTTAAGTAGGTTAGAACCCCAAAGATTTTTAAACACAAAGGCAGAAAATCCAAAGCAGATATTAAAGAAAAAATTAATCAGATAAGCTAGGATTAAGCTAAAGAGATAAAGGATGGTTAACCCCAGCACTTCTACAATTCCTTGTCCTGATAAGATTTTCATCAAAACAATGACACTTAAAAATGGAAGGCCAACGCTGATAAAAATCAACCACTTAGAGCCCAGCTCGGTAAAGAGATAAGAAGCCGAAAAATGCACTGGTCGCAACAAGCGCATGATAATAGAGCCATCTTTTACCTCATCACCAATCATAAAGGAGCTATCAGACCTGGTCAAAAGATTGGTCACAAAACTCATGATGATGTAGAGGGTGATATCTGCCATACTGAAGCCCTGAATCAAAGGCTCCTGGGAGGAGTCAAAGACAGCCTTCCAGAGATAAAAGGCCACAAAAGCCCCCATGACATCGCCAATCCGATAGAGAATAAAGTTGACTCGATAGGTAATCAACTCCTGAATCCCTGCATTGATAAAGGGTTTATAACGTCTCCACAATTTGACCATCTTAGAGCTCCTTTCGATAGAAGCGACGGATAATATCCTCAATATCCGTATCCACCATCTTCAAATCACGGACTTCAAAATCAGACAGGGTTTGTTTGATAATATCAGCTGATTGGTAGCGGGAACTATCAAACTCAATAGTCAGGTTATTTCCTTGTCTATCAATGGATATATCTGGAAGGCCTTCATAGTGAGAAAGGAGATGACTTTGACCTGGTAGCAGTTCAAAGGAGAGAGTCTTCATCTTGCCAAAGGTCTCCTTGAGCTGGCTAACCGTTCCATCAAAAATCTCCTGCCCCTTGTCAATCATAAAAATCCGATCACAGAGTTGCTCAATATCACTCAAATCATGAGTAGTCAAGAGAATAGTTGTCTCTTCCTCCTGATTGATCTGGGTGATAGCACGGCGAATATTATCCTTGACCGACACATCCAAACCAATAGTCGGTTCATCTAAAAAGAGAACTTTGGGATTGTGAAGCAAGGAAGCTGCAATATCCGCCCGCATCCGTTGACCTAGTGAAAGAGTCCGCACAGGATCCTTGATAAATTCCTTCAAATCCAAAACTTCATTCAAAAAGTCCATGCGCTTATGGAAAAGCGAGTCTGGAACATCGTAAATCTCCTTCAAGACCGTGTAGGTCTCTTGCAGTGCCAAATCCCACCATAGCTGGGTACGTTGTCCGAAAACGACTCCAATATCCTTGACATAATCTTGGCGATTGTCCTGGGGAATCTTGCCGTTAATCCGACAAAAACCAGATGTCGGTTTTAAAATCCCTGTCAGCATTTTGATGGTGGTTGACTTCCCAGCACCATTTGCCCCGATAAAGCCTAGAATCTGCCCCTTGGGCACCTCAAAGGTCAAATCTTTGACCGCTTCAAAGGTCTGCTTTTCAGGATGAACAAAGGAGCGCAAAGCTCCCTTTAACCCCGGCTCCTTAACTGTCTTCACAAAATTTTTCTGAAGATGTTGCACTTCTATCATTGCCATATCTATCTCCCTTTAGTAAGAAACAACTTTGTATTTTTAACTACAAAAATTCTAAATCCTTACTTTCTACACCTTCTCAATATTATTACAGAAGGATTTATACCAACCTATTATAATCCAATAAAAAAAGGAATGCAAGCGTTTGCTTATAAATTATAAAATTAGAGATTTCTCTCTTAAAATAATACTTTTGAATCAGAAATTCTTGTTTAATAGTTTCCTTAAAACACCAAAAAACCTGCCCATTGGGCAGGCTACGAATTGTAAAAAAGCAAACGATTTTGAAACTAAATAATCATATCAAAAGTATTAAAAACAAGTTAATTAGAAATTATAAAAATTATTCTTTAACTTCTAATCCCCAGACCTCAGAAAAAAATATCTCTGTGTTATCTATGTCTTTCCATGTTGAATTTTTATAGTATGGTTTAACATTAGTAAAAGAAAACTCTTTCCTAAACCCATTTTTTTTCGTAAGTAAATGAATATTTTCAACTTCCTGTAAATTGATATAACTAAAATATTGATCTAAAAAACTTTCCCTAAATTCTTTATTATTTTTTTTCAAGAAAATTGTTAATTTTTGATTCTCTAATATAGCTTTCTTAATTGTATATGTAAGGAGGCATAATAACCATATTTGACTTGGTAGAATACGTCTCAACATTAAATACTGCCTAATCTCCTTTCCTCCAATTCCAATTTCAACATTAGCATACCATTGGGTCTCACTTTCTGAAGCATAGGGGAAAAATTCCCATAATGCAACTGGAGTATACTCATTTTTACTGTTTATTTGTTCAAGCACCCTATTATATATATTCTCTTTATCTTTTATCATTCCTCTAAAAAAGACACCGTTTGATTGTGAAAAATAATAATCATCTGGTTCAGGTTTAATACTATTTAAAATTGGTCTACATCTATCAAATGGTTCATTATATACATTTTTAAGATTATAAGGTTTATGGTCAAAAGTATTCATTTTGGGATTAATTCCTAAGATTAAAACTCTTGGATCTTCAAAATTACCATCAAAAATATGTTCAAAATCTTTAAATCTATTCTTTATAATTATCTCTACATCTTCTTCCTTTTTATGTTGTTTATGAGCTTCAATCTCTTTTTCTAGAATAGGTATTAATATAGGTTTATCGACTTTCGCAACACTTTTAAAATCATCTTCTGATTTTAAAGAATTATCTTTCCAAGGATTATCATCTTTAATATCACTTTTTATTTCCTCTAGGACACTTGTTTTGTTTGCATTTAATAACCTATCCAGAATTTGTACATATCTGACATAACTATCTTTTGCTAAGAAATAGTCTGAAGCAAATATTGGGAGTAAATCCGAGTACTTTTTTATTAATTCATTTTCTTCCACTATATTTATCTCCTTTTTAAATTCATTCTACAATTCAAATAATAATAAAATGTACATCTAATGTCAAATGATATTCTATTTCTTTTTGTTTCCTAATTTGAGAAAAATATTTATTTTTAACAAACTTTAAAATTCTTCCTACACAAAAAAACCACCCTCACGGGCAGGTTTATTGTTAAGAAAAAGAATTTTTTTGATTAGAAAAATTAACGATTCTACTGTTAATCCTTCAGCATTTAATTATTGTCATCAGTCTAAAATTAAAATGATCTCTAAACCATCAATGACTCTTTAAAAAATCTTCAATCTGAGAAACTATTTCATGACTTTGATAATGATAAAGTTCGTGAGGCGCGTCCATATAGATGACTTGAACATTAGACTGGTCACTAGAAAATTTCTCTGCATAATGCTGCCATTCTGATTGGCTAAAGGTCGTGCCTTCACCGTTAGAAACCAGTAATAAGGTGGGAATTTTCGGATTAATGCTAGAGGGAACTTTCTTGGCATTTTCCTTTACCAAACGGGATTCATGAAGCATGGCTTGTGACATCAACTGCTTATATGCTAGTAATTTATATTGTTGTCGTTCAGTTTCAGTCAGAGTTGAATTTTTGATATAAAAGGACTCAGGGAAATAGCGTAATAAGCCAATCTTACTGCTCCAATAAGCCACAGTAAGCAAGACCTGATTATCCTTTAAATCCTCATAACTTGCTGGTAATGCCCAATCCAGACCAACCAAGGCTTTCACTTCATCAGGATACTTTTCCTGCCAAGCCAGACTTTCAAGACTAGCCATTGAATGAGACAGAATGATAAAAGGACCTGTTACATTTGCTTGTGATAGAGCTTGATGTGTCTCAGACAAAACTTCCATCACATCTCTGGACTGATTACTATCCTCGCTATAACCATAGCCAGCCCGCTCCACAATGACTACCTTATATTTTTTTGATAAGGAATCCGACACATTCTTAAAGTCCAATATTGGAGAGGCAATTCCAGCACCTGAAAGAAACACTATCGTCTCAGATCCTTCACCTTGAACATAAACATTGATTTTGTGCCCATTAACGAGAACAGTTTTACCCATAGGAGTTAGAGAGGCGTGTTCCTTTTCTAAGCTGATACGATGAAAGATAAATGTCCCTACTAAAAACAAAAGAATGAAACTAAGAAGCCCTATACACCATTTTTTCTGTATTTTCATAGCATTATTGTACACAAATTAGACTCTTTTAGCAACTTAGTATATAGTAGTCTTAGTATATTCTCTATAAAAGCAACACAAAAAACCCACCCTCAGGGGCAGGTTTTATTTTATATTGTTCAGCTAGATTAAGCTTTACCTTCTGAACCGAATACGTCGATACGTTCT
>ERZ773062.1261-NODE-1261-length-10887-cov-4.979228_pt1 | contig 10887 bp, 15 predicted proteins | sample MGYA00580626_ERZ773062 | MGnify/ENA primary metagenome ERZ773062 (study PRJEB29015, sample SAMEA2738003) | human oral metagenome | biome: human oral; feature: human-associated habitat; material: dental | place: China | collected 2058 ...
ACAATATCAACTTTTGATTTTAATTCAGAAATAAGTTTTTTTGCATAATTATAGTGATTTAGTTTTACAGTAGCTGAATTTGGAGAAAATGAAATAAATCCAAATTTTTTTCCATTTTTTTCTAAAATTGCACTTTCAGCAATATCTTTAATTCCAGAATATTTTATTCCTAAATTATCAAGATTTTTAATAGTTTCCTTAATTCCAATTTTTCCAAAATCATTACTGTGATTATTGGCAATGCTCAAATAGTCAAACCCAGCCTGTTTTAAATATGTCCCGTATCTTGAAGGCATGCGAAAAGCATAACACACATTTGGATTATTACAGCTTTTTGGAGTTCCGCCTGTATCAAATAGTGTTCCTTCCAGATTTCCTGCAGTTATGTCAGCGTTTTTCAGTATATTTTGCATATTTTCAAGAATATTCGTATCATTTTCAGGAAGCAGATATTCAAAAGGGTAATTTGAGCCAAGCATTATATCTCCTACACCAATAATTGTAAATTCTGATTTTTCATCTTTTTTATTCTTTTCATCATTTCTATTCTTAGAAATACCTATTTTTTTGTTTCTCAATATTTTTTCTAAATTCATAAATTTATTTCTAAAATCTTTAAAATTAGGACTTGTAATAATTAATGCAAGTGAAAAAGCTAAAATAGCAAATAAAATTAATAGTATATTTTTTTTCATTTATTAAATCCTTTCATAAAAAGTAGTTTTTTTATAAATATTAGAATTTTATATTACTAAACAAAATAACCGTAATTTTTAAGTTTGATCATAAAGTAATTTTGTTAAATTTTAAACTAATATATTTTAAATAAGTTTATTATTTTTGTGATACAATTATTTTACATATATTTATCGTAAAAAGCAATATGATTTATAAAAATAATCTTGTAAAGGAAAAATATTCTTTACATTTTCTGTTTTTTCTATTATACTTTAGATATGTAAAAATAAAAAATAGGAGGATAAATAAATGAAAATTGCTGAAGCTCTTATTTTGCGTGCTGATATCCAAAAAAGAATTGCACAATTAAAGGTAAGACTTAATAATAATGCTAAAGTTCAGGAAAATGAAGAACCTACTGAAGATCCTGAATTTTTATTAGCTGAATTGGAAAATTTGATTTCTCAATTAAATGATTTAATAGTAAAAATAAATAGAACAAATACACTTTCAAAAGTTGATGGAATTTCATTAGTGGAGTTAATCGCAAAAAAAGATACTCTTTCACAAAAAGCAGGAATTTTTCGTGAATTTATTGAAATTGCAAGTCAAAAGGTGAATTTGTATTCTACGACAGAAATAAAGGTTTTTAGTACGGTTAATGTGTCTGAATTGCAAAAAAAGCTGGATAAATTGTCTAAAGAAATTCGTGAAACTGATACAAAATTGCAACAGGCAAACTGGACTATTGACTTAGTTGAAGAATAAAAAATAGTGTATTTAATATTGTAATTTATAAAAATAAAAAGATTTTTGGTGTAGATATTTTTAAGGTGAACATAAACCTTTGGATATTAGGGGAAAAATATCCTACAAGAATGAGTAATGCGGGGAAGTTACAAAAGTTATGATTAATCCCAGTATTGTTACATCTGTACGAATTATTGTAATTGTTACTACCATATGTTAATTAATAATATTGAGGCTGGGTTGTGGGATTGGTTTTGCTATTTAAAAATTTATAAGGAGAGAAAAAATTTTATGAAAAAAATAGGGCTTGTGCCACGTTTGATTATTTCGATTATGCTTGGTATTTTACTTGGATTAATTTTACCAAGTCCGATTATAAGAATTTTTGTCACGTTTTCGTCGTTATTTAGTAAATATTTGTCGTTTATTATTCCATTTATGATTATTGGATTTGTTGTAACTGGAATTTCAGATTTACGTCATGGAGCGGGAAAATTACTTGGAATTACGACTTTACTGGCTTATCTTTCTACAATTGTTGCAGGTACACTTTCATATCTTATGGCAATTAGTATTTTCCCAAAAATTCTTAACTTTGCTTCGTTTACAACGGTGGAACATCCTGAAAAGAATCTTCTGACAGCTTATTTTGACATTCCAGTTGCACCAATGTTTGATGTAACTTCAGCGATTATTTTTGCATTCATAATGGGACTTTCGATTAGCTGGCTTAGAAATAATGGAGAAGGGCAAACTACATATAACCTTTTTCGAGAATTTTCAAAGATAATTACAAAATTGTTAAGCACATCAATTATTCCATTGCTCCCTGTCTATATTTTTGGAACATTTATGAATATGACTTACAGCGGACAAATTTTTGCAACGCTTTCAATATTTTTAAAGGTATTTATTTGTGTAATAATTTTGCATATTTTATATACTGCAGGTTTATTCATATTTGCTGGCGGGCTTTCAGGAAAAAATCCATTTGTCTGTATGAAAAATCAGATTCCTGGATATTTTACAGCTCTTGGAACCCAATCTTCAGCTGCTACAATCCCAATAAATATCGAATGTGCTAAAAGAAATGGAACATCGCCTGAAATCCGTGAATTTGTAGTTCCTTTATGTGCCACAATTCATTTGGCTGGAAGTATTATTACAATTACAAGCTGTGTTGTTACTGTACTTATGATGCACAGTATGTCCTACGGAATTTCAACAATTTTTCCGTTTATAATGGTTCTTGGAGTAGCAATGGTAGCTGCGCCTGGAGCACCTGGAGGAGCAATAATGTCTGCACTTCCATTTTTAGGAATGGTTGGAATTGCCTCAAGCAGCCCAATGGCTTCACTCTTAATCGCACTTTACATAACACAGGATAGCTTTGGAACAGCGGCTAATGTTTCTGGAGATAATGCGATTGCCATTATAGTTGATTGGATATATCATAAATTTATAAAAAAATAAAATTAGTATGATTGAAAAAGTAGAAAATTTATGCTATAATTAACCTATAAAGGTAATGGATATACTCCATTTTAAGGTAAAAAATAGCGGAAAAAATATTTTCTTCTTAGTTGAAGGGGGTATTTTTTTTTGCTATAATATTTCTGGGTTCGCTACCCAACCTTGAAATGGAGGGAGGTGAATAGTAATAATGAATGGTGATGTTGTTACTTTCGTTGTTATGGTTATGCTTTTGTATATAATCTTTAACAATAGATGACAAATTGCCATTTTTTGCCTCCAAGATCTGCAGGAAATTATAACCTGCAGGTTTTTCCATAAAAATTATAAATATAATAAATTTTAATGAGGAATAGCAGGAAATAATAAAAAAAGTGAATTACTAATTAATTTTAGTTTTTCACTTTTTATTATATTATTTTTTTGTTTTTTATATTAGTACCATAAAAGGTTAATTCCATTTTCCTTACATGTCTTTACAATTTCAGGTGTCCATACAGAAGCTTGAACTTCTCCAATGTGGGCTTTTTGTAATAAAAACATGCAGATTCTTGATTGCCCGATTCCTCCACCGATTGTTAATGGTAATTCATCGTTTAGAAGCATTTTGTGGAAATTAAGATTTTTTCTTTCTTCCAGGTTTAATTCTTTTAATTGACGTTCTAATGCGGCTTTATCAACACGGATTCCCATTGAAGATAATTCTAATGATCTGTCTAAAACTGGATTCCACATAATTAGATCTCCGTTTAGTTCCCAGTCATCGTAATCTGGGGCACGTCCATCGTGTCTTTTTCCAGAATTTAACACTTTTCCAATTTGCATAATGAAGATTGCCTTGTGTTCTTTTGCAAATTTGTCTTCTCTTTCATTTGGAGTTAATTCAGGATATAAATCTTCTAATTCTTGAGAAGTAATAAAAGTAACTTCTTTTGGCAAGAATTTTTCAAATTTTTCAAATTTTTCAGTCAATTCTTTTTCTGTATTTAAAAAGGCTTGATATATTTTTTTAACAGTTGCTTTTAAAAAGTCAATACTTCTATCTTCTTTTGAAATAACTTTTTCCCAGTCCCATTGGTCAACGTAAATTGAATGTATATTATCTAAATCTTCATCTCTTCTGATGGCATTCATATCTGTATAAATACCTTTTCCTTCTTCAACACCATATTGCTTCAATGCAATTCTTTTCCATTTTGCAAGTGAATGTACAATTTCCAATGTTACATCTGGCATTTCCTTCATTTCAAAAGCTACAGGACGTTCAACGCCGTTCAAATTATCATTAATCCCAACAGACTTTCTAACAAACATAGGTGCCGAAATTCTTGTTAAGTCTAATGCTTTTGCAAGTTCTCTCTCAAAACAGTCTTTTGCAGCTTTTATTGCAATTTCTGTTTCCATGATTCCATATTTTGGATCATAATTTTTTGGAATTATAGTTTTTGACATATACTCTCCTTCTTTCTCAATTTTTTATTCTACCTATAGATGTTATCAAAATTATTATTTATTGTCAAATTTTTTTAAATTAAGTCTATTTAAGTTATTTTTTAAAGAAATAATCCTTTTTTTATCAGTTTTAAAATAGATCTTTTATAGAAAAGTTAAAAATTTTTTATCAATAAATAAAATATTACTTTTAAAGAAAGTTTAATATTAATATTGAAATTAATTAGTTATAAATATATATTGTAATGATTATAAGAGATGTGTATTTTATTAAAGTTTTTTCTGAGACCTAGAAACTCTTTAAAATATGGGAATCCCGTAGATATGTATATTTGTCATTCTATAAAATTATGTACAAAAATGTATAATTTTTTAGCAGTAGTATACAGGTAATATACAAGAAGAGTTAAAAAAAAGCCGGGATAATTCCCAGCAATTTAATTTATTTTTTCCAATTCTTTTCTCATCTTTTCAATATTAGTATGTGTATATCTCTTAGTCATGCTTATATTGGTGTGCCCAATCATTCCAGTTATGGCACTCTCATTATTTGACACATCGGTTATCATTGTAGCAAAGGTGTGTCTGGTATCGTGTATGGTGTGTTCCATTCCTAATTTGGACATTATCATTTCAAATTCATTTTTCCTGAAATTGTTGTATACATAATAATTTTTTCCTGTTTTGTTAGGAATGAGATATTCTGTTTTGTTTTCCATCCGTTTAATTACAAGTGGAAGTATTTTTGGGTGTATCGGAATTATACGGTTTTTTCCTGCTTCGGTCTTGCTTCCTCCAGTAATTATGTTTTTTGTCAAATCCACATTTGACTTTGGAAGTTTCAGAAGTTCATTTACCCTCATGCCGGTGTAAATTAATATAAGTATGACATCCGCATATCTTAGTTCCTTAATGTTATCCCAAAGCAGCGATATTTCTTCTTCAGTAAATATCTTCCTAACTATTTTAGCCTTATGCTTAGGGAGCTTAATAAATTTACTGTAATCCTTGCTTATTATATCCATTTCCATAGCCTGCTCAAAAATCATGTTTATGTAGGATTTTACACGTTTAAGAGTTCCAGTTGCCAAATTGGAAAGGCTGTCAATAAAGTTTTGAAGCTCCACCGCTTTAATGTTGTTTATCTTTTTATTGTGTAAAGGCTCCAAATAGTTATAGTATGTCCTGTATGTCTTCATAGTTCCTGCTTCTATTCGGTTTTCTTTTTTCTTCATACTCATATCCATCACCTCTTTCAACGTTATGTCAGCTAAATGGACATCGTATGGGTTAATGTTGTATTCAGCGAGGGCCTGCATAGCTGCTTTCCTGTTTTCAAAATACCCTATATATTTAAAAATTTGTTTTCCTTTATCGTCATAGCCAGTTGTAATTCTGACACCAAAGGGTTTTCTTCTCCTTTTGCCTAGATTGACAACTGAACCGTATCCATTTGGATTTTTCATAAAAAAATCACACTCCTTGTATTGAATTTTAAAAGGTTGTGTGATATACTTCTATTGGTGTTTGTGAGTATATCACATTGCTTAGTCCCTATTGCCGTAGGGGCTATTTTTTTAATTTAAGTATTAGATATTCCTAAGATATGTTTTGAATAAAAAGTAATATTTTTCTTTTCAGATAATTTAGAAAGAATACCTAACTCAACAAATTGATTTAATAAATTATATGCAGTTTTATTTTGTATATTTAATTTTTCCGAAACTTGTTTAGCTTTGAATACTGGATGTTGGAATATAAAATCTAAAATATTTATTCCATTTTTTGAATTAATATTAGTGATAATTTTTTCCTTCATACCGTTATAAACTTCTAATAGGTATTGTGCCTTTGATGTATTCAATTTCGCTTGTTCTATAATTCCTTTTAAATAAAATTCTATCCAGTTTTTCCAGTTCTTATTTTTTGAAATGTTTGACAAATTAATAATATAATCTTTTCTGTTAGCTTCAAAATAACTACTCATATAAAAAGTAGGATAAGGTAAATACTCCTTATAGTAAAGAAATAAAGGTATTAATAGTCTTCCTATTCTTCCGTTTCCATCTTGAAAAGGATGTATCATTTCAAATTGAGCGTGAATAATAGCAGATTGCACCAATATTTGAATTTCATCAAAGTGTATATGATTTTCCAAATTCCCCATAAATTTATCAGTAAGCTCTGGAGACACTGGAGTGAAAGAAATTGTAGAACCAGATGAAATATAGTTTTGTAATCTTTTAAAATTACCTGGATCTTTTGAGGACCCTCTTACATTGTTTAGTAATATTTTGTGCATTTCTTTTATAAGCCTTATAGTTAAAGGAAATTTTTCAGAGTCATTGATTGTGCTACAAGTTGCCATATTATCAAGAGCGTAAAATAAAGCTGCTCTATAATTAGAAATTTCATGAAGCTCATCTTTTTCGATTTCAGTTTTATTTCCAGCTTCATAATTTAAGAAATCTTCAAGTGTGGCACGAGTTCCTTCTATTTTAGACGACAGGACAGCTTCTTGGATTAATAATGGTGATATAAGTAGTATTGGGTTTGGCGTGTTACTTAAAAATCCTTTATAAATTCCCATTTCGTTACTTGCAGTAGTTATTAAATTAAACATTTCTCTATTTAATAAAATACCATCCAAATTTATCGGAAGCTCTTCTGGAATATATGGTTTTGGTATATTAATGTCGTTAAAATTAATATTCATTTTTTACACTCTCCTATATAATAGTTTTGTAATTTTTTTCATTTTTTTACACAACTTTTTATAGTTTTGTAATTTTTTTCATTTTTTTACACAACTTTTTATAGTTTTATACTTTTAATCATCCAATATCCTATGAAAAATGGTAAAAATAACATTATTATGGAGATGACAAAGAACCAAATAATAATATTTAGCAACAAGGACTGTTGAGTATTTAGTGTAGCAGCTTTTTTAGAATTTTTTAAAGATGCTTTGACCACATCTTCAGCACTCACTGTAGTTTTATTATAGACTTTGTTGTATAAAGCCTTTTTAGGATTTGTAATCCATCCCATCCCCTTTTTACCATAACCTGGAATCAGAGCTTTTTTGACTTTTCTTTTCAAGGCTCCTGTTGTCTTTGCTTTAAAACTCTTTTTCAAACTTGGTTTTCTAACTCCTATTTTCATTATTAAATCACTCTCCTAGCACATGTGTTGCAAAATTTTCTATTTCTTTTTTCTGTGGCAATGATATTCCCCAGTTTTTCTGTTTGAGTGACAACCCTTGCTGTCTGTTCTTCCTCTGTGAGCAAAAGTAAGGCTTGATGTTACAGTGAATACAGCTAATAATAAAATAATTGATTTTTTCATTTTCTATTCCTCCTGAAATTTTTATATTATTAACCTCAATATTAGTTTTATCCACCCATTTTATTTAATATAATCTTTTCCTTCAAAAATTAAATGATTGATTTTTTCCGTTTTGGCATCAAATTCAACGATAAATTTATTTCTTAGCATTGCTCCAAATGAATTTTGAGAATCAACATAACCTGTTACAGAAACAACTCCTCTAACTTTGCTAAAACCCCATTCAGAGAAAGGAGCAAATTTAGCAGTAGATGGAGATTTTAAAATTGATTTTATAGCTCCTTCTGCGGAAACTTTATAATTTACCTGTTCTTTTCCCGTTACAACCGAATCAGTAATTTTTCCTGTCACCTCTCCATTTTTTACATATTCAATATTATCAAATTTCAAAGAAGAGACTTTTTTATCCTTATCAACATGTATGATTATACCTGTTTTGGTAAAATCGGTTTTTGCTCTATAACCTTTTTGACCATTTTCATCTAATGATTCATCTTTTTCCAGAGTATAATCTTTTACACCTGCCGAAGATAATGTATTCTCAATATTTTTACCGATGATTTCTTCGCTTTTATCCCCAAATATGTTATTTAGTGTCCCAATAATAAAACATACGACTAAAAAAATAAACCACCATCGTTTATAAATAGGCTTTTTTGCCTTTGCTTTTCCAGTATCATTTTTTTCCATTGTTAAATTACACTCCTATTGTTATAAATACCTAATCAAATCATTCAGCAATTTGCTGTTCTCGCCATTCACCAGGTTATCTGGGATTAGATTACTGAAAATTAACTCTGCCGCAAAGTAGTTTGCTTCATTTTCCACTTGTTCCGTTCCAAATAGGTAGTTTTCCTTCATAAATAATACACTTTCAGAGTTCTGGAATGAATGTCCGAGTTCGTGGGAACAGATTATTCGCCTAGTCAGCTCATCGTGGCTTGAATTGATTATGATACATTTTTCATCCTTTATCTTACAGTACATCCCAAAAAAGGATTTGAAGTTGTCTTCGTAAATAACCTTTATTCCTAGTAGACTACATAAATCAAAAGGATTGTTTGTATTATGTTCCGCTATTAATTTCCTCGCAAGGCTTTTAAATTTGTCATAGCTTTTCAATTTACGCATTTATGCTATTCCTCTTCTTTCTTTTTTCGCTGTTTTAATAAAATATCAATCACCACATTTTTGAAAACTGCCATATCGTGGTCATCGTCCCCAATGTCATTAAAGAATAGCAGCCGGTTAGTCTGAGTAACTTTGTTAAACTCTGCCAGCTCTTCGGGTGTCAATACACCTGTGTCAACTTCTGGTATTTCAGGTTCTTGTTTTTCATCTTTCATTGGTACATCAAAACCCATTAACCATACAGGATTTACCTTTAAAATTTCAGAAAATTCAAAAATTCTACTTCTACTAGGATCATATTTTCCTTTTATGTATTCGCTAATAGTAGAAGTATTTATTCCTGAAATTTCAGAAAGTTTTGATTGTGTCATGTTATTAACTTTCAAGGCTTCTTTTAGTCTATCCCCAAAAGTTGCAATACTTTCTTTCTTTTTCATCGTTCTGCTCCTTCAATTTTATACTCCAATTATACCTTATTTTTTCGTAAAATACAATTATTTTTATAAAAAAATCAAAAAAAATTAGTAATTTACGAAAAAAAGTGTTGACAAAATAAAATTTGTGTTATATAATTAATTCGTAAAAAACGAAATAGGAGGTGATTGAATGAAGTTTAATAACTCAAAATTAAGAGGAAAAATAAGAGAAAATTTCGGTTCTGAATATGCTTTTGGAGAGGCTTTGGGTATGGCTTTATCTACTTTAAGCGGTAAATTAAACAATAAAAGCGAATTTACGAGAAGTGAGATTTTGAGTATTGTTAAACTACTTAATTTAAAAAAAGAGGAAGTATACGATGTATTTTTTTTACCTATTTAATTCGTAAAATACGAAAATTAAAAAGATGAATATTACAAACATCTAAAAACTAGAGAAGAGGAGGTGATTTAAAATGAAAAATGAATGGAGACGATTTAAACCAAAAGGGACGGAAGAAGAAATGGAAGAATTAGATCGCCTAATGTCAGAAAAAGAACTAACAAGAGACGATTTAATCTTAATTTTTAAATGTTTAGAGCCTATATGGAAGAATATTTTGTAATCAATCCATCTAAAATATCTTTTAACTCTTCTTTGGAATAAGCGTACAGCATGTCCTGTCTGTCAAGACGATTGTCAGTATTCCAAACATAGATTATGGCTTTGTATGATCCTTTAGAATTTAACCCTGATATTTCAAAATCGTATTTGTCTAATTTAAGGTGAATGCAAGGTTCTTTGTCAACAGTTTTAACAGAATATTCAGGGCCTAAGAATTTCAAAGTTTCATTAAATTTTTTTACCCATAATGAAATTAACCTCCTTTCAGTTGTAAGTTGTTTTTATTATACCTTGAAGGGGAAGGAAAATCAAAATAAAAAGGAGTGGTTAAATGAAGCATAAATTATCGTCAAGGGACTAAGTAGTGAAAAATCAAACACCAAAAAAATCAAGGGACGGCAATCCCGGAAAGGAAAAGACTATGGAAGTTTCGGAATCCTGGATAAGGAAACAGGCTACAAAATTACAATTATCAATAAAGGAAGCCGCTGAATTTGTCGGTAAAGGGCAGCAGTATGTGAGAGTGGGACTGCAAAAAGGCAGACTTAAATTTGGAACAGCGGTACCTAAATTTAAAGACGAAAATGAAAGAGAAGCAAGAAGAAGAGCTGGGAAGCACAATTGGGATTACGATATTCAGCGTATTCAAGTTGAAAAGTACGTTGGGATAACTTATGAAGAATTTTTAAAAATGAAATTTGGAGGAATTTAAAATGAAATATGATGCTTTAGTAATGGTAAACAATCAAAATAAAGAAACAAGAAGAAAAATGGAAGAAAGAAAAATTAAGAACAGAATCAAGAAACTTGTAAGAAAGGTTGGGCTATCAAAATGGCAGTCAGGGAAAAACTTGAAATAGAAATGGACAAGGAAGAGATTAAGAAATGGGAGGGAAAAAATGCTGACAGTGAAAAATCTGATAAAGATACTGCTCCTGGTAACCGCAACAGTCCTTATACAGCTGGAAGTGATTAGGGAAAAAGGGCGATGGGTCGCTGGTGGAAACTTGGTAT
>ERZ773062.1265-NODE-1265-length-10873-cov-104.237197_pt1 | contig 10873 bp, 7 predicted proteins | sample MGYA00580626_ERZ773062 | MGnify/ENA primary metagenome ERZ773062 (study PRJEB29015, sample SAMEA2738003) | human oral metagenome | biome: human oral; feature: human-associated habitat; material: dental | place: China | collected 2058 ...
ATTCGATAAAGATATCATAGGCTGTCTTTAAGATAAAGAAAGTGATGATGATAGCGACCAATTTATCTACGATCGGATAATTGAAACTGCTGGCTAGGATAGCAATGGAAGTCCCAAGCGAAGTCACAGCATCGGAAAGATTGTCCTTGGCAGCTGCCTTGAGAGCCTTGGATTTGGATTTCTTACTGAGGCGAGTATTATAGAGATAAACGGCAAACATGACCGCTGCCGAAATGACTCCTAGAATTGCTCCCAAAGGATCGATAGGTGTTTGTTCCCGACTAAGGATTTTCTGAATGGTGTCCCGAAGCACATCAAAACCAACATAGAACATGATGATGGAAGTAATCAAGCTAGCCAAATCTTCGATTTTCCAGTGACCAAAGCGATGGTCACGGTCTGCGGGCTGGCGTGCCATCCGAATCCCAATCAAGAGGGCAACATTTCCGATAATATCGGATACGTTGTTGAAACCATCCGCCACCAAACTGGAGGAATGCAGGAGGTGGCCAGTCGCTAATTTTGCCGCAGACAAGAGGAGGTAGGTCGAAATGCTGATAATGGCACCACGTTCTGCCAACTTGAGATTTGACATGGATTGATTCATCGGACTTCCTTTCTAGTGCTGAGATTCTGTTTTCATTATACTGGTTTTCATGGGAAAATTCAAACGATATAGGTTTACAAGATTGGGGGTGAGCTAGTTTTTTAGAAGGAAATGTGGTAGAATTGAAGGGTAATATTTATTTGAAAGAGAGCTTGTAATGATAAATAAAAATATGGTCAATAGGCTACTTAGCTTAAGTTTTTTATTTTTGCCATTTTTATTTTTTTATCTCTATATATCATTTAGAGGTTTTGAATATCCTGTTGTAGATGATATCATGGTGAACCAAACTATATTATCTGGGGAGAATATGTTATTACCTTATATGGGAATTCTATTATCTTCAGGTTTAGCTTTACTACAACAAATTTTTACAAATTGGAATATTTATTTTTGTTTTTTAGTTAGTATTTATTGTATTAGTTTTGGCGTCTATGCTATCTTTTTTTATAAGAAAAAACTGTATCTTTTGCTTCCGATAGTGTTTTTAGCCCAATTGATACTTATTAAATATTTTTCTTTTTCCGTTATCGCATATTTATCAGCTACAGCAGCAACTTTTTTACTATTTGACAAAAGGTACATTTTTGGACTATCACTATTGTTCATTGGTTTATCTATTCGACCTCAAATTATATCGAGCTTTGTTTTACTGTTATTCCCTTTTCTGCTTTTTGAGTGGATATCTTCGAAAAAAAGAAAAGAAATTGTTTTATTATTTAGCATCATTTTACTGATTTTTGCTTCCAATAAACTATATACACTAGGGAAAGCTGATGTACAGGAGTATTTGACATGGAATGCCCTAAGTACGAATTTGAGAGATTATCCTGCTATTGATTATCAAAGACATGCGAATGAATATGAAGCTTTGGGAGTAAGTGAGAATGATTTGAATGTTTCAACCTACTGGTTATTTGCTGAAAAAAAAGCCCTTAGCAATACTCTTTTAACAAACATCCAGTCTGTTCGTTCCCTTTCAGAGAAATACTCGTTTAATCTGCCTCAGATGATATCAGATTTTTTTAAGAATAGTATCCTGACAACCTTCTCTATAATACTGATTAGTTGGTTTTTGATTTTTAAGCCTACGAAGCTATACGGATGGTTTGTACCGATTTTCCCCTTACTTTTAATTGGAGCTCTCTTTGTTAGACAGAGGGTAGTAGAGCGCGTATATATCCCTCTAATAGTATGTTTCTTATTAGTATTTCTTTTCTATGCTCGATCATTTTATGAAAAAAGACGTTTATTTGATAAGAGGAAGGTATTCCTTGGCATACAAATAATGGGGATACTAGTAGGGGCAGCATGGATAAATCAGCTTGGACAAGAACTGTATTGGTTTCCCTATATTCAATCGTCAGTAGTCTCAGAGTACCAAAATCTTGTACAGAGGAATTCGGATAAACTTATTGTTTTCGGTGGATATGGCACTTTGGTATCATCTCAGCCTACATTATCAACTTTTAAATTAAGAACCAATCAGTTAGTGACAAATACGACAACATTAGGAAATTGGCAGACTTTTTCTCCACATTATTATCAACAAATGAGGAGATACGGAGTTGAAGAACCTGATAATCTGTTGTCTTCTGCAATCAACAATCAGAATATTCTCTTCTTTTGGTCCACTTCCTCAGGGAATATGGATAGTGTTAAAAAAATCATGAAAGAACATTATCAGAAGGATGTTTACTTTGAGGAGGTTGAATCTGTAACTTCAGATATGAGCGTTTATCGATTAAAATTAGGAACAGGAGGATAGTATGAAGAACCGAATTGGTTACATAGATATGTCTAAAGGTTTAGCGATTATATTAGTTATCATTGGACATAGTAGCTTTGTTCCAAATAATGCTAAGTTGCTCCTCTATTCATTCCACATACCGTTGTTCTTTTTCTTATCTGGTTTTACTTTGAATGTTAGAAAATACGAAACCTTCTCAGGCTATTGTTTAAATAAGGTAAAGAGTTTAGTTATTCCTTTTTTCTTGCTGAATAGTTTTGTTTTTCTGTTTCAACTTTTTGTCATGTACCCTGATCAAGTTCTGAGTTTCAATATTCTTCATTTTACAAAACAGTTACTGATTTCAGATCGTTTGCATATTTATTTTCAATTATGGTTTTTGAATGTGATGTTTTTGGCTCATGTTTTCAGTTATTTTATTTTAAAGAGAAAATGGAATTTGGCTCAGTGGATAATAATAATCTTATCTCTCTTGGTTTTAGTCTATATCGGACAGAAGGTATATGAGAGGGAGTATTATTTAATTTGGAATATTGATTTAGTTCCTGTTGCTCTGATTTTCATCTTGCTGGGAGTATGGACTAAGAATAATTTACATCAATTAGAAAAGTATTTTTCGATTTACTTTTTACCGATTGGACTTATTCTTACCAATTATAGTAGTAAACTAAACTATCGAGTGAGTGGCTATCAAATTGTTGATTTGTATTATCAGCAAATTGGGAATCATTTCTTATTTTACTTGGCAGCTATTTCAGGAATTTGGAGTGTTCTTATATTTTTTAAAACAATTCCAGAGAGTTCCATTTTGAAATCAATCGGACAAAAAACGTTGATTTATTATGGAATACATTCGCCGATAGTTCTGGTGTTAGTAGAAAAATTAGTTAAAGAATTGTCTACGAAATATACTGGAATTTTTGTTAATCAATATATAACGACAGTTTTTGTAGTTATATTAACAATTTTGGGCTGTGAATTGATAGTCAGGATGTTTAGAGGAACCAACTTTCCTTTTGGGATAAAAAGATTAGGAGAAAGAGATGAGTAGACACAAGCCAATTTTATATATCGTTGTTCCATGTTACAACGAAGAACAAGTCTTACCGCATACTAATCCAATGTTTGTTGAAAAAATTGAACAATTAATAAAGAAAGAAGAAATCCACTGCCATAGTAAAATTATGTATGTAAACGATGGTAGTAAGGATCGAACTTGGGAACTGATAGAAAATTATGCTAAATCTATCCCTTCTGTGGTTGGTGTATCGCAAAGTCGTAACAGAGGTCATCAAAGTAGTGTACTTGCAGGTATGTATGAGGCCATTCAGTTTGCTGATATTGTCATTACCATTGATGCTGATGGACAAGATGATATCAATTGTATGGATAAAATGATTGAAGAATATAAAAGCGGTTCTGAAATTGTCTACGGTGTACGTGATAACCGTGATACGGACTCTGCTTTTAAACGAATTACAGCTGAAGGTTTTTATAAAGTTTTACGCCTATTTGGAGCAGAAGTCGTTTTTAATCATGCCGACTATCGATTGGTTTCTAAAAGATTCTTGAAGGAATTAGAAAAATTCACTGAAGTCAATCTTTTTCTTCGTGGTTTAATGCCTTTAGTTGGCTTTAAATATTCTTACGTTTCATATAAGCGTCATGAACGAATTGCTGGTGAGAGCCATTATCCACTGTCTAAAATGCTTGGTTTGGCTATGGATGGCATTACTAGTTTATCAATAAAGCCGATTAGGTTGATTACAAGTCTTGGTGTTTTGACGTCACTCTTTAGTTTTCTATTGATTATTTGGGTTGTATGGAGTAAGTTTGCTGGTACAGTCGTGGCTGGCTGGGCGAGTACCTATGCAATAGTTAGCCTACTTGGTGGAGTTCAATTGATTAGTTTGGGCGTAATTGGTGAATATGTTGGAAAGATTTATCTGGAAACAAAACGCCGTCCTAGATACATTATCAGTGAACGTACTTTTGATCCAGATAGTGTTTCATCGGATTTAAACCCTTGAAAACTTTTCAAATTTTGATATAATAGTACTACTCAAGGGAGTAGCTGGCAGAAACCTGTGATAGTGTCGTCATTCCGAATTTTATACTGAAAAGTATGCTTTCCGGCGCTATCTTAAACAGCGAGACTTGTTATGATTAACAGGTCTCTTTTTGTTTGTCATAAAACCAAAAGAGAGCTTGTTTTGCACACAAAGTCAAGGAGGAGACATATGTCAAAAGAACAAAAACGCCAAGCGTTTTATACTCAGAGTCCTGAAGAGGTCTTGAAGTCAGTTGAAGCAACTGAGCAAGGTCTTTCGTCAAGCGAAGCGCAGAAACGCCTAGCTGAATATGGACGCAATGAACTGGAAGAGGGTGAGAAAAAATCTCTCCTAGTCAAGTTTATCGAGCAATTTAAGGATTTGATGATTATCATCCTGATTGCTGCGGCTATCTTGTCAGTCGTAACTTCTGGTGGAGAAGATATTGCAGATGCCATCATCATCCTAGCCGTAGTTATCATCAATGCTGCCTTTGGTGTTTACCAAGAAGGAAAAGCAGAAGAAGCCATCGAAGCCCTCAAGTCTATGTCTAGTCCAGCTGCTCGCGTTATTCGTGATGGACACATGGCAGAAATTGATTCCAAAGAATTGGTACCAGGAGATATCGTTGCCCTTGAAGCAGGTGACGTAGTGCCAGCAGACCTACGTTTGCTAGAAGCCAATTCTCTTAAAATAGAAGAAGCAGCCCTAACAGGTGAGTCTGTTCCAGTTGAAAAAGACTTGACCGTAGAACTCGCTGCAGATGCTGGTATTGGTGACCGTGTCAATATGGCCTTCCAAAACTCAAACGTGACTTATGGTCGTGGTCTTGGTGTTGTTGTCAATACAGGTATGTACACTGAAGTTGGTCATATCGCTGGCATGCTCCAAGATGCTGATGAGACAGACACGCCACTCAAACAAAACTTGAACAACCTTTCTAAGGTCTTGACGTACGCTATCTTGGTCATTGCCCTTGTTACTTTTGTAGTGGGTGTTTTCATTCAAGGTAAAGATCCACTTGGTGAGTTGATGACTTCTGTTGCGCTTGCTGTTGCAGCCATCCCAGAAGGGCTCCCTGCTATCGTAACCATCGTTCTTGCCCTTGGTACTCAAGTTTTGGCAAAACGAAACTCTATCGTTCGTAAGTTGCCAGCAGTAGAAACGCTTGGTTCAACAGAAATCATCGCTTCTGATAAGACTGGTACGCTTACCATGAATAAGATGACAGTCGAGAAAGTCTTCTATGACGCAGTCCTACATGACTCTGCTGATGACATTGATCTTGGCTTGGACATGCCGCTTCTTCGTTCTGTTGTTTTGGCCAACGATACCAAGATTGATGCTGAAGGAAACCTGATCGGGGATCCAACGGAAACAGCCTTCATCCAGTATGCCTTGGACAAGGGCTACGATGTTAAAGGGTTCTTAGAGAAATATCCTCGTGTAGCTGAATTGCCGTTTGACTCAGATCGTAAACTCATGTCAACGGTTCATCCATTGCCAGATGGTACATTCCTCGTGGCAGTTAAGGGAGCTCCTGACCAACTCTTGAAACGTTGTGTTTCTCGTGATAAAGCTGGAGATGTCGCTCCGATTGATAATCAAGTCAATGACTTAATTCACACAAATAACTCTGAAATGGCTCACCAAGCCTTGCGTGTCCTTGCAGGTGCTTATAAGATTATCGATAGTATTCCAGAAAATCTTACTTCTGAAGAGCTTGAAAACAACTTGATCTTTACTGGTTTGATTGGGATGATTGACCCTGAGCGCGCCGAAGCAGCAGAAGCTGTTCGTATCGCTAAGGAAGCGGGAATCCGTCCAATCATGATTACGGGTGACCACCAAGATACAGCAGAAGCCATTGCCAAACGTTTGGGAATTATTGATGCAAATGATACAGAAGGCCACGTTTTAACTGGTGCTGAGCTCAACGAACTGTCAGATGAAGACTTTGAAAAAGTAGTTGGTCAATACTCTGTTTATGCCCGTGTGTCTCCAGAACACAAGGTTCGTATCGTCAAGGCTTGGCAAAAACAAGGTAAGGTTGTTGCTATGACAGGTGACGGTGTTAATGATGCGCCAGCTCTGAAAACAGCCGATATCGGTATCGGTATGGGAATCACTGGTACAGAGGTTTCTAAGGGGGCTTCTGACATGATTCTTGCAGATGATAACTTTGCGACTATTATCGTCGCAGTTGAAGAAGGACGTAAGGTCTTCTCAAACATTCAAAAGACTATTCAGTACTTACTTTCTGCCAATACTGCTGAAGTATTAACTATCTTCTTATCAACCTTGTTTGGTTGGGACGTCTTGCAGCCAGTTCATCTTTTGTGGATCAACTTGGTAACAGATACCTTCCCAGCTATCGCTCTTGGTGTTGAACCTGCTGAGCCTGGTGTCATGAATCATAAACCACGTGGACGAAAGGCAAGCTTCTTCTCAGGTGGTGTTTTGAGTTCTATCATCTATCAAGGTGTACTCCAAGCAGCTATTGTTATGAGTGTTTATGGACTTGCAATTGCTTACCCAGTTCATGTGGGTGACAATCATGCCATTCATGCGGATGCCCTTACTATGGCCTTTGCAACCCTTGGTTTGATTCAACTATTCCATGCCTACAATGTCAAGTCTGTTTACCAATCCATCTTGACAGTTGGCCCATTCAAGTCTAAGACCTTTAACTGGTCCATCTTGGTATCCTTCATCCTTCTCATGGCAACAATCGTCGTAGAACCGCTTGAAGGAATTTTCCACGTAACCAAACTGGACTTGTCACAATGGGCCATTGTTCTAGCTGGAAGCTTCTCAATGATACTTATCGTCGAAATCGTCAAGTTTGTTCAACGTAAACTTGGTCTTGATAAGAACGCGATTTAAAAAGAAAGTCATCTTCGGATGGCTTTTTTTGCATTTGAGGAGAATGGTTAGAAGTTATCCTCTTTTGTGCTATAATAAAGTAAAATAGCAAGGAGTGAAAGAGAATGAAAAAGAAGATTGTCCGAGATGTCTTATTCTTGTCGCAGGTCTCGAAACCTGCAAGTCAGGAAGACCTTTATCTGGCTAAGGATTTGCAGGATACCCTGCTGGCTAATCGCGAGACCTGTGTCGGTCTGGCGGCTAATATGATTGGGGTGCAGAAGCGCGTGATTATCTTTAATCTTGGCCTAGTTCCCATGGTCATGTTTAACCCCATTCTTCTTTCCTATAAAGGATCTTACGAGACTGAGGAAGGTTGTTTGTCTTTGACTGGGGTGCGACCAACAACTCGCTATGAAACGATTACGGTTTCCTATCGCGATAGTAAGTGGCAGGAGAAGACCATTACGCTAACAGGTTTTCCAGCTCAGATCTGCCAACATGAACTGGATCATTTGGAAGGACGGATTATTTAGGAGGAATTCAGATGAAACGTATACTTTTGGAACTTGTTTTTATCGCAACGACATGGTATATCTTTTTACCACCCTTTAATCTAACTAGCTGGGAATTCATCTTCTTTCTCTGTGGGCATTTGGTGGTGATGGGGATTTTGTTTAGTTTCCGCAAGGATACCAATCTCCTCAAAACTGTTCATGTACGTCATGGCAAAGCTGCCAAAGATCTCAATCTAGAAGGATTCCTTTTTACCAAACTTAGTAGAGGATTGTTTCTGACTGCAGGTATCATGTTTGCCCTTGCTGGTCTGGTAAGCCTAGTAACCTCTAGCTTTTTCCAAGCAAAAAATTATGCTAATGTAGTTTCTATCACAGAAAAAGACTTTAAAGATTTTCCTAAGAGTGATACCAGTAAGGTTCCAATTTTAGATCGGAGCACTGCAGAAAAAATTGGTGACCGTTATCTGGGCTCTCTGACGGATAAGGTCTCCCAGTACGTAGCAGCAGATACCTATACCCAGCTGACTGTTGATGGTAAACCTTATCGGGTGACACCTTTGGAGTATGCCGACCCGATCAAATGGTTTAATAATCAGTCCAAGGGAATTGGTGAGTATATCAAGGTTGATATGGTGACAGGAAATGCAGAATTGGTGGATTTAAAAACGCCAATGAAGTATTCAGACTCTGAATATTTTAATCGCGATGTCAAACGTCATCTTCGTATTAAGTACCCAACCAAGATTTTTAAAACGCCATCCTTTGAGGTGGATGATGCAGGCAATCCCTTCTATGTAGCAACCGTTTATCAAAAGCAGTTTGGTCTAGGAGTTCCTCGTCCTTCATCTGTTATTATCTTAGACGCCACCAATGGAGAAACCAAGGAATACAGCTTGGATGAAGTCCCAGAATGGGTAGATCGTGTCTATCCAGCAGAAGAAACCATCGAGCAAATCAACTACAACGGCAAGTATAAAGATGGCTTCTGGAATGCCTTGATTTCTAAGAAAAACGTTACCCAAACGACAGAAGGCTATAACTATCTTTCTATCGGAAATGACATTTATCTCTACACAGGAGTGACTTCAGCAAATGCTGATGAAAGTAATCTAGGATTTATCCTTGAAAATATGCGCACTGGTGAAATCACCAAGTACAATCTAGCTTCAGCAACCGAAGAATCAGCCCGTGCTTCTGCAGAAGGAGCCGTTCAGGAGAAGGCCTACAAGGCTACCTTCCCTATTCTTGTCAATCTCAATGACAAACCACTCTATATCATGGGCTTGAAGGACAATGCAGGCTTGGTCAAGGAGTATGCATTGGTCGATGCAGTGGAGTACCAAAACGTTATCGTAGCAACTACGGTAGATGAACTCCTCAGCAAGTATGCCAATAAAAACGACCTCGAGCTGGATAATGAAACGGTAGAAAATATCAAGGGAGTGGTTTCAGATCTTAAATCAGCTGTCATCAAGGGGGATACCGTCTATTTCTTTAAAGTTGATGGCAAGATTTATAAGGTCAAGGCTTCCGTATCAGACGACCTTCCTTACCTCGAAAATGGCCAAACCTTCGAAGGTCAAGTTGGAAAAGATAATTATCTCAAGACCTTTAAAGTACAATAATACTCTTCGAAAATCTCTTCAAACTACGTCAGCGTCGCCTTGCCGTACTCAAGTACAGCCTGCGGCTAGCTTCCTAGTTTGCTCTTTGATTTTCATTGAGTATAAAAATAGGTTTTCTCAGTTCAAGGAGAAAAAATATAAATTCTTATCTATCTTAACAAGCTTAGCTGACACAGCCCTTGTTCTTGTGGCTATCTGGTTAGGATGGCCAAAATAAACAGAGAAACCTCGGTGTGAACCGAGGTTTTTAAGATGAAATTCTTGGTCGTGGTTGAAAAATATGCTACACTAACAATATGAAAATTTTAATCCCAACAGCCAAAGAAATGAACACAGACCATCCTTGTATCGAAGCGCTCCCCTTGAGGGAAGAAAGTCAGGTAGTCCTTGACTCACTGGCGAATTACTCAGCTAGTGAATTAGAGACTTTTTATAAAGTATCTGCCGAGAAAGCTGAAGAAGAGTACGCTCATATTCAAGCTCTAAAAGATCACAGGGCTAAACATTATCCAGCCTTGAAACTCTTCGATGGTCTCATGTATCGTCACATCAAACGAGATGGGTTAACCGAGGCTGAACAAACCTATCTTGAAAATCATGTCCTGATTACCTCGGCTTTATACGGTGTTGTCCCTGCCTTATCTCCCATGGCTCCTCACCGTTTGGATTTCTTGATGAAGTTAAAAGTAGCTGGTAAGACTTTAAAGAGTCATTGGAAGTCAGCCTACGATGAGGCCCTACAAGATGAGAACTTGATATTCTCACTCCTATCATCAGAGTTTGAAACTGTATTTTCTAAGGAAATTAGAGAAAAGATGGTGACCTTCAAATTTATGGAGGATAAGGCAGGTCAGTTGAAAATCCACTCAACTATTTCAAAAAAAGCCCGTGGCGCCTTTTTGACCGCCTTGATAGAGGGGCAAGTCCAAACAGTCGAACAAGCTCGCAAGCTCCGCTTTGCCGGTTTTGACTACCAACCTGATTTATCCAGTGACTTAGAACTCGTCTTTGTGAAACAAGCATAAAACCAGCTCGAATGAGCTGGTTTTTGCTGTATTAGTTGATGGCTTCAAGAAGGTCGTCAGCTTGTTTTGCAAGTGATGAAGCAGTTGATTCTTCTAACACCAATTTTCCGTCTGCCCAAGCAGAGTCATTGACACGAGCGGCTGTAAAGTCGCCAACGACTTGTGTACGAATAAATGGCAAGAGGTCTTTATAAATAGCAAAGAGTTGATCGTGACCGGCATTGGCTACAGATGAAACAGTAACAAACTTGTCTTGGAGGGCAGAAACGCCACGTGTATCAGACAAGTCAAGGGCACGAGAGAGCCAGTCAAGTAAGTTTTTCACGGTTCCAGGGATAGAGAAGTTGTAGACTGGAGAGAAGATCCAGATAGCATCCGCAGCAAGGACTGCTTCACGAGCAGCAGCTACAGCTGGATGAGTTGGAACTTCCA
>ERZ773062.1274-NODE-1274-length-10818-cov-15.901886_pt1 | contig 10818 bp, 8 predicted proteins | sample MGYA00580626_ERZ773062 | MGnify/ENA primary metagenome ERZ773062 (study PRJEB29015, sample SAMEA2738003) | human oral metagenome | biome: human oral; feature: human-associated habitat; material: dental | place: China | collected 2058 ...
TTTGTATGATTTATAATATTTTCATGATAGAAATGAATATCTGCTGTAAAATATATCATATTTAAACTCCTTATAATTTTTATATATTATACAATACAGTTATAAAATATAAAAGTTACTTATTTTTAAGTATGTTATAATAAGCTATAATAGAAAAGAGGTGAAAGTTTATGAAAAAATTACTTATAATGATTTTAGTATTACTATGTAACATTGTAAATGCAGAAAATCTTGAAATTAAATCTAGTGTAAAAGTATATAATGCAGAAGAGTATTCAAAAATTTTAGATGATTTTCTTATAAGAGCTAATAAATATCTTGAAACTGGAGATAAAAAAAGTCTTTTAGATGACTATATAGAAAATATTGAAACTGCTCGAGTTTACGAATGGGCATTAGTAAAAAATTATGAAAAAGACAGAGAAGCTTTTTCTTTGGTTGAGGTTGCTATATTTATGAAAAGTTCATATGCAGAAGGAGAAGAAGCTAAAAAATTAACTGATAAAGATTATAAAAAAATGCAAGAAAGATTTGTAAAAATAGAAAAATTTAAACAACTAGAACAACATGTAGAAATACAAGCTGTTGCTAATAGCCAATAAGAATTTAAAAAGGAGTGAGAAAATGTCAAATAAATTAATAAATTTAAAACCAGAAAGAGTATTCTACTATTTTGAAGAACTTTCAAAGATTCCAAGAGAATCAGGAAATGAAAACGCTGTAAGTAATTTCTTAGTAGATACAGCTAAAAAGCTTGGATTAGAAGTATATCAAGATAAAATAAATAATGTTATTATCAAGAAAAATGCAACAAAAGGTTATGAAAATTCAGATGGAATAATACTTCAAGGACATATGGATATGGTTTGTGAAAAAGCCTTAGATTCTAACCATAATTTTAAAACAGATGGGCTTGATTTAGTTATAGATGGAGATTATTTAAGAGCTAATAAAACAACTCTAGGAGCAGATAATGGTATAGCAGTAGCTATGGGCTTAGCTGTTCTTGAAGACAATACTATTGAACATCCACAAATTGAATTACTTGTCACTGTTGAAGAAGAAACTACAATGAAAGGTGCTTTAGGACTTGAAGATAATGTTTTAACTGGAAAAATGCTAATCAATATAGATTCAGAAGAAGAAGCTTTGGTTACAGCAGGTAGTGCTGGTGGAAAAGAAATATATCTTAATTTTGATGAATCAAAAGAAAAATTTGATAATAGCAATTTTAATTTTTATAAACTGACAATTAAAAATTTATTTGGTGGACATTCAGGAATAGAAATCAATAAAAATAGACTAAATGCTAATAAAATTATGAGTGAAGTAATGTCAGAAATAAAAAAAGATTTTAATATAAATTTATGTGATGTTAAAGGTGGTTCAAAACATAATGCAATTCCAAGAGAATGTTATTTTGATGTAGCTATTGATAAATCTCTTTCTCAAAATTTTATTGTAAAAAGTAAGGAAATTTTTAAAAACTTTAAAAATAAATATATAGAAAAAGATCCTAATATAACTTTTGAACTTTCTGATTTAGAAAATAATTATAACAAAATTTATCCAAGTAAATTATTTGAAAATCTTTTAGGACTTTTAAATGATTTGCCAACAGGTGTAAACACTTGGTTAAAAGAATATCCTGAAATAGTTGAAAGCTCTAATAACTTAGCTATTGTTAAGTCTATAGATGATAAAATATCTATTACAATATCGTTGAGAAGTTCAGAGCCTTCTGTTTTAAATAGTTTAGAAGAAAAAATAATTACTATTGCTAAAAAATATAATGTTGGTTACAAGGAAACAGCAGCCTATCCTGAATGGAGATTTAAAGCTATATCTCGTTTAAGAGATACAGCTGTGAAAACTTATCAGGACTTGTTCAATGAAAAAATGGAAGTAACTGTTATTCATGCAGGTCTTGAATGTGGAGCAATTTCTATGCACTATCCTGATTTAGATATGATTTCAATAGGTCCTAATATCTATGATGTTCATACTCCAAAAGAGAAAATGGAGATAGCTTCTGTTGAAAAGTATTATAAATACTTAGTTGAATTGTTAAAAAATTTAAAATAAGAAAAAAGCTGTTGCAGGTTTGATTTGCAACAGCTTTTACTTTTAATTAAATATTATAGTCTTTATCATTTTGTAGTTCTTCCATTAATTCTTCATCAATAGGGATATCTTCTTCGTATACACTTCTAATAAGTCTTTCAAAAGGAATAATACCAACAGATAAGATAAGTCCTTTTGGTAAAACCATTCTAAAAGTTTTTAGTTTTATTAGAAATTCGTCTACTTTTTTATCTCCTAGTGGGAAAGTTACTAGAGCATCTGAACCAGGCCAAATTTTAGTTTGTTGATGCTTTATTGTTTTATCAATAGCCCTTTTAACATTATCCTCAACTGTATAGTAATAAATTCCTATTTTTTCAAAAAATTTTTCTAAGAGTCTAACTTGGGTATCATTTATATGTAGTATAATAAATTTTAAATTTTCACTTTCAGTGTCATTCATATTTCTTATTTTATTCATTATTTAGCCCCCTTCTTTTTAAAATTAGCAAAAAACCCTTTTAATTTAGCTCCTAGCTTTACTGTAAAGCTATCTACAACAGAATATAGAATAGGAATTAAAACCAATGTTAAAATAGTTGAGAAAGATAAACCAAATATTACAGTGATAGCCATACCTTTATAGAATTCTGAACCTTCCCCTAAACCTAAAGCCATAGGTATCATACCAAATACTGTTGTCATAGTTGTCATAAGGATAGGTCTTAATCTTGTTTCACAAGAATAGATAATTGAATATTCTTTATCATGCCCCCGAGTTCTCATAGTTTTTATAAAGTCTATAAGTACAATGGCATTATTAACAACAACTCCAGCAAGTAGAATTACCCCTATCATAACCATTATATCTATAGGTTGTCTCAATATTACAAGTCCCCAAATAACTCCTATTAAAGCTAGTGGTATAGAACCTATTATTATAATTGGCATTATAAAACTTTCAAATTGTGAAGCAAGTAGAGCATAAATTAAGAATATTGATATTGATAATGCAAATGATAGTTGTCCCATAGTCTTTTGCATATTTTCAGTTTGTCCACCCCAACTATATGAAATAGTTGAAGGAGGCTCTAACTTATTAAATTCTTCAATTATCTTAGATTGAATTTTTCCTAAACCAACTCCACCATCATTCCCAGAGATAGTAACAGTATAGATACCATTTTTCTTATTTATTTCAGCAGTACCTTCTGCATACTGTAAAGTAGCCACATCTGATAACTTAACAAATTTGTTATTTCCAACCTTGATATTTAAGGAAGATAAAGTATTTATATCATTTCTCTTGTCTTTAGGAAGTCTTACTAATACATCTATTTCTTCTGTATCAGTTTTTAAGGTTGCTGTATTAGCCTTATCTCCTCCTAGCATATAGTAACTTATTGTTTGGGCAACAACAGCAGGATTTATACCATAACTTGCTATTTTATCCCTATCTATATTTACTCTTAATTCTATGATACCTGGATCAAGAGTTGAAGATATATCAACCATTCCATTGTAACTTTGTAATTTTTCTAATAGTTGTTTACCAAGTTTTTTAATTTCATCTTGGTTAGAACCCTGTAGTATAAATTGAACATCTTTATTTGTTTGCCCACCTGAGAATTGGTTAGTCATAGATATTCTTGCATCTAAAACTTTAGAAGCTTTTGTTCTTATATCATCCATGATTGTAAATACACTTTCATTTCTTGTATTCTTTTTACCAACATTAGCATTTATAGAAATACTAGATGTATTTACTAACATTAAGTAACTTTGAGTATGAGGATCATTTTTAACAATTTCTTCCAATTCTTTTGCTATTTTTTCTGCCTTAGCTAAATCAGTCCCCTTTTGTAACTCAGCTGTCAATGCATATTTTCCCTCATCTTGTTTAGGCATAAATTCAAATTTTAAGAATTTAGGACCTACAAAAATACTGAAGAAGAATAAACCTACCATGATAAGAACTGTTAAAGCTTTATGAGAAATAGCCTTATTAATAACTTTTAGATAAAATGCTTTTACTTTTTTAAACAGTCTACCATCTTCAGATTTCATTGATTTTCTATTTAAAAATCTACTAGCTAACATAGGTATCATAGTTATAGCTACTATAATAGCTGCTAGGTTTGAGAAGATAATTGCATAAGACATATCTCTAAAGAACTCTCTTGCAAGCCCTGGAATAAATAATATTGGTAGAAAAACTACTATAGTTGTTAATGCAGAGGCAATAACAGAGAAAGTAACTTCTTCAGTGGCATTTTCAGCTGCTTCTCTAACAGGAGAATTTAATTCAGTTATATGACGATAGATGTTATCAACAACAACAACGGAGTTATCTGTAAGCATACCAACACCTATAGAAAGTCCCATAAGAGAAATCAAGTTAAGAGTTGTACCCCTCATTGATAGGAAAGCAAAAGTAAATACTATTGCAACAGGAAGTGCTAGTGAAATTAATACAGTTGTCCTAAAGCTTTTTAAGAAAGCAAATAATATAATTGTTGCAAGTATAAGTCCTTGTATAGCTGAACTAGAAACATTAGAAATTGAACTGTTAATATTTTCAGAAGCATCCATTTCTATACTATATTCAGTTCCAGCTGGCATATATGGTCTCATTTCTTCTATAGCTTTAAAGGCAGCATTATTTAAAGTTATAGTATCTCCATCAGAAGATTTTTGTAATAAGACTACCACTGCTTCCTTACCATTTAGATATCCTATATTATCTGCGTCTTCTGTTGTTAGTACAACATCAGCAACATCTTTTAATCTTAAAGTATTTCCATCTGAACTGATTAAAATATTTTTATACTGATCTATATAGTCTAATTCTCCCATAAATCTAATAATCATATCTTTATTACCAGTTGATAGTTTACCAATAGGATATGTTGCAACTGATGTTCTAACAATATTATATAGTTCCATAGGAGATAAGTTATATGAAGCTAATTTATCACTGTCAACTTGAATTTGTAATTGTTTATCAGGGTTACCAAAGATATCAACTTGTCCAATACCTGGCAAACTTTCAAGTCTAGGCTTTAATTGTTCTTTAATAAAAGTTGTAAGAGCAGTTTTACTATCTGCATTGAAAGCTATAACTGCTGTCATATTTCCACCAGCTGCTTCCACTTTTCTAACTAGTGGAGTATTAGCATCATTAGGTAGACTATTTGCTATTTTTGAAACTTCTCTTTGAATTTGAGTAACTTTCTCATCAGTATCAACACCATAGTCAAAGTTCACTACAACATTAGAGACTCCATAAGCTGATACTGTTTGTATCTTATCAATAGCCTCTACATTAGAAAGACTATCTTTAATTTTTTTTGTAACCTGAGCTTCCACATCTTCACTAACTGCACCACTCCAAGTAGTAGTAATAGTTACAACTGGAATTTTTATATTAGGTATCAATTCTTTTTTCATTGAAAACATTGAAAGTAAACCAATAAAAATAAATGATAACATTACCATTGTGGTTGCAACAGGTCTACGTATTGAGATTCCTGCTAATGACATTATTATTTCACCTCATTTTTTATTTCAACAGTATCATTGTTTTGAAGACCAAATAGTCCTTTAACAATTATCTTATCTCCTTCTTTTAGTTCTGGAGAAGAAATTTCTGTATATGGTAAGTTTGTTGCTCCTACAGTAACTTCAACTTGTTTTGCTTTACCATCTTCATATTTGAATACATAGTTTACTAAATCTCTTGTTACTATTGCTTCATCTTCTACACTTAGAACAGAAGCTTCTCCAACAGGAATAACAACATTTCCAAACATACCATCTTTGATTTCTCCATCAGAGTTATCAAGAGTTAGTTTTACTTTAAAGTTTTTAGTTGTGCTATCTGCAATAGGGTTTACTTCTGTAATTTTAGCCTTATAATTTTTAGCTAAAGCATCTATTCTTACATCTATTTCATCACCAAGTTTAACCTTAGAAATTGCTTCAGGAGTAATACCTACATAAGATTGCATTTGTTTATCATTTAAAATTGTAAATAAAGTCTCTTTAGCAGCTATGTCATTTCCTTCTTTTATAAATAAATTACCAACAATTCCACTTATATCAGCTTTGGCAACAAGTTTAGAATAACTGTTTTGAGCATTCATATATGAAGCCTTAGCAACTTCTAAATTACCTTGAGCACTAGTAAATGTTGCTTCATAGTTTGAGAACTCTAAATATGAAATTAATTGTTTATCATACAGAGTTTTAAACTTTTGATAGTTATTTCTAGCTATGTTATAGTTAGCAGTAGCCGATTGGTAATTAGCCTTAGCTTGAAGGAAATCAGCTTCTGTTTGAGCATCAGAAAGCTTAACTATAATTTCACCTTTATTTACATATTCACCATTTCTCTTATAAATTTTTTCTACAGTTGCTCCTTTATTAGTTGAAAAATCAACCTTTGATAAAGGTTCCCAAACAGCACTTGATTCAAAAAGTTTAGACATAGATCTAGTTGTTACAGCTGAAACTTCTACAGGCTTAGCAGCTGTTTGTGTTTCAGTTACAGCAGCTTCATTCTTAACATCTTTTGTTTCTTTATCTTTTCCACAAGCAACTACTAATAAACTAGTTGCAAGCAATATTGTCAATAATTTTTTCATATTTTTTCCTTTCAAATTTTATTTTTATAAGATTACTGCGACGTCCTATAATGTTGATAGAGCCTTTGTGGAGCTCTGGAAACATTATAGGCAGGCAAGTAATCTTTTATAATATTCTTATCTATATTAATAGTGATCTATATGTTTCAAATGCATAATAATAATCAAGTAGTACTTTGTTATACGCTATTCTTGCTTGTCTATATGTATTTTCAAAATCTAAATAATCTATAGTTGAAATAAGTCCAGCATCATATTTTTCTTGGTTCATTTCAAAGTTTGCTTTAGCAGCTTCTACAGCTTTTCTTTGAGCTGCAACTTGTTTTTCTAAACTTACAACATTTAGATAAGCACTCTTTACATTTATTTCAATATTTTCTTTAGTAGAAGTATTTTTCAATGCTTGTTGTTCCTCTTCTAATTTTGCAACTTTATAGTTATCTAAATCTTTTCCAAAAGAAAATACCTTCCAAGAAACTTGAACTCCACCAACCCATTCAGCATCTTTATATGATCTTGAGAATGTTGCTCTTTCTTGTCCTCCTGTTCCATAAGAAACATAGGCATTAACTTGAGGAAGTAGATCGCCAGCTGCAGCTATTCTAGTAGCAGAAGCTACTTTTACTTGTTCATCAGCAATCTTAGCAGCTAAACTTTGATTTAAAGCTTGATTTAAATCACTATTTAAGTTTAAGTTATCTGATAGGTTATTAGGGATGTCAAAACTTACTAAATTTAGTGGTTCAGATTTGCTGATACCTGTTCTTATATATAGTTTTTGTTTGTTTGTATCAGCTAAATTTTGTAAATTAATAATTTGAGCTCTTATATTTTCTAAAGAATATTCAGTTTGAAGTATATCAGGCTTAGTTATAAGTCTTAACTTTAATTGCTCTTCTTGCTTATAGTGTCTTTTCAGTAAGATTTCTTCTGAACTTTTAAGGGCAGCTAAGTTTCTTTCAGCATTTATGATATCTGAATATATTTTTATAGTCTCTAGTCTATTTTGAATCTTACTTTGTAGATAAGAATAACTTGCTATATTTTCATAAGCCTTAGCTCCTTTAATTCCAGCTGTGATAGCTCCTCCTGTAAAAAGAGGTTGAGTAACTTTTAAAGTTTGAGTATAACCCTTTTTCTTTGAAACATAGTTACCTCCACTTTGAGTTAAAACATTTCTTTCATGTTCTCCTAAAGTAACAGCACCACTATAGGTTACTGAAGGTAAAGCTGTTTTAAAAGCCTTACTCACATTTAATTTTGAAATTTCTAAACTTTTTTCAGAAATTTTCATTTCTTTACTATTATTAAGTGATAAATCAATAGCTTGATCTAGAGTTAAATCTCTAGCTAAAGCTACATTAGCTAATAAAACAAAAAATATTAATAATTTTTTCATTTTTCCTCCTAAAATAAATTATCTATATAAAATTTTTTTAATACTTTCCTTTATAAATTCAAGATTTTCTTTCATCTCTTGACTTCTATATAATTCTTTAACTTCATCTAAGGTCTTTGATGAAAATTTATTAGTTTCAAAATTAATATTTTCCATCATTAAAAATACTTGGGCAGTAGTAAATATCATTTTGGAACATTTTTCAAAATCTTTTTCCCTTATTTTTATAGCTTTTTTGTATTTATTTAAACTTTCTTTTACAAAATCTATCATATTACAAGCTATATTTTTAAGTTTATTAAAATTTTCTTCATTGAATACTTCATAGTTTCTCTTCAAACTTGTCATTACTAATTCTAATTTTAATTCACTATCATTTAAATTAAGCATAGAATTTACATAATAATCTAAACATTCATCTATATTATTTGAGTTTGAGATTAAGTTTCTAGTGAAAATTTTTGTGTTATTTGAATATTCATCTAAAATTTCAGATAGCATACTATCCTTTGATGGAAAATATGTATAGAAACTACCTTTTGATATGCCTAATTCTGATGTTAATTTACTTATTGATAAATTAGAATAACCTTCTGTTATTATCATATCTTTTGCTTTTTCTAAAATTAATAACTTTTTTTCATTATCAAAATTCATATCATTTTTTCTCCTTTATATAATAGTTCTATTTCATTTTTATACTTGACCATTTGGTCAATGACCGTGTGGTCAACTAAGATACTATCAAATATTTTTAAATTAGTCAAGTATTTTTTAAAAAAGAATATAGGCTGTAATTAATATTTTTAGAATATTTTTAAAATCTTTAAAAATAAAAATACTACTTTGATGAAAAATAAAAAATTAAATTCTTGCTTGTACTAATTAATAAAATATGTTAAAATTAACTGAAATATTTGATTTAAAAAGTATTTTTAAATTTTAATTAGTTAGGAGAGAAATATGAAAAAATTTAGAAATGATAATGATGTAGATGAATTTGAAGATATAGAAGTAGAGACAACAAAAGAAAAATCAGAAAAAGATAATAGGAAATTAACTAAGATAATATTGAATATAATTTTGGTTATAGCTATTATAAAAGTTGGACTTGGAGTATTTGAAAGATATTATTTTAATGAATTTTACTATAAGGCTCCAAATTTAACAGGACTTAGTATAGAAGAGGCAAAGAAAACTATTTCAAAATCTCCTTTAAATATCAGAGAGATGGGAGAAGTTTATTCTGACTTACCTTATGGAACAGTAGCTTTACAAGAACCTGCTGAAGGAACTATAGTTAAAAGATCAAGAAATATGAAAGTGTGGATAAGTAAGGACTCGCCTTCAGTGTTCTTAGATGATTTAGTTGGAATGAATTATATAGAAGCAAGCTCTCTACTTAATAAGAATGGTATGAAGGTTGGAGAAGTAAAAAAAATGAGATCAGATTTACCAATTAACCAAATTATAGCAACTTCACCAAAAAGCGGAGAACCTATATCAAGAGGACAAAAGTTTGATTTCTTAATAAGTAACGGATTGGAATAATAATATAAATAGTTCATTACTAGTAAAAATAACATAGTAAAAATAACATAGTAAAAAACAGTTCATTGCTAACTAAATTTCTTAACGATAAAAAATCAAGAATTCGCTGTAATTTCAGCAAACTTGCTGACAAGTCAGCTTCAAACACGCTGAGAATTACTCGGCTCATTCTGTTTGATTTTTTATCTAAAATTTAGATGCAAGTTCACTTGTTTTTTACTAATGTCTTAATAGTGTAACTCACTTATTTATATTTTAAAAAGAAAGAAAAAAGGTATGGAGGTAAAAGAAAATTCAAGGCATAGTAATTAATAAGATTCAAGGTTTCTATTATGTTGAAAGCAACAATGAAGTTTTTGAATGTAAGTTGAGAGGAATTTTAAAGAAAACAAATAACAAATATAATTGTGTTGTAGGTGATAGAGTTGAAATCTCTGAAGATAATTCTATAGTAGAAATATTTCAAAGAGATAATATGCTAATAAGACCTATAGTTGCAAATGTAGATTATCTAGCAATACAATTTGCAGCAAAGCACCCAAATATAGATTATGAAAGAATAAATCTACTATTATTAACAGCATTTTACTATAAAGTAAAACCTTTAGTAATAGTAAATAAGATAGATTATTTAAGTGAAGAAGAGTTGACAGAATTAAAAGAAAGATTAGCTCATTTAAAAAGTATAGGAGTACCTGCATTTTTAATTTCTTGTCAGGACAATGTTGGGCTTCAAGAAGTAGAAGATTTCTTAAAAGATAAGACAACTGTAATTGGTGGACCAAGTGGAGTTGGAAAATCAAGTCTTATCAATTTTTTACAGAGCGAAAGAGTCTTAAAGACAGGAGAAATTAGTGAAAGATTGCAAAGAGGAAAACATACAACAAGAGATTCTAATATGATAAGAATGAAAGCAGGAGGCTATATAATAGATACTCCAGGCTTCTCTTCAATAGAAGTTCCTAAGATTGAAAATAGGGAAGAGTTGATTTCTCTATTTCCTGAATTTACAAATATAGAAAGTTGTAAATTTTTAAATTGTTCTCATATACATGAGCCAAATTGTAATGTAAAAAAAGCTGTGGAAGAAAATAAAATATCTCAAGATAGATATAATTTTTATAAAAAAACTTTAGAAATTTTATTAGAAAGGTGGAA
>ERZ773062.1276-NODE-1276-length-10806-cov-5.440610_pt1 | contig 10806 bp, 11 predicted proteins | sample MGYA00580626_ERZ773062 | MGnify/ENA primary metagenome ERZ773062 (study PRJEB29015, sample SAMEA2738003) | human oral metagenome | biome: human oral; feature: human-associated habitat; material: dental | place: China | collected 2058 ...
GTGGACATGCTGAAAGAGCAATGAATATTGAGATGACAAAAGAAAGAACAATAGAACTTGCTAGAATGTATGATGAATTACATGGTAATTAAAATATAAATAAAATGTAAAGGAGATACGTATAAATGAAAAAATTGATTTTAATGTTAGTTGTCTTTATTTCAACACTAAATACCATAAGTTATGGTGCTACAAAAAAGAAAGTGGCAAGTAATAGTAATACACCACAAAAAGTGGCAGAAAACTTTGTTAATGGTTATGCTGTTAGAAGTGAAAATAAAAATAAAGATAATTGGGTTTTAAAAAATCAAAATATTACTGAAGATTTTAGAGATATTTATAGAGAATTAGTCGAATATAATAATAACGCTGATTGGAGCGAAGGGATACCAGAAGATTATTTAGGAGTTCCTATGGATGCAGAATGGATATTAACTGGACAAGATTCAGATACGAACGGTGGATATAAAGCAATATATTATGATGAAGAGACAGGATATGTGATATTAAACTCTCGAAACATTTATAGTACTTATGTAAAAATGGTAAATATAAATGGTAATTGGTATGTAGATGGAGCAGGTTATGTCAATACTTATGATTTTCCAGATGAATATAAATAAAAGATTATATAATTAAAATTAAAAAAGGTTGTTTTTTGACAGCCTTATTTTTTTGGTAACAATAATTTAAGAATATAAATTTGATAGAATCCAGTATTTATAATATTTATCTCAATATCACAAAAATTTTTTGAAAAAATGAAAAAATTTTTAAAAAAAGGGTTGACAAATTTGAAAAAATGTAATATTATATATTTGTAGTTAGCAACCTAAGTTAGAGAGTGCTAACAAAAAATAAGGAAGGTGCCAAGATGAATGATAGGGAGCAATTAATTTTAAAGGCTATTATCAAACATTATCTGGAATTTGGTGAGAGTGTGGGATCACGGACACTTGAGAAGAAGTATAATATCGGTGTGTCTTCAGCCACTATCAGAAATACAATGGCAGATTTGGAAGATAAGGGTCTGATTGCAAAAACACATACATCTTCTGGACGTATTCCGACAAGTGAAGGATATAAGCTGTATGTCGATGAGCTTTTGAAAATTAGGGATATTTCCCAAGAAGAAAAGGCGAAAGTCATGCAAGCATACAATAAACGGATGAATCAAATTGATATGATATTTGAAGAAACATCCAGGTTATTGTCAAAAATTAGTCAATACGCTGGTGTTGTTCTGGAGCCAGCATTTACGCAGGAAGGTGTAAGAAAGGTAAAACTAGTACATATTAATGACACGACTGTGCTTGCTGTGGTTATAATGAATTCGTCTCTCACAAAAAATTTGAATATTTTTTTGGAAAATCCTATAACTGAAAATGAAGTTGAAAAAATAAATGATTTTTTAAATAAAAAAATTTCTAATAGTCAGTATTTTACATTATCTGATTTAAAGGATTTTTTCACAAATACAAATTTATTTTCACAAAGCGATTTTCAAGGTAACGGAATTTCTGATGAAGGAAAATTATTTTTTGAAGGTGGAACGAATCTTATTGAAAACAATACATCTGATATTATGAACATTATAAATCGTGTAAAATTATTTAATAATCCAAATGATTTACGAAATGTATTTTCACAGTTTTTGCAAATGAAAGAATTTAAAGATGGTGAAGTAAACGTGATTTTTGGAGAAGATTTGAAAATTGCAGGACTTGAAGATTTCTCATTTGTATTTTCAGTTTATACGTTAAATAATGCGAGAGGAATTATCGGTGTAATTGGACCAAAGCGAATGGAATATTCAAAGACAGTTGGATTAGTTGAATATGTAGCAGAAGAAGTAAATCAATTATTAAATCAAAAAAATAAACAATAAAGAGAGCGGGGTTTTTAAATGTCCGAAAAAGATTTAGAAAAAGAAGAAAAAACTGCTGAAGAATCAAAAGAAACACAAGAAAATATTGATTCTACTGCAAAAGAAGAAACAAAAAGTGAAGAAATTAAAGAAGAAACACCAGAAGAAGTAATAGCAAAACTTGAAAAGGACTTGGAAGAATGGAAAAGTTCTTATACAAGAAAATTAGCTGAATTTCAAAACTTCACAAAAAGAAAAGAAAATGAAGTTGCTGAAATGAAAAAATATGCTTCTGAAGGAATTATTATAAAATTATTAGATAATATTGATAATTTAGAAAGAGCTGAAAGTGCTTCTACAGAAACTAAAAATTTTGATGCGTTAGTTGAAGGAGTTAATATGATTTTGAGAAATTTAAGAAATCTTTTAACTGAAGAAGGTGTTGAAGAATTAGAAGCGGCAGAAGGTGTGAAATTTAATCCTTATGAACATCAAGCAATGATGACTGAAAATGTTGAAGATTTGGACAACGATGTTATCGTGAAAGTGTTTCAGAAAGGATATAAATTGAAAGGGAAAGTTATAAGACCAGCGATGGTAACAGTAAATAAAAAATAAAGGAGAGATAGAAGTATGTTTGATTCTGAACATATAATTGATAAACATGAATTTGCCTTTGAAAATTTAAAAATTACTATTAATGAAAGATGTTCTGATATAGTGATTATACTGGAAAATGGTATCAGTCAAGTTGAAAAAGTTAAATGTAACTATCAGGTTTTAAATCCACCAACTTTAGATAAAATTAAATTGAAAGAAGAAGTAGAAAATATTTTAAATAAATTTGGTATAGATAATAAAATAAAAATAGAGGTTTTTAATAAAATAGAAAAAATTGTTGAAAAAAATGGGAAAATAGAGACACCTAATATTAGTATCAAAAAAGATGAAGTTCCAACATTTGAGAAATTTGTCGAGAGTTTAGATATAAAAGATAGAAATAAAGTAACTAGGATTCTTTTAACAAAAGAATTACAATTTATACCTTTAGAAAGTGATGAAGAAGTTCCAGTAAGTGAGAAAAAAATTCTATCTTTAAAATTTTATACAAATGCTGGTATTACTAGAGATAATAGTTTTTTTAAAGATAGATATGAAGAGTTAATTAAGATAATGTTTGATTATTTACGAGAAGGTGAACGTTATTACTGTTTAAATCGTAAGAAATTTCATGATACAGGTCAAAAAGATGAATTAGTATTAAAATTTTTAAACGGAACAAAAAAAGAAAAAATTAATATTTTAGAAAAATTACAAGTAAAAATAATATAATTAAAAGGAGAATGATAGATATGAGTAAAATAATAGGAATAGATTTAGGGACAACAAACAGCTGCGTGGCAGTTATGGAAGGTGGAAACTTTGCGATAATACCAAATAGTGATGGAGGAAGAACTACACCTTCAGTAGTAAATATTAAAGATAATGGAGAAATTATTGTAGGAGAAATTGCTAAAAGACAAGCGATTACAAATCCTGATTCAACAGTAATTTCAATAAAAACACAAATGGGATCAGATTATAAAGTAAATATTCATGGAAAAGACTATACACCACAAGAAATTTCAGCAATGATTTTGAAAAAATTGAAAAAAGATGCTGAGTCTTACTTAGGAGAAACTGTAACAGAAGCAGTTATTACTGTACCAGCTTACTTTACTGATGCTCAAAGACAAGCGACTAAAGATGCTGGAGAAATTGCAGGACTGAAAGTCCAAAGAATTATTAATGAACCAACAGCAGCAGCATTATCTTATGGATTAGATAAGAAAAAAGAAGAAAAAGTATTAGTATTTGACTTAGGTGGAGGTACATTTGATGTATCTGTGCTTGAAATTGGAGATGGAGTTGTAGAAGTTATTTCAACTTCTGGAAATAACCACTTAGGTGGAGACAACTTTGACCAAAAAATTATTGACTGGTTAGCTGATGAATTTAAAAAAGAAACTGGAATTGATTTGAGAAATGATAAAATGGCAGTTCAAAGATTGAAAGATGCAGCAGAAGATGCTAAGAAAAAATTATCAACTACATTAGAAACACAAATTTCATTACCATTCATCACAATGGATGCAAGTGGACCAAAACATTTGGAAAAGAAATTAACTAGAGCAGCATTTGATGAACTTACCAAAGACTTGGTTGAAGCAACTAAAGGGCCTGTTAAACAAGCGTTGGAAGATGCAAACTTAGATCCAAGCGGAATTGATGAAATCTTATTAGTTGGTGGATCAACAAGAATCCCAGCAGTTCAAGAATGGGTTAAATCATTCTTTGGAAAAGAACCTAATAAATCAATTAATCCTGATGAAGTTGTAGCAGCAGGAGCAGCTATTCAAGGTGGAGTATTAATGGGAGACGTTAAAGACGTATTGTTATTAGATGTAACTCCATTGTCATTAGGAATTGAAACAATGGGTGGAGTATTTACTAAGATTATTGATAGAAATACTACTGTGCCAGTTAAAAAATCACAAGTATTCTCAACAGCGGCAGATAATCAACCAGCAGTATCAATCGTTGTATTGCAAGGGGAAAGAGCTAGAGCGGCTGACAACCATAAATTAGGAGAATTTAACTTGAACGATATTCCACCTGCACCAAGAGGAGTACCTCAAATCGAAGTAACATTTGATATTGATGCAAATGGTATCGTGCATGTATCTGCTAAAGATTTGGGAACAGGAAAAGAAAATACAGTAACAATTTCTGGTTCATCTAATTTGTCTAAAGAAGACATCGAAAAAATGAAAAAAGACGCTGAAGCAAATGAAGCTGAAGATGCTAAATTTAAAGAATTAGTAGAAGCTAGAAACCAAGCTGACCAACTAGTAATTGCAACTGAAAAAACTATAAAAGAAAATGAATCTAAATTGCAAGGAACTGAAAAAGAAGACATCGAAAAAGCAATCGAAGAATTGAAGAAAGTAAAAGATGGAGACGACATCGAAGCAATCAGAAAAGGAATCGAAGAATTGTCGAAAGTATCTCAAGGATTTGCAACTAGAATGTACCAAGAAGCAGCAGCGGCTCAACAAGGAGCACAAGGTGGAGAAGCAGCTGGAGGAAATAACGATTCTGGTGCTAATGATGTGGAAGATGCGGAAGTTGTGGATTAATAAAACATTAGTTATTTAATGTAATTAAAATTTGTAAATTAAATAATATAAATTATGGGGATTTTTATAGAATCCTCATATTTAGAATTTAATATCATAAAATCGTATATTAGACTTATTCAAAAACTATATGTATTTAGAATTTGATAAAACAAATGTTCTGAAGCAAGGGGTTTTGATCCCTTGCGGAAATAAAAAAACTTAGATTGTCGAACAGGCCTAATACATGTGACAAATGGAGGAATATGAATAATAATTTTTTTAATTTAATGAAAGCTTTGATAGAATTAATAAAAGCACATAAAAAATTTTCATTTTATATTACTTTAATTTTTTTGGGGATAATTTTCTTTTTTCTTAAACTGTATATTTTAACTTCAATAATATTGGCATATATTACAGAAAAAATTTTAAAGAAATATGAAAATAAAATGAAATCAACAAAAATAGCGAGAATATCTTTATTTTTGGGATTTATAATATCTATTGGAACTATTATTGTTAAAACATGTATAAATATTTCAAATAACTTTTTTCTAACTTTGATATTTTTTAGACATCTATTTCTTACTTTATTAATAATTTATTGTGGTGCATATTTTTTTATTTTATATTTTAAATATCAATTTAAACCAGAAAATTTTTTAAAAACCATAAAAGAATCTTTTAAATTGATTATTTTCTGTGAAAAAAATAAATATTCTGATCTTTCTAGTGAATTAATAAATTTAATTTTTATAAGTTCATTAGTAGTAAGTATTTTAATATTTTTTGTAAGTTTGTTTCATAAAATAATTCCAGATATAACTGAGATAATAAATGCACATTATGTCTTGTCATATTTTACACTTTTAATAGTTAAAAGTATAGATTATATAAAAGAAAAAATATTAGAAATAGAATAAATATTTTTTCTAAATTTAAAATAGTTACTATAAGAATTTTATTGAAAAATTATTTTTAAATTACAAAGGGGAATATGAAAAAATAGATTTTAGATTGGGATAATGAGGTTGGAAAAGAAATTTGGTACAATGATGAAAGTAAAAAATAAAAATCTTTAAAAAAAGGATGTGTTAAGGATGGAAAATACAGTAAATGTTTTAAAATGTGGAAATATTAAAATTGTAGTTGCAGATAGAGGAGCGGAATTACGAAGTTATAAAGTGGATGGAGAAGAGTTTATGTGGGATAGAAAGTCAGAGTTTTGGGCTGCCAGTTCGCCTGTGCTGTTTCCGTTTGTTGGAACTATAAAAAATGGGGCTTATAGTTACAACGGAAAAGAATATAAAATTTCTACACGGCATGGATTTGCTCGGACTGAGGATTTTGAATTAGTTGAGAAAACTGAAAATTCTTTGAAATTTAGATTTTCTTCAAATAGTGAAACTTTAAAAAAATATCCGTTTGAATTTGATTTGTTTTTAACTTATACAGTTAATGACGGTATCTTGGAAATTGGATATGATGTTGTAAATAAAAACAATTCTGAGATGTATTTTTCACTAGGAACACATCCTGCATTTGCACTTAATGTGAACGATGATCTAAAATTAGATGATTATTACTTGGAATTTGAAAAGAATGAAACTTCGCAAAAATATAAACTTACTAATAATGGGCTAGTTTTTGATGAAAAAGTTGATTATTTGAATAATACTAACAAGATTCAAATTACTGAAAATGTATTTGATGACGATGCAATAGTATTTGAAGGTTTAAAATCAGAAAAAGTTACAATAAAAAATAATAAAAATTCTAAAGAATTAAGCGTTGAATATAAAGGATTCCCATATATTGCATTTTGGAGTAAGCCAAAAGCTCCTTATGTGTGTATAGAACCTTGGTATGGAATTTCAGATTTTGAAAACTGTACAGGGAAATTGGAAGAAAAGACAGGGATTCTAAAATTGGAAAATGGTGAAAACTTTTTTGCAAAATTAGTTATTGAAGGGAAAAAATAGATAAAAATTTAAATTTTATGTTGGTTTTATTGACAAATTAGGTTATAATATATTCAATTAGCTGTAAAGCCAATTATTAGATGATTATAATTTTTTGGATGCCAGCTATAAAACAAAAAAATTATAAGTTCCTGACAAATTAAAAAATATTTTTTGGAATTATAATAGAAGGAAGTGAAAATGTTAGAAATACTAAAAAATAATTTTAAAAAGTTTGCAATTTTTGTAGGTGCATTTTCATTTGGAAGATTATTCTATAATTATGGCATTAACTTTTCAAATTTAAATATATTTATATATTTTCTAATTGTGTTAGGCATTTGTTTTTTTGTTGGTAAATCGCTAAAAGCAGGATTTGAAAATGCGATTATTGAAACTTTTTTATTAGTTTTAATTCATATATTTCAATTGGATGTAAGTTTCAAATCATTTTTATATGGAGTTTTCATATTTATTTCAATTAGTTCAGTTTTTAATAAAATAAGAGAGTCTGGGAAAGGAAAGGATCCCATTACAGGAGTTTTATATTTATTAATTGCTTTAACAGTGTTATTTATATTTTATAAAAATTCAGGTTCTATATTATACTTTAGGGGTGTAGAAAATATAACTAATGAAATGTTAATATTATTTGGATTAATAAGTTTAATTGGAAGTATTTAAATTTATTATATAAGAAATGAAATTAAAGTTTTTGAATAAATAATTATAATTTATAAAAATAAAAACAGATAAAATAAAATTTGCAGAAGTGGAAAGGATAAAAGATAGAAAATGGCAAAAAGAGATTATTATGAAGTGCTTGGCGTACCCAAAAATGCTTCGGAACAGGATATAAAAAAAGCGTATAGGAGTATGGCAAAAAAATATCATCCAGATAGAAATAAGGATAATCCTGAAGCTGAAGCCAAATTTAAGGAAGTACAGGAAGCAAATGAAGTGTTAAGTGATCCTCAAAAAAGGGCGGCTTATGATCAGTATGGACATGCAGCATTTGAAAATGGAGGATCTGGAGCTGGCGGATTTGGTGGACAAGGCTTCGGAGGACAAAGTTTTGGCGGTGCTGGCGGATTTGATTTTGAAGATTTAGGAGATATTTTTGGAAGCTTTGGAAGTTTTTTTGGTGGAAGAGGTCAACAAAGTCAAGGACCAAGAGTACATAGAGGGGATGATTTAAGATATAATTTAACATTAACTCTTGAAGAAGTAGCTTTTGGTGTAGAAAAAGAATTGAAATATAAAAGAAATGGACAATGTCACACTTGTCATGGAAGCGGTGCTGAACCTGGACACGGTACAAAAACATGTGACAAATGTAATGGTTCAGGGCATATAAAAATCCAACAAAGAACATTATTTGGAATGGCAAGTGGAATACAGGAATGTGATAAGTGTCATGGAACTGGAAAAATACCTGAAAAAGAATGTCATACTTGTCATGGAACAGGTTTGGAAAGAGAAACATTTACGAAAAAGGTAAGATTTCCGTCAGGTCTTCAAACTGGACAAAAATTAATAGTAAGAGGATGTGGAGATGCAGGGGCAAATGGTGGAATCTTTGGAGATTTAAGAGTATATATAACTGTTGCAAAACATGATATTTTTGATAGAATAAGCGAATATGACATTCGTTGTGAAGTTCCTTTAAAAATGACAACGGCTATTTTAGGTGGAGAAGTAGAAGTACCTACACTTAATGGAAAGAAAAAAATTGTAATTCCAGAAGGGACTCAAAACGGAAAAATCTTTAGATTGAAAAATGAAGGAATAAAATATAGCCGAAGCGAAAATAGAGGAGATGAAATTGTAGAAATAAAAGTAGAAACTCCAACAAATCTTACTGACAAGCAAAAGGAAATTTTACGTGAATTTGATGGTTCGCTTGACAATAAGAAAAATTACAAAAAGGCACATTCATTTAAAGACAAAATAAAAAGATTTTTCAGTAAATTTGAAAATTGAAAATTTTGGTAAAAATGAAAACAAAGATTGATAAAAATTTATATTATATTTTGTGTTTATGCAACAATTTTTACATACCCTCAAACTAAAAAAACTGTATCTCTTATCTCATTTGAGTTTTGAGTGCAGTTTTTATTTAATTTATAATTTTTCAAAATCCTAACATCATGTTCTTATATATAGATGTTGTAAAATTTTCTCATTTAACTTAAATACCTTGTATCTTATATTTTTTCTTATCTGGATAATTATTTTCAGATTGAATATTTTCTATATTATTTTCTTTTCATTTAACTCTTTCTTATTTTTCTCTTACTTGCAATAATAGTACTAACAAAAATTATAATAAAAATTCCTTATTTTTATTTATTCTCCATTTTTTAGTATTTCTAAAATACTTCATAATTATTATAACATATAATTATAACAAAAAAAAACATAAACTATTCATAATAAATCCATGAATTTTTATGCTAATATAAATACTATATTTATTTTTTTATTTAAATGGTGCCCACGCATAGTTATTTAGCTAAAAATGTGTATTTGAAAGATAAAAGTTGTCAGTAAGTTGCCAGTAAAATTTCAGTTACTTTTTTAAAATTTCTTTTCATAAAATTTCAAATTCTCACCCTAAATTGTAATATTAAATGCAATATTTTTCAAATTTCCTCAAATTTAATTTCATGTAAAAATTTTTCAAATGGTGTTGCATAGTTTAAACATTTTCTAGGTCTTGAATTTATTAGCATTAAGGTTCTTATCAAGTCTTCTGTCTCCACTTTTGATATATCGGTCTTCTTTGGGTAAAATTCTCTTAGAAGACCGTTACTATTTTCATTGCATCCTCTCTGCCATGAGCAATAAGGATCTGCAAAATAGAAATCTATTCCCATTTCCTCTACTTTTTTCCAGCATGAAAATTCTTTTCCTCTATCTGATGTAAAAGTTTTAAATACTTCTTTCGGAATATTTGATGTTAACTGCTTTATTGCTTCCAACATCGAATTTTTACTTTTATCTGGCATTTTTATTGCTACATAAAATCTCGTCTTTAACTCCACAAATGTTGCAAAACAAGCTTTGCTCTTCTCCTCTTGACGAAACTACGGAATCCAACTCCCAATGTTCAAAAACTTCTTTTTTTTTGACTTCTTCTGGTCTTTCACTAATTGACTTTCCAATATTAAATTTTCCTCTCGTTTCTTTAGTTTTCGCTGTTTTTCCTTTTCTTGATACATCAAAAAAATTCTTATACAGCCAGTTGTAAATAGTTTTAAAAGATAATTTTCCTTTTAGTTCTGGTCCTACAATTTGTTCTGGCGACCACCTTTCACAAAGTTTAGACTCTATCAAATTCTTTAATTCAGAAGTAATTTTGTAATTTCTGCCTTTTTTACATCCTTTATTATTGGCATTTATTTGAGCTTTTTCAGCACAGTATTCACCTTTAACTCTCTTAATTTCTCGAGAAATAGTAGTCTTATCTTTTTCAAGAATTTCAGCAATCCTCGCTATTTTTTAATTTTCTTTTAGCAAAACTTCTAGTTTATTTCTTTCATTTATGGTAAAATGTTTATGACTCATGATATATTTCCTTTCGTTAATGTTTTTGTGGTTACTAACATTTTAACACGAAATTATCATGAGTTCTATTTTATTTTAAAATTTGTTGCATTTTATTATACAATCTATATTTAAAAAAAATTAAATATTTATTGATCTAAACTGGGATGATTCCTTTTAATTTTTCTAATTTATCTATATTCAAAATCCATCGGATTAACTGAGTTTCCATCTTTTAAAACTTCAAAATGAAGATGGGAACCTGTAC
>ERZ773062.1284-NODE-1284-length-10791-cov-99.045920_pt1 | contig 10791 bp, 11 predicted proteins | sample MGYA00580626_ERZ773062 | MGnify/ENA primary metagenome ERZ773062 (study PRJEB29015, sample SAMEA2738003) | human oral metagenome | biome: human oral; feature: human-associated habitat; material: dental | place: China | collected 2058 ...
GAGCATTTGGTTATTCGGCGGTTCTTACGAGCGGTAGAAAAATCTGGCAATGAGCGCGCTTTCATTGGTGAATTGCATGGCACAACATCCGAATCAAGCGTGTTTTTTGATGTCGCGTTCTTTACCCGAGAATCGATCGCACTATTTGAAAAAGTCATCGCCGATATGCGGCCATTTGATCTATCTATGATCCGCGAACCCGTCGCCCATATCGAGGCGGAGATGAAGTCAAGCGTCGTCATCTGGGATGAAACAGAATTGTTTAGACAACTGGCTCGTTGTCAGAAGGCTTTCACTGGTCGCCGCTCCGCTAGACTTGGCAAAATTACCGAACCAGCCGCAAACCCACCGCTAGAAATTGACTACCAGCCAGAGGATTTTATAAATATTACGCTGACGATTGAAATCCCTGATGCCAGCACTCAGGTGACTGCCGCCTTTTTCTGCATGTACCCGATATTGCTCGATCTGGTGCGTAGCGCCTGCTTTGACCGAGCGCCAGTTTATCCGTCCAGTCGCGATGAATTCACCGCCTACCATGACGGCAATTCGGTCAGCCAAGCCTACACCGTGAAAAAATCCTTTGATTGGCAAAATGCAGGCAAAACAGCACAAAGCTATTTACAAGCGTTCGACATTACGCCGCACGCCAGTCGTCTGAAAGACCTCGCTGAGGCGTTCACGACCGACCCATTCTATAATTCCGCGCCAATTTATTTTTACCAGAAAACTGCTACGCCATTTACTAAAGAAGACTTAGCAAAAAGCATTACTGTAGCAAATCTGCAGGTAATATTGCAGCAGGTTGTGGTTAATGTTTCTGCGAAATAATTTATATTACCAACCGCAAGCTTATTGATGAGTACTAGGATTATTGTACGAATTAACACGTTTTCTTATACTTAATTTATGAATATTACCCGTTACCTCGCCACTGCCCTCCGCGCCAACGACCTGCCAGCCTACCAGCGCGAGCGTTACCCCGCTATCCCAGACGGCGAGATTGTTCGGTTTGTAGATGAGGATTTTTCTGGTGTTGATTTTGAACAGTTTGTTATGGGATTTTTCGTGTTTGAAAATTGTAATCTGAACGGAGCAAAGCATATTTACGGGCAGCCGATTTATTTTACCGATTCGTCGGTTCGGAATGTGGATTTTTGCGGCGTGAAAGCTATTATTGAAGCAGAGGGCTGCGACTTTCGCGGCATGAAATACGACGAGGAAACGCAACTTGTTTATGGTAGCGGCGAATTAGCGGCGCGATCGCGCTTTATGAATTGCAGGTTGGACGATGAGGCACGCGAGTTTTTAATGCGGCAGGGTGTGGATATTAGTCTCTAATCTCTTTTTATTTCATGAACCATTATCAGCGTAGCAATTGAGCTACTTATATTCTCTACTCCTGCTACTTTGTGCAGTTCTTGAATAAACGCTACCTCTTCCTTGGGCCATTCGTGGTAAGGTAAGGCTTCCCTCGCGTAGAAGCGTATTGCCGCATCACCATAGGGATATGTTGCAAGCTCGTTTGTATAATCTGCAACAGTTGCCCGTGCAGTCCAGCTTCCTACTCTATGTATTTTCATAAGCTCGTCTAATAGATCCGGCGCTTGAATCTTCTCCAGTCTATCGGCGTGTTCTAAGATAAATCGTGCTGCGCTCTTAAGCGCATCTCTCTTGAAGCTCATTCCCATCCGCTGATATGTACTATCGGGGGTTTCCAAAACCTTCTGTGGACTAGGAAATAGACGGTAGCGTATACCACCTGTTAAGATGACCCTTTCCCCTACATATTCTGAAAAGGTGCGATACATATTCTTTGCTTGACTAGCTCGTATTACCTGACGAATAATATTAGTGCCAATACAGTCTCATAAATTTGGGCACTGTATACGATAGATGTACGCCGCAGAAGGGCTATCTACAAGCTTGTCATTCTTTTTAAATTCCATGTAGGATGCGTTACCTTCAATTAAGGTATGCTTGTCTTGAGATAGTACGGAGTATACTAATCCGTCAGCGGTTTCATGTGCACACATAAACGTTCCAGTTTCTGTCTTCACCCACGAATAGTGGTCGGTCAGATAGTACTTGCTGCTGTCTTTCATGCTAAGCTTTTTTGTATTTATAATAAATTTACCGCGTTATTTAGCCTGTCATGATTAATGATACTTAAATTTCTAATACTCGTATCATAAGGAATCGTCCATAATTTACCATCAATATTTAGATTTTTGAGGAATGTATGCATTTGTCGCTGGATATCACCAGCGTTCGCGTCGTCTTCTGCTAGGACTTCCAATTCAATAAACAGCCCAAGCTTAGTTACTTCATCAATGCAAATCGTGTAATCTTTGGTTTTTGATTCAAGGCGGGTTTTATCAACCGTAACGATTTCTTGCCAGCCTAGTGCTGTGAGTATTTGGCGCGCTGCGTTGCCGTCACCAACGGTAGACTCGTATTCATTAGATACTAATTTTGCTTTTCCTTCAACTTTTAGTGTAATCAAACTCTGTCGTAGTTTACCGGTCTCCGGATCAAGGGTGTCGCGCACTCGCATAATTTTGGAGCCGGGAACAATAGGCGCGTCAACTTGCTCGGGAAGAAGGAAGATAGTGTCGATTTGGTGTTTGCTTGAGATGGGTGCGATGAATTGACTTTTTAGTATGGCGATGAGATTATCGCAAGTAATGTCAGATGATAGTTTGAATTTGGATTCGATTTCAATCATAAGTTATTGTTATTTGAGAATTAATTATATTTTAGCAGATTTACATAATTAAGTAAGTCGCTAAATAGGTATTGATTCTGTAAATTAGCTTGATATAGAATTATACATGTTTTTCCCGAATCTATTGGGTTTGAAGTGTTTCATCTCTAAGACTGCAAATAACATATTAATAATGGTCGTGTCATAGGGTAACGGCATATGACGTCAATCTTCCAACTTGGAGAAGTCGATAAACTGTCCATATTCTCTGTGATAATATATAGATGACGATGAAACGAATCCTTATCTGCAAACAAGCTGCTTCGCCTATTGAGGCGCATATCTACGAGCATTTAGCGATGACTAAGTTGAAGCAGATTATACAACAATTTGGATTATTACGGCAAACGTCCTAAACCGTTTCTCTGATTATCTCTCGTCGCTATCCTACACGAATAATCCATGCGCGACGCCAGACAGTTGCCAGATTGCGCGAGAATTCGGAATAATCATCGGCGCGGCAGGTTGGGAAAAACTTGCTACCACAGAAAATATAGCAAAAGCTTTGAAGGCAACGTATATCACTCTCCTTTATAAAAACAATATAACTAATTCTATTAGTTGTCATATAAATTAGGTTTATAGGTTTAGTTATTTGTACTTCAAGCTGTCTAGTAGAATGAGTTATAATCAAAGTAGTAAAATTTTTACAAAGAATTACATTGATAAATATTTACTCCCAGTATGAAGGAGGTATTCACTACAATTTCCCTGTGCCCCTTGATATTCCCGTGAATGACAAATTTAATTTTTATTTGAGTTGTTGTACTTACTAATTGTTTGTATATATATATCTATATAAGATTTAGCGGTTGCTTGGGGTGATAATTCACTAAAGACACTTTTTGTGCCAGTAGCGAGTTTTTTATGGAAATGTGGCTTGGCGATCTGTGTCATACCTTCTGCAAGACTAGTAATACTAGGATCTACTAGCAAACTATTAGAATTATTCAATCCAACATCAAGTCGGTCATCGCAATATATAATTGGTAGTCCAACTACAAGTGATTCTGGTATGACTATCGGTTGATTATCGAATCTATATGACGCCAGAACAAATATATCAGCATCGCGTAGGAGTTGAACTATCTCTTTTCTATTACTAATATGACCAGTAAATATAATATTAGGCGAATTTTCGGCAAGATGTATTAATCTTTTATATTCTGCTCCATCGCCAACTATATACAATTCGCTATTTGGAATAGTGGCTTGTTTAAAGGCTTTGATTATAACGTCTAAGCGTTTTTCTTTAACGAGTCTACTAATACTAATAAAACGAATTTTGTTATCAGAGCGTTGGCGTTTTATAGCTTTAGTGTAAGCTTCAAAAGTGCGATTATAGCCTGTCGGTATAATAGCTCCAGGAAGATCAATATTTGCGCATACCTCCCTTATGTAGTTGAACATGTAGTGGGATGGTGTTGTTGAATAATTTACTGCGCGGGCGATTATGGCTTGAGTGTGCCAATCAAACCGCCCAATTCGGCTTTCTTTGGAAAGCTGCATAGATGCTTTATGGTGTGTGATATTTAAATACCTTTTATGAATATGTGCAATAATCAGTGCATAAATTCGAAATCCAATACTAGCGAAGAAGGTTGACACTATCATGGTGTGCGACCCAGCTATATTAGTATGGAACGTGTGTATGTGCGGAATGTTTTGGATTTTAGATATTTTTGCGGCGAGCAATAGTGCTCCAGTGTCGGTTTGACTGTGAACTATATTAAAAGAGTGCTTTCGGCTAATATCTTTAGCTGATTTCCATGAAGCACATAAAATTCGCGTATGGAGTGGTAATCCTGGAAATTTTATTGATTTTACTGGAATAATCCGGATATTACTTGGTGCTTCAAGGTCTGTACGTGGTGCTATTAGGGTAATATTATGACCGATCTTTGATAATTCTTCTATTTGAGTCTGAACTGATCTGCTTACGCCACTTGAAGAGGGAAATTTATCATCTAAAACGATAGCTATAGATAGAGATCTCATGGGTATAAGTATACCAGATGTCAATAATAATTTCCTAGGATTATGAATGTGTTATTATTATTTTATACTAGCGATGATGGATTATTTTGATCCAATAAATTAGAGTGAAGAATTAAAATGGATTTCTTGTAAATTTAAATTTGAATTTACATATCTAATTAAGCAATAATATAATAACCATTATCTAGAGTTTTGCTTTAGCGAGGATGTAGATGACGTTTTCTTCGTACCAGACTCAAATAATTATTATAAGATACTATTTAGTCGCGACGGGATATAAGTTTAATTAGTATTTTTGTAGCCACCTAGATAAGACCTTATGAAAGATAAAATTACAAATTTTGAATTTATAACAAAATTTAGCAATGATTTAGGTGTAGATTTTTCGCAAAATATCTACCTCTGCTTATGCTGGACTGGGCGCTAAATATAGACGAAATACAGCTTGAAAATGTTCGAGAAGAACATTCAAAAACCAAGCGTAAAATAGATAATGTGATATATTATATAAATTATTCATTATCTAAAATCAAGTCCGGTCTTGGTAGACCAGCAAATGATAACTTAGAAGAAATTGTCTATTTGTTGAGAGGAGTTTTATAGATGAAAGAGATAAATCAACCCGAAAGGCATAAATATAACTGTTTGTTTCTTCCTGGATTACCAGGGAAGATTAAGAGATTTAGTTTTTTGATGATATTACAGACACAGGGGGTAAAATATATTGGTTACAATATTCTGGAACATATAATAACATTGGGATTGACAAGTTCACTATAGATTCTAGTATCCATGATATAAAGGAGTCTTTAGATCGGCTTTCAAAGGAAGGTCTTCCTATACTAGTAATTGCTTACTCCTATTCTACATATTTAGTAAATCTAGTAGATTTCAGTGACTATCCGCTAGTATTCGGTATGTCTCTATTCTCTCCTATACACGGTCTATCTAGTAGATATATAAGGGAAGACTTTATAAAAACCATTAAACAATTAGTAGATGATAATAAAATCGATAGCGATCTTTCTTATTAGGAATATTATATAGAAAACACAATACCTACCAACTTTAATGACAATTTTAGACGCCTGTCTAATTACAACTTTCCTGTTATGATAGCTTATACACAAAGTGATACGGTCATAAAGGCGGAAGTTTTATACAGGGAATTAGACCGATTTTGCGAAGGTGCCAATAGCAATAAATTACTAATTTTTGTCAACCTTTTGGGTGTCATCGCATAGATAATTATTATAGCGATAACATAAGTGTATTCTTTAAATCTCTCTAGTACTTTATCAAGTTAATCATTTATCGCAAAGTAGCTAATAATATTACTACTTAGTTTATCTATATTGCAAGGAAGATTACTGGTAAATATATACTTTGCCGAAATGTCTGGTAATAAAATAGCTACATACGATGATATATTTGTCGTTTTTGTGGGTGATAATAAAACTCTCCCTACTTAGCACTATGCTAGCGCAAACGCACTCGCCTGAGGATAAAAAGACAAAAATCAGTAACGTGGTTATAGATGGTATTTCTATTCACACACACGAATATACCCCCTAGAAATAATAAGATACCCTATTGCTTATAATTGTTAATGCGTCGAATCACTATCTTTATTTGCGATTAAACCTATGATTTTACAAATTTCTTTCGCTTTCTCGTCATCGCTTTTTAGAAAATTGTCCACATCATTTTCACAAAAATCAATTACATGCTCAATGCCTTTTGGTTTTCCGGTGTACTGTTCGATAGCTCCTTTCTTCAGATAAAACTCGTCGGATGAATATCTTGACTCTATTTGCCGGTCTAGGTCAGGGTGGTCTCTTCTATATCTGATAATTCCTGCTTCTCCACTATTTCTGAATGATACGGCATTTCCGCGTCCATAAAAATCTTCCCCTGTGGCATCTAAATCTTTAATCAAATAGACTTTTAGTCCAAAAGATTCAAAGAAGGACTTAAATGAGGATATGCTGTCTTTTCCGCGTACCCCATATACAGTAATATTTTGACTGAGATCTGGTTGTAGTTTCTTTATGGCAACTCTAAAAAAATACTCATCATCCTGACCTTCAACCAGCAATACTCTATCCAGAAATAGTACTCGAGCTGCCCAAGTATTGTTTAGGATTTCTATCAGCTTTTTTTGATCTTCCCTAATATCGGGAGTACACACCACGGAATTACGCTCTTCATTTAGTGAGAATCGTTTGACATGTCCTATTGTCTTGTTGCTTATAAATCCTTCCGAATGAGTTACGATGATATACTGTACGCCCTGCTCCTTCGCTAGTTTTTCGAGTATTTTAAGATATTCAAATTGAAATTGGTAGTGTAAATGAATCTCTGGTTCATCAATAATAATAAGTCCGCCATTTACGTCATCTCGACCGTACGCCTCAAATATCAAGTGCATAATTGATTTTTGTCCAGCACTAAGGCTGTTAATGTCTCCTAGATCCCGCTCATTTTTTGTATCGTAAAATCTAAATTCGTATGACCAAGTTCTTAAATCTGTGAGTTCTATATAGAATTTTAAGTTCAATAATTTAAGCTTGTTATTTATATCATTAACCATCTTCAATCTATTTACAGCATCTTTGGCTTCATCAATATCCTTTGTGCCTTTTAAAAAATTAAGATATTCCTCGCCAAGTTTGAGCTTTACAATATTGAATATAGCCGGCTCACTACCAGATTGATCATGATTGCTGCGATAAGAAGAGTTGCGTCTGATTTCTCGCAGTTGGCTTACTGGGTTGGATTGCAAAGAAGTTTGCAGAGAAAAAGTATTATAATTACGAAAAGCAGATAACATAGAGAATGTACTTCCAAGAGGCTTTACATGGTCGGCATGTTTATTATTATGTATCGCTATAGCTTCGTTGATAGCCTGGTAGTATTCTAGATAAAATTGTACGGAATCTGGCGTGGAATCAGTATATTTTACATCGTATGTGCTTTTTTCATAATTAAAGATAATATCTATAACAATTTTTATATCGCCATTTATAGGCCTAAAATCTATGGGAAATTTTATATAAGAATACTCCTCAAATATATTTTTTATATGAGTGTAATTATTTGCTATATGGCTCATGTTAGCGTTATCAATATCATCAAGTGTAAATGATATTCTTATTCTCTGTATTTCCGATTCCGAATTCCAATTAGGCTGGAGCCGAAGACCTGAAATATTATTAGATCGATCATCTATTACGAGGGAGCCTCTTCGAGCTTCACCTAGCAACGAAAAATTATAATCCCTAACCTCACAATATTTAAATAGGACTCTTGTGAATACAAAATTCATAGCCTCTAAAGCTGTTGACTTGCCAGATCCGTTTCCTCCCCAATAATAATGTTAAGATCTGGGTCAAATTCAATCTTAAAAGCGTTGTTTATGTCCTCCTCATATTTGAAGCTCAGAATATTCGATAATTGTAAATAATTAACTCTCATGATGTTAATAATTATACACTTACTGTCCCCGCTTTGGGTTAGGAGCTATAAAATATAGCTCTTTCGAGCTATATTTAAAACATGTATTTTTTGGAAGCTATTTTTATGCTTTCAGTTTCTTATCCTTCAATTTCAGCACCACATCCGCCTCTTTGGCCAGCTGTTTACTGTGGGTGACGACGATGACACATTTGTCGTTTTCGTGGGCGGCTCGGCGCAGGATGTCGATGATGTCGGCGGCGGTGGTTTCGTCTAGGTTGCCGGTCGGTTCGTCCGCCAAGATGATCGGTGCGGAGGATACCAACGCTCGGCCGATCGCCACACGCTGCTGCTGTCCACCAGAAAGCTTCATAACATTGCGGTGAATGTGATCGTCATCCAGACCCATGGCATGTAGCGTTTCGTTGGTGGCCTTGGAATTAACTAACTTCAAGTTTTCCAGTGGCGTCAGATAATCGATCAGGTTATAATTCTGAAACACCAGCGAGATATTGTGCTTGCGATGATGCGAGTAACCCTGCTCGGCGATGTCTTCATCGTCGAACAAAATCTGCCCACCAGTCGGCGTATCCAGTCCCGCTAGTAGCCCGAGCAGTGTCGATTTACCAGCGCCAGAGCTGCCGACGATGGCGTAGAACTTGCCTTTTTCAAATTGATAATTGATGCCGTTGAGCACATTGCTGGTGCCGTCAGCGTATGAGTAAATGATATCGCGTAACGTAAGTATTGACATGATAACTCCTAACTTAATTTTGCTAAAATTTGCTTTGGTGATTGGCGCATGATTGGCGCGGTGGCAGCGATGGCTGACAGCAGAACGACCATGTAGCCGAAGGCGAAAGCCTGCAGGTAGGTCGCTATTGGCGCGGCTTGCACCACGGTTTTTTCTACGCGCTGGCTTTGGTCAGTTTGCGCTGTCAGGGCAGTAGAAATCTGCGACGAGGCGACCGAACCAATGGCGAGCGCGAACACTGAGCTAACTAGAGCGATAATCGCCAACTCTGCCAAGAACTGCCCGATGATCTGCCGCTTCGACGTGCCGATAGACAGCAAGATGCCAATTTCATGCAAGCGGCCGCGCACCCAGAACACCAGCACTAGTGACAGTACCGCCAGTCCTGCCGCGGCTGCGCCGATGGTGGCAATCGTCAAAATGTTTTGAATGCCAGCGATGTTTTGGAGAACCCCAGCAAATACCGCCCCGTTGTCAGTCAGGCTAAATTTTTTCCAATCGACGTTTGGTAGGCTTTTGGTGCGGTCTGTTAGCGACTTCAGCTGATGCGGATTTTCGGCGAAATATGTCGCCCGCGTCAACTGCTGGCTACCTGTCAGCTGCTGCGCCGCCGCCAAGTTGGTGATGAGGTGATTCTCCGCCATGTCGGACTGCAAGACCGCCGGCTTTTCACCTTTGCCGCTGAAGATACCTACGACAGTCACCGTCACCCGCCGGCCGTCTTTGGTAATGTCCAGCTTGTCGCCTGGCTTGATATTATTTTTCTCGGCAAACGTTTTGTGAATCAGTGCCGCGTTTTGATCGTTCGCCGTTAGGTGCTTGCCCTGCTCCAATTGGTAAAATTTACCAGTGAACTCGCTCAGTAGATCGCTCTGTGTTGCGCCCGTGACCTTCGCCTTGCCAGCCACGTTAGAGTCCAGCTGCACACCGCTGCCTGCCGTGTCGATCAATTGTTTGCCTGGCAGTCCCGCGGTAGTCTCTGCCTGGAAATTGTGCGCTTTGACCTTGTCCAGGCGCTGCACTCGCTGCGCGATGTCCATCGGCACCTCGCCCGACGGTTGCTTGTTAGCGATACTAAAGCCGGCACGGATATTACGCTCAACCGATTGCTTCAGCTGTGCCATCGTCTGCTGCACCGTCAGCGTGCCGATCAGCAGCGTGAAAATCAGTGTCATAATCAGGGCGATGGTCAGGCTGCGACGCCGTTTGCGCGCCACAGCCGTCCAGGCTCGTTTGATAATCGTCATCATTCGCCCCTAATCCACTTCGGTTAGTAATTCTTTTGGCGTTGATTGGGTAATCGGCCGCGAAGCCAGTAGCACCGCAATGATAATCACCGCCAGTCCAGCGCCCCACACTGCCAGCAGATCCGTCGGCTGCACACCAACCGTCACCTTGTCCAGCGTGCGTGATGACGTCACCGAGTCAGCGTCAGCACCGAGCGATGCACCGTTGAGGGAACTGCCAGCTTGACGCGTGGCATTCTGTGCCGCCTGTGATACCACGTGATCACCCATTTGTTGCGCAATCAGCCCTGCGGTAAAGTACGACGCACCGAAGCTCAGTACCGCGATCATCACCAACTCAGCGATATATTGCAGCACAATCTTTGACTGCGGCACACCGGTCGCCAAGAGCACGCCTGCTTCGCGCTTGCGCTCATTCATCCACAAGTACAGCACCATGCCGATCACCGCGACACTGACCAGCGCCGTTGCCCACAACATACCGTCGATCAGGCCGTACACGCCATTCACCGCGCCAGTCACGCCAGCCAGTTCCTGGCTATTCTTATTCAATTGATACTTTTGCCAAT
>ERZ773062.1289-NODE-1289-length-10776-cov-16.992631_pt1 | contig 10776 bp, 10 predicted proteins | sample MGYA00580626_ERZ773062 | MGnify/ENA primary metagenome ERZ773062 (study PRJEB29015, sample SAMEA2738003) | human oral metagenome | biome: human oral; feature: human-associated habitat; material: dental | place: China | collected 2058 ...
AGGAAGCCGCATAACGGCTACCATTAAACGCGTCCAAGTTTCGGGGCGCAGTTCAGTCGGAGGTGCGGGGCACTACTCATATGGGTTGAGGCGGTGATTACTCCTCGGCTCCTTCGGCAAAGAGCGTGGGGACTTCCTGAGCGGCGGACAGCCCGATGCTCAGGCCGCGGCGCAGCATCGCATGGATCTGGCGATCCGACAAGCCTTCGCCGACGAAGAAACGCGACGCGGCCATCAGGACCCATCCATCACCGTCTTCGATCGGGAAGATGGTCGGCTGCAGGTGAGTGCGGTTCCATTCGTTGGCCTTTTCCTGCAGGGAGATCTCCGTGTGTCCCTCACCGGGCACCGCGATGCGCGTCTCGATCTGTGCCCAGGGAGCGTCCGCGGGTTCACGATGAATCTGGAAATGCACGTCCTCCAGCTGGGTGACGGCGATGACCTCGTTTGAACCGTGCGGCAGGCCGTCCCCCTCAAGCACCTTCTCGATGCGCTTGATCGTCAGTGCGGACACTTCGGTCCCCCACTTGGCGGCGTACTCATCGGCTTCCATCGCCAGGGAGACAGCGGCAGGGGCGGGCAGGGCCGAGGCCTTTGCCTCGCCGTCATCGCCGAAGGTAAAGCTCTTCCACTCAGGCATCGGAGCCCTCCTTGGTCCACTGGTCGGGGAACATGATGTCAAGCTGGTTCATCATAGCGACGGACGCCATGATGAACTGGGAAACCTCGGCGTGAACCTGCGCGTCGGTGGCACCCACAACCCAGTTGAAGGTGTGCTGCAGGTGCAGGGCGATCGCGCCGGTCTCGGTCGTGCCGGAGGTGATCTTGGGCAGGTAGGTGGAGGCGTTGAGGCGGCGCACCACGGAGGCGATGGCCTCGGCGTGCGAGGGATCGAAGAAGCGAGGGTAGTCCGCGACCCCCTGGACCGGGTGCCCCTCGGGTACGGCGATGCGGACAGTGCGGTTGGGCAGGATCGCGGCGACCTGTCCGGTGGAGGAAACGAACGGAATAAGTCCGACGGCCTCGACCGCTTGGGTAACCCGGTCAAGGGTGACCGGGGGAGTATCAGTTGTGCTCATGGTAGTAAGCCTAGCCGCTGTTGGGTGGTATCTGCGGGAGGCACCCGTACACTGGTGGCCATGGAGACATCGGTGAGGCGTGCGTCGGACGTCGTGTGCGCGGTTGTGGGGCCCACGGCCTCGGGAAAGTCGGACCTTGCCCTGGAGCTGGCCTGGGTGCTCCCCGGCGCGCTCGGAGCCGCGGGTGTGGGCGAGATCGTGTCCGCGGATGCGCTTCAGCTCTACCGCGGCATGGACGTGGGTACCGCAAAGACGCCGGTGGAGGAACGCCGTGGGATTGTCCACCATCAGATCGACGTGCTCGAGGTTCGGGATGAGGCCTCGGTGGCCGCCTATCAGACGCACGCGCGCGCCGACGTGGCTGGTATCCACGAGCGCGGGGGTGTCGCCGTGGTCGCGGGTGGCTCCGGGCTCTATCAGCGCGCCCTACTGGACGTCATCGAGTTCCCGGGTACGGACCCCGTCGTGCGGGCCCGCCTCGAGGAAGAAGCGCTGGGACCGCTGGGCTCGCGCGGCCTGCATGATCGGCTCGGCCAGCTGGACCCGGTCTCGGCGCAGCGCATCGATCCGCATAACGCCCGCCGGATCATTCGCGCCCTTGAGGTCATCGAGCTAACCGGGCACCCCTATTCGGCTTCTATGCCTCGCCACGAGTTTGTGGCACCAGCGCTCATGGTGGCGCTGCGTCGCCCGATGAGCGAGCTCGACGAGCGTATCGCGGTGCGTACCCGCGCCATGATGGACGCAGGGCTCATCGAGGAGGTGCGCGCGCTCATCGATCACGGCCTGCGCGAGGCAAAGACTGCCTCCCGCGCGACTGGCTACGCTCAGGCGCTCGCAGTCATCGACGGGCAGATGGATGAGGACGAAGCCGTGGAATCCATCGCGCTGGCGACACGTCAGCTGGCACGCCGCCAGGTCAAGTGGCTGCGCCCAGACCCGCGTGTGCACTGGTTGGACGTGGAGGAATTCGACTCAAACGAGGCCGTCGTGCGTCGCGTCGTCGAGCTGACCGAGCGCGAGGCGGAAGCGGCCCTGGCACGCTCGTAATACGACCACGGGCTGCGCGGTCGGGGTGCGACGGCTACGGTGGATCCATGACGAATACGCAGCTGCCCGCCCACGCCCGCGTCGTGAAGGCCCACGGAGCCGGTAACTCTTTCGTCGTCGCCACGGACCGCCACGACGATTACGATCCGAGCGTGGACGAGGTCGCGACGCTGTGTTCCCCGGCCTTCGGGATCGGCGCGGATGGATTCATCCGGGCCGTCGAACGAGACGGCATGTGGTTCATGGACTACCGCAACGCGGACGGTTCGAAGGCAGAGATGTGTGGTAATGGCGTGCGCGTCTTCGTCGATCACCTGCGCCGTGAGGGCCTCGTGGATCTGCCCGTCGGCCAGACGCTGGATGTGGCCACGCGCGGCGGCATCAAGCGCGTCACGCCCGAGTCCGAAGACGAGGGGCGGGGTGCGAGCTACCGCGTCGATATGGGAGCTGCCGCCTCGCCCGCTCGTGCGACGATCAAGGTGACGGTTCCGGGCATCGAGGGCATTCTGGATGGGATGTGGGTGGATATGCCCAACCCGCACACGGTTGTCGAGCTCACCGACGAGGAGAGCCTGCGCGCAGTGTTCCTGCCGACGGTCGATGTCTCCCAGATCCCGACGGCCCAACGCCCCTCCTACGACCCCGAGCCGCAGGCGGGCACTAACCTTGAATTGGTCGTCGACCTGACCGAGCCCGGCGACGAACGCGGGCACATCGCGATGCGCGTGCTGGAGCGCGGCGTGGGAGAGACCCAGGCGTGCGGCACCGGATGCTGCGCGGCGGCTCTCGCCACGGCCCTGCGACGCGGACCAGAGGCACCAACCCAGTGGGTTGTCGACATCCCCGGAGGCACGGTCGTCGTCGGCCTGGACGGCGTTATCGACTGGACGGGGGAAGGCCCCCGCATCACGGATGCCTCGGTGTTCCTCACCGGCCCCGCGACCCGGGTCGCGGAGATACGTTTGCCCTGAAGACGGCCACGAGAAGACACCGCCGGAGAGCGCGTCAGGCGGGCCGAACCTCGATGATGCGGAAGCCCTTCTTCGACGCGTACTTCGAGGCCTGGAAGCCCTGGCCGTTCAGCCACGTGATGAGGGAGTCGGCACCCAGGTTTTTCTGGACGACCAGGTAGGCGACGCCGGCGGGGGCGAGGCGACCCAGCCACGCCGCCAGCATCTCGTGCATCGCGTCCTTGCCGATGCGCACGGGCGGGTTCGACCAGATGACGTCGAAGCGCGTATGTGACTCCGCCGAGGAGGACAGCGCCTCTTGCGCCTTGAGCGCGCGCACCCCGCTCGCCCCGTTGGACTGCGCGTTGCGCTGCGTCAGATCCACCGCGCGCGAGTTCACGTCCACCGCCCACACGGCGGCGTTCGGGGACTCCAGCGACATGATTGTGGCAATCGGACCCCACCCGCAACCCAGGTCAAGGAAGGTCCCGCCCTCGGGCAGATCCGGGGCGATCTCCAGGAGCTGGCGCGTGCCCAGATCCAGCTTGGAACCCGAAAACACCCGCGACGACACGCGCATCGACAGGTCGAAGCCGCGCGCCCTCACCTCGATCGTACGAGTCTCCTCGGCGCTCGCAGGGGAAGAGTCGGAGAAATACTGTTCGTCCACGGAAGAAAGCCTATCGTGCCCGCGCGCGCAGGCGCAGATGGGGGCTGCGCGTGCGACACTAGAAGTCCCCATGAAAAGGACGGTTATGGACACGACCCACGCAGGTGCGGACTCCTCGACTGAAGAGCGCGACCAGCGCGTCAACGACGTTGTCGCGCGTATCCTCGCACGCTCGGGAACGGCGCTCGCATCGACGACGGGTCAGGACACTTCCCAGGACGCGGGTGCCCTCGAGCGCGAGGCTCGTGCGGGCACGCGCCGCGTTGATACGGGTGCCTCCGACCGAGAGGACATCTCTGAGGTCGAATACCGCCAGGTGCGACTCGAAAAGGTCGTGCTCGTTGGCCTGCGCACCACGCAGAGTGAAGAAGAGGCGGAGAACTCGCTGCGCGAGCTCGCTGCGCTCGCGGAGACCGCCGGTTCGCGCGTGCTCGACGGCATCATCCAGCGTCGCATGAAGCCGGATCCGGCGACCTACCTGGGCTCGGGTAAGGCCCGCGAGCTGGCTGAGATCGTGCGTTCGGTCGAGGCTGACACGGTCATCGTTGACGAGGAACTGGCCCCCTCCCAGCGTCGCGGTCTGGAGGACGTCGTCGATGCCAAGGTCGTCGACCGCACCGCCCTCATCCTCGATATCTTCGCCCAGCATGCTAAGTCCCGCGAGGGCAAAGCGCAGGTGGAGCTCGCTCAGCTTGAGTATCTGCTGCCGCGTCTGCGCGGCTGGGGTGAGTCGATGTCCCGTCAGGCCGGTGGGCGCGTCGCGGGCGGCGCGGGTATCGGTTCGAGGGGCCCCGGTGAGACCAAGATCGAGCTGGATCGTCGTCGCATCCGCACGCGCATGGCGAAGCTGCGCGCGGACATCGCGCGCATGGAACCCGCCCGTCGTACCCAGCGCAACTCCCGTCGTCGCGGGGCAGTACCGTCGGTGGTGATTGCGGGATACACGAACGCGGGCAAGTCGACGTTGCTGAACCGTCTGACGGATGCGGGCGTCCTCGTCCAGGACGCGCTGTTCGCGACGCTGGATCCGACGGTGCGTCGCGCACGCGCCGCCGACGGACGCGAGTATACGCTCACCGACACGGTTGGCTTCGTGCGCAACCTGCCCACCCAGCTGGTCGAGGCCTTCCGATCGACTCTGGAGGAGGTCGGCCAGGCCGACGTCATCGTGCACGTCGTGGACGCCGCGCACCCTGATCCGGTCTCTCAGGTGCAAGCCGTTCGATCGGTCATCGACACGATCGATGGTGCCTCGGACATCCCCGAGCTGATCGCCCTGAACAAGGCCGACCTGGCTTCGCCCGAGCAGATCGCGCTGTTGCGCACTGTCTTCCCGAATGCCGTGCCGCTCAGTGCCCACACGGGCTGGGGCGTGGACGCGCTGCGCGGGGCCCTTGAGGACATGCTGCCCCGGCCTCGCGTCGCCATCGATGCGGTTCTGCCGTACTCGGCCGGTTCCCTCGTGCATCGAATCCATGAGGAGGGAGACGTTGAGCGCGAGGAGTACGTGGAGGCCGGAACGCGTATCGTCGCGCACGTCGACGAAGCCCTGGCCGCCGTCATTGAACGCGAGGCGGTGGGCCCCACCGTGGGTGAGGCGGCGGTGAACGGAGCGTGAGCGAGGACCTGGTCGAGGCCTCGGGTCGCGTCCTCGACGCGGTCGTCGCCCGGATGGGCGGGTCTTCCCGCGAAGGGCAGGCTTCGATGGTCGCCGAAGGAGCTGCGGCCCTGGAGGATCGTCATCACCTCCTCGTGCAGGCGGGCACGGGTACCGGGAAGTCGCTCGGCTACCTGGTGCCGCTGCTGACGCACTGCGCGACGAATGGAGTGCGCGGGGTCGTCTCGACGGCGACGCTCGCGCTGCAACGCCAGATTCTCGTCAAGGACGCGCCTGTGGCTGTCGACGCGGTGGCCTCGGCGACGGGCGTGCGCCTGAAGGTGGCGGTGCTCAAGGGATGGTCGAATTACGCGTGCCTGCACAAGCTAGACGGCGGGTACCCTACCGAAGGCACACTGTTTGAGGACCGGGATATCAGCGTCGGCCCGACGGGTGAACTCGGCAAGGAGATTGTGCGCATCCGCGAGTGGGTGAGCGAGACCGCGACGGGGGACCGCGACGACCTGGTGCCCGGCGTGTCGGATCGCGCCTGGTACCACGCATCTGTCGCAAAGCCTGAATGCCTGGGCAAGCACTGCCCGCTCCTCGAGGAGTGCTTCGCGCATTCCGCTCGCCTGGAAGCCGCAGAAGCGGACGTCGTCGTCACGAACCATTCCCTTTTCGGCATCAACGCCTGCGGCGAGGGTGAACTCTTTGGCGAGTACGACGCTGTCGTCATCGACGAGGCCCACGAGCTGGCTGACCGCGTCCGCTCGCAGGCTGCCGCCGACCTGACCGTTGCCCGCGTGAGCCGGGTGGCGCGCTCCCTGCGCTCACATCTGTCGATTGACTCCACGGACCTGGACGAGGCCGGGGCCGGGCTGGGTGCAGCAATGGCACCCTTGGAAGCGGGACTTCTCGAGTACCGGCCGAGCGCCCTCGTCGACGCGATGATCGTCCTGGATGGCGCAGCCCGGCGTGTCAGCCACGAGGTGTCCGAGGCGCAGGGAGAGCCCGCCGCCAAGCTCCTGGCCCGCGCTGCCATCGATGAGCTGATCGGTGCGCTCGACGCGTGGGGACGAGACCCCGACCAGTCGATCGCCTACATCACGAAGGACGAATCGGACAATGCGCGGCTGACGGTGGGGCCCCTCGACGTGTCTGCGGCGATCGGCGGAACCGGCATTGGCGAACGTCCCGCGATCCTCACGTCGGCGACTCTCGCGCTCGGGGGAAACTTCGACTTCATGGCCGCCCAGGCCGGCATGGCTGTCTCCGGCACGCCTTGGCACGGCATCGATGTGGGCTCTCCCTTCGACCACGGTCGACAGGGTATCCGCTACGTCGCGACCCATTTGCCCCTGCCCGGGCGGCGCGGCCCCTCCGAGGAGCTCCTGGCTGAGCTTGTGGAACTGGCCGAGGCCTCCGGAGGTGGGATGCTCGCTCTCTTCGCGTCGCGCCGTGGTGCGATGGCGGGGGCCGAAGCCCTGCGCGAGCGCACGGACCTGACGGTCTATCTGCAGGGTGAAGAGACGTTGGCGCAGCTGATCCAGCGTTTCCGCGCGGAACGCGATTCGTGCCTCGTGGGCACGATGTCTCTGTGGCAGGGCGTCGACGTCGCCGGTGATGCGTGTCGTCTCGTCGTCATCGACAAGATCCCGTTCCCACGTCCGGATGATCCGGTTTCGCGCGCCCGCTCGATGGATGTCGAGCGCAGGGGAGGGAACGGCTTTGTGTCGGTTTCCCTGACGCACGCTGCGCTCATGCTGGCCCAGGGCGTGGGGCGGCTGCTGCGATCGACCGACGATCGGGGTGTCGTGGCAATCCTCGATCCGCGGGTCGTGACCAAGCGTTACGGTGGTTTCATCATGCGTTCTTTGCCGCCTATGTGGCCGACGACGGATCCGGAGGTCGTTCGCGGTGCCCTGCGGCGTCTGTCCGAACCCCGCTGAGGTGTCCGCTAACCCCGACGAGCGGTCAAAACGCTGCGTGGACAACTGGCGCGAACGGGGCAACTATCTGCGACAATAAGGGTGCCCGCAGACTCAAGGAGACACTCGTGGAAAACCAAGCCCAGACCCTGTACCCGTCAAAGTCCTCCGGACGTCCCTCCAAGATCGCTATCATCGGCGCCGGTGCCGTTGGTACGGCCGTCGCCTACGCGTGCGCGATGCGCGGCGATGCCCGTTCGATCGTTCTTCAGGACATCAACAAGGCCAAGGTCGAGGCCGAAGCCCTCGACATGGCCCATGGCATCCAGTTCACGCCTGCCGGCTCGATCGAGGGCTCGGACGACGTTGAGATCGTACGCGGTTCCGACCTGATCATCGTCACGGCTGGCGCGAAGCAGCAGCCCGGACAGTCCCGCCTGGAGCTGGCTGGCTCGACCGTCAACCTGATGAAGAAGATCGTGCCGAACCTGCAGAACGTCGCTCCCGACGCTCACCTTATGTTCATCACGAACCCGGTCGACGTTGTCACATACGCTGCGCTGAAGATCACGGGCCTGCCCCGTAATCAGGTCTTCGGATCCGGAACGGTGCTCGACACCTCCCGTCTTCGCTACCTGGTCTCGCGTGAGACCGGCGTGGCTACCCAGAACATCCACGCCTACGTGGCCGGCGAGCACGGTGACTCTGAGGTCGCCCTGTGGTCTAGCGCGGAGATCGGCAACGTCCCGCTGTCTCAGTGGGGCCCGACGCTCAATGGCGGCATCTTTGACTCCGCTCTGCGTAATTCCATCGCGCAGGAGGTCGTTCAGTCCGCCTACAAGATCATCGAGGGTAAGGGCGCGACGAACTACGCGATCGGCCTGGCTGCCTCGAAGATTGCGGGTGCGGTGCTGCGAGATGAGCAGCGCGTCCTGACCATCTCGACCCTGCTCGAGGACTGGGAAGGCATTTCCGACGTCGTCATGGCTGCCCCGACCATCGTCGGCCGCGACGGTGCCGGACGTGTCCTGCACCCGCCGCTCACGCTCAACGAGCGTGATGGCCTGACCGCCTCGGCTCAGCGCCTGCGCCAGGTCGCCCGCGACCTGGGCTTCTGAGGCTCCTTCCTCCGCATAAGACAGTGGCACCACCCGTTAGGGGTGGTGCCACTGTCTTATGCGGTGCGTCAGAGTGAGCGGATGACGGTGACGACCTTGCCGAGGATGGTAGCCTCGTCGCCCGGGATCGGTGAGTAGTCTGGGTTGTGCGGAAGAAGCCAGACGTGTCCACCCGTCACCGATAGCTCCTTGACCGTGGCTTCTCCGTCGATCATAGCGGCCACGAACTCGCCGTTGCGGGCCTCATTCTGCGAGCGGATCACGACGTAGTCTCCGTCAAAGATTCCGGCGTCGATCATAGACTCGCCGCTGACCTCGAGCATGAAGAGATCACCGTGGCCGGTCATGGAGGTCGGCAGTCGGAAAACGTCCTCCACATGCTGCTCGGCGGTGATGGGGGTGCCGGCAGCGATGCGGCCGACGAGCGGGATTGCCGTGCCCTCTTCCTCCACGTGTGAGATGGGGACCTCGATGCGGACGACCTTTTCCGAGGCCTGCGGGAAGGAGGGGAGATGAAGCTCCGTGCGCGCACGATCGGTCAAGTCCAGGGCGCGAGGCAATCCGGGCACGCGCACCAGATACCCGTGCGCCTCAAGCGCGTCGAGATGGTGTTTGACCGTCGATGGCGATGCCAATCCGACCGCGGATGCGATCTCGCGCACAGAGGGTGGAAAGCCGCTGGAGGCCAGTTTTTCGTTGATGACTCGCAAGATCGCGCGGTGTCGATCACTCAGCGAACGCTCGGTCATGGCTTCTCCTTCGCATCGGGGTGGACGCAGATGTGCACGGGTCGGTGTCCACTGGATACGTCAAGGATAAGCCGATTTCACGCAGAATGAAACATATGTTCGAGTGTGCCTCGACATTGCTTGGTGAGCGTGCTATCGTACAAGTGTTCGACGAACAGATGTTCGATTGAGTTTTCTGGAGGTTCTCATGAGTGTTCCCGTTGCAACGAAGACCGCGGTCTCGTTCTCTGCGCGTCGCTCTCCGCTTCGCGTCGTCGAGGGTGCGCCGCTTGCGACCGTTCGTGATATCTCAACGGCACCGTCGGCGCGCCGTCGACTTGATGCGCAGCGCGGAGATGACCCATCGTTCCTGCGTGCGCCCGCTGCGCCGCGTCGCAGCGCTCGCTCCTCAGGCCGTGGCTTGGTCGCCGGCGCGCTTGCGACGCTCGTGCTGTCCGTGGGTGCCGGTGCTCTCGGCCTAGCGATCCAGCCTGCCGCATACGATGGCCCGACGGTCACGAAGTCCGTCGTGAGCGGCGACTCCGTGTGGTCGCTCGCGCAGAACGTGAAGACGGATCGTCCTGTGGAACAGGTGGTGGCCGATATTGAGCGTCTCAATGATGTTGAGGGTGCTCTCCAGCCGGGGCAGCGCGTCGTCGTGCCGGTCCGCTGACGGTGGCGCGTGGGACTCCTGTGACAGACGGGGCATGACCGTGTACCGTTGAAGGGTGCACTGCCCTTTCTGTCATAACCCGGATTCGCGCGTCGTCGATACGCGTATTGCGGACGACGGCGCCTCGATTCGGCGTCGTCGCGAGTGCACGAACTGTAAGAAGCGTTTTACAACCCTGGAAACGTCCTCCTTCCAGGTCGTCAAGCGATCTGGTGTCGTTGAATCTTTCTCCCGTAACAAGGTTGTCTCGGGTGTGAAGAAGGCGTGCCAGGGGCGCCCCGTTTCAGATGACCAGCTTGCGATTCTTGCCCAGCAGGTAGAGGAGCAGCTGCGTTCGACCGGTGTGTCCAACGTGTCGACGAACGAGGTCGGCAAAGCGATCCTGCCCTTCCTGCGCGACCTAGACGTCATCGCCTACCTGCGATTTGCCTCCGTCTATCGTCAGTTCGACACCCTCGAAGATTTCGAACAGGCTATCCACGCGCTGCGCGAGCGCTACCACGGCAGCGCTAGCGGTGCCGACATACCCGTGACGCGCGATGATGCCGCGCCGCTTGCCCCCACGCCTGCGAAGAAACCTCGTAAGGCTCGCGCATCTCGCAAGCGCGTTGCCTCTACCGCTCCCACGCTGCTTGGAGACAACTGATCGCGTGACATGAGCAGTGCCCGGTTCTCGAAGGGGGAACCGGGCACTCCTCTTCGGTGCTGTAGTCAGCGTCTAGCGCTTGTTGGACTTCGCATCCGTGGCCGGGTTGTCCACCTGCTCGTCAGCCGTTGAACGCAGCTGATCATCGTTCGTTGCCCCGCGAACTGCCTCGACAGTATGGGACTTGGAATCGCGGGCTCCGGCGACGGCAACGGAGACGATGCCGCGCGCACCCGCCACCGCCTCGGACGCGGCCTCGCGCGCCTCGGCGACCTTTTCTGACACGGCCTCGCGCGCACCTGCCATTGCCTCGGATGCGGCTCCGCGTGCTTCG
>ERZ773062.1290-NODE-1290-length-10775-cov-6.159142_pt1 | contig 10775 bp, 8 predicted proteins | sample MGYA00580626_ERZ773062 | MGnify/ENA primary metagenome ERZ773062 (study PRJEB29015, sample SAMEA2738003) | human oral metagenome | biome: human oral; feature: human-associated habitat; material: dental | place: China | collected 2058 ...
CTCGGGGGTGCGGTAGTCGAAGACGAGCACCAGGAAGAAGGTGGTGAAGAATGCGGCCGCGATGGCGATGATGTACAGCAGGGTGGGGGTGAAGATACCGATGGTCAACAGCGATGTGAAAGTGAATCCGCCGGCCTCAAGTCCCCCGCCGAAACCTATGATAATGCCACCAATTGCGCAGCCCGCAAGGATTCTCGGGTAGATCTGTTTGAACCGCAGGTGGATGCCATAGAGGGAAGGCTCGGAAATCCCACCCAGCAGGCCGGCCACGAGCGCGCCTGTGGAGGTTTGACGCATCTGCTGGTCACGCTCCCGCATCGCCAGGATCATGACACCGGCCGTCGCGCCGAAACAGGCGAAGTTCCAAGCACCCATTGGGCCCTGAATGTAGTCGGAACCCCTTTCGGCGATGTTGACGATCATGATCGCGTTGATCGGCCAGTGCAGGCCGAGCGGCACCATGAACGGGTACGCCAGCGGAATGAGGATGGCGAAGATGAAGGGCCACTGGTTGATCCACTGCAACGCACCCGCCAGACCGGCACCTGCGTACACCCCGACGGGAGCGATCAGGAAGGCGGTTAGGGGCAGCATGATGATGAACGACAGGAAGGGAACGAAGATCAGCTGCAGGTTCTCGGGGATCAGCTTCTTGAAGAGCTTGTAGAGCGGACCCAGCAGCCCCGCCATGAGCAGCGGTGAGAATACCTGCGATCCGTAGTCGAAGACGGTCAGCGGAACCCCGAAGATATCGATCAGCTTGATGCTCTTACCGAACACCTCCGCATCGTAGGCAGCCGCGTTCTTACCAAGATCAGCGAACCCGGGGAGCATCACCAAGGCCATGATCGAGAAACCGACCCACGGGTCGGCGCCAAGTTTCTTGGACGCGTTGTAGGCCACCATCAGGGGAATGAAGTAGAAGACCGCCTTCCACAACAGATTGACAAAAGCCCAGCTGGGGGGCAGTTGGACCTGCGGGTCGGCCCAGTTGTCGATGACCTTGAACGTCGCCATCAGCGACATGAAGGTGATGATCAGCGACGCCCCGAGAAGAGCACCCAGGATCGGGCGGAAGGAATCGGAGAGGAATTCGAAGAAGGAGTCAACCCACGCGAACTTTCCCCGCACTCCCCCGGCCCTGGCCGCGGCCTTGAGCTCCGCGTCGGTGAGCTGGCGTCTGTTGGACATCTCCGGCAGTTCGTTGATCTCGTTGTAGACCGTCTGGACACCACCGCCGATGATGACCTGGTAGCGGTCGCCCGCCTGGGGAACCGCCCCCATGACGCCCTTGATGGATTCGACCGTCCCCGTGTCGATCCCGGATGCATCGACCAGCTGGAAACGCAGCCGCGTGGCGCAGTGGGTCAGGGACTGGATGTTCTCGGGTCCGCCGACGGCGGCCACGATCTCGGATGCAGTACTCATGTCGGCCTCTCAGAATTCGTCGACGGGAACCAGGGCCCGGACCTCGGCGGGGGTGGCGCAGTTGACGGCCTTCTCCGCCAGCGCGCGACAGGTGGACAGGTCGTAGGCGCGCACGGCCGCCTTGACCGAGGGGATCGCGGGGATGGAGCAGCTCAGTTCGTCGACCCCGAGGCCGACGAGGATCGGCACCGCCTGCGGGTCGGAGGCGACACCGCCACACACCCCCAGCCATTTCCCGCGTTCGTGGAGGGCCTCGGCGGCCTGCCCGATGAGGGCCAGCACCGCCGGGTTGCAGGGGTCGACCTGGCTGGCGAGTTTGGGATGTCCCCGGTCCATGGCGAGGGTGTAGCTGGTCAGGTCGTTGGTGCCGACGCTGAAGAAGTCGCAGCCGTCCTCGGCCGCGAACTGCCTGGCCATGACCGCCACGGAGGGAACCTCCATCATGATCCCGACACTCACCCGGTCCCACGCGGCCACCTTGGAGCGTTCCTCGTCGAAGATCTGCTTCGCCCGGCGCCAGTCGTCGATGGTGGCGATCATGGGGAACATCACGTGCAGCTTGGCGCCGGCGTCCGAGGACGCCAGGACGGCGCGGATCTGGGTGCGGAGCACCTCGGGCTGCTCCAGGCCGACCCGGATACCTCGCACACCGAGGAAGGGATTCTCCTCGGCTGGGATGGGCAGGTACGCCAAGGGTTTGTCGCCGCCGACATCGAGTGTCCGGATCACCAGGGGCTGCCCCGGTTTCAGGGCCTTCGCGCAGTCGGTGTAGATCTGGGTCTGCTCCGCTTCGGTGGGGGCGGTGGAACGCCCCATGAACACGAACTCGCTGCGCAGCAGACCGACGCCCTCCGCGCCCTTGTCCATGGACGCGACTGCGTCGTCGACACCACCGATGTTGGCCACCACGGTGACCCGGTGGCCGTCGGTGGTGACGGCAGGTTCGTCCTTGGCGGCCTCCTCGACGGCCTTGCGTTCGGCCATCCGGGCCTGCTTCTCCCGCAGCCGGGCCACCTCCTCGTCGGTGACCCCCGTGCGCAGGGTGCCCTTCGAGCCGTCGAGCACCACGAGGGTGCCGTCGGCGATGTCGAGGGCCCTGGCCTCGATGCCCGCGACGGCGGGGATGTCGAGGGAGCGGGCGATGATCGCCACGTGGGAGGATGCGCCGCCCCCGGTGGTCGCGAAACCGACCACGCGGCTGCGGTCCAGCTGCGCGGTGTCGGAGGGGGTGAGTTCCTCGGCCACGAGAATGGTGTTCTCGGGCAGTTCGCCCTTATCGGAGCGCTGGCCGGTCAGTTCCTCGAGCACCCGCTGCCCGACGTCGCGCACGTCGTTGGCGCGGCCCGCGAGGATCTCGTTTTTCAACCCCGCGAGCTGGTCCGCGAAGGCGTTGAAGGCGCCGCGCCAGGCGAAGGCCGCCGATTTGCCCTTGTCGATGGCCGAGGCGGCCAGGTCGAGCAGCTCGGGGTCGCCCAGGATCTCCTGGTGGGCCGCGAAGATCGCGGCCTTCTCCTCGGAGGCCTCCTCCGACATCCGTTTCTGCAGAGCGGACAGATCCAGCAGGGCCCGGTCGATGGCGGAGTTCAGCTTGCGCCTCTCCTTGTGCCGGTCCTCGGCGAACTCTTCGACCACGATGTCCTCGTGGTGGAGCTGCACCACGCGACCGATGCCGAGTCCCGGGGACGCGGAAGCACCGAGCAGCAGGTTCCAGTCGCCCGACCGCGGCCCGGCGGTCTCGGCCACCGGTTCCGTGATGGTGGGTATCGGGATGGTGTCCTCCGTGCCGACGACACCGCCGCTGGGCAGGGTCGGGCAGTCCTCCCCGAGGCCCTCCCGGATGCCCTGGGAGATCGCAGCGACGGCTTCCTTCGCGTCGGTTCCGTGCGCGGTGACGACGACCTTCTCACCGCAGGCAACCGCGAGGCTCATGATCGCGACGATGGACTTGGCGTTGGCGGAGTCGTCGCCGCGGCGCAACTGGATGTCGGAGCGATACTGCTTCGCGAGAGCCACGAGCGTGGCGGTGGGGCGGGCGTGGAGTCCGGTCGGGTTCGGCACCACGAGGGCGTCCGATGCGGCGTCGACGGCGGTTCCCGATTCCTGGGTGGATTCCTCCAGCGGTTTGAGTTCGACCACGGCGGCCTCGTCGATTCCACCGCTGACCAGGCCCGTGACCGGGATGATGGCGGAGAGCAACTCGGTGTTGGTGACCACCACCTGGGTCAGCAGCGACTTGGCCTTGCGGCCGACGTCATCAAGGTCGAAGTCGATCAGCAGGTCACCGGCGCCCACCCGCTGCCCCTCGGAGACGTGGGCGCGGAAACCGTCGCCCCCCAACCTGACGGTGTCCAGGCCTATGTGCATCAGAATCTCGAGTCCCTCGGCACTGCGCACGGTTATGGCGTGACGGGAGGGTTGAAGATCCACCACCTCCCCCGGAACCGGCGATGTCAGCCGTCCCTCCAAGGGATCCACGGAGAACCCGTCCCCGACCATTTTCCTGGCGAAGACCGGATCCGGCACGTCCTCGATTGGAACCATGACGCCGGTCAGCGGCGCCCTGAGACTCACCCGCGCGGTCGACTCTGCACTCACAACGGCACTTCCTTTCCGGAGGGGAGGTGTCACTTCGGATTTCGCACCTGCTCCCCAGTGTCCTCAGCAGCCTAGTTGGGTTCAGTCTCAAGCGGAACACCTATTCCTCGATTCGCCGGGATTTGGCGATTCGGCGGATAACCCCCCGCCCGCAAGGGAAGAAGGTTAATTCTTGGTTAACTCTGCACGCTCGCTCCCCGAGGCGAGTTAACTTCAGGCAACGCGAAGGCGCGGAGAATTTGCCGTTTCCCGGAAACTCCTGTACCGGCACCGGCCGTCCCCACGCCTTCCGGCACAACGAAAGGGACAACGACGTGACCGAACCCTCCGCCACCCGACCCGAGGGAGTCCAGTTGCGCGCGCGACGAAGCCCGCGCCTGATCGCCCTGGGTGTGCTCCTCATCGTGCTGGGAGCCCTGGGAGCCGCCGCCCTGTACACGACCGCGACCGGCCACCGGCAGGCCGTCGCGATGGCGAACGACGTGACCCGCGGCCAGGAGATCCGCTCCTCCGACCTGACCGTGCGAGAACTACCGGGGGACCAGGAGGGAGGACTCGACCCACGGGAGATGGATGACCTGATCGGGAAACGGGCCATGTTCGATCTGCCCGCGGGCAGTTTCCCCGCCAAGCGACACGTGGCGGCCCGGTCGTTTCCCGAGGGAAACGTCACGATGGGGCTGAAACTCGGTCCCGGGAGGATGCCCAACGCCCCGCTGGTGCCGGGCCAGAGAATCCAGCTGGTCGATCTCAAGGAGGGCGTCCTGATGGCCGAGGCCGTGGTCGCGGCCCTCCCCGAGAAACTGCCCGACGGGGCCACCTGGCTGCTGGACATCAGCCTCCCGGCTGACAAGGCCCCTTTGATGGCGACCCGCGCCGCAGCGGATCAGGTCGCACTGTTCGTCCTCCAGGAGTCCTGATGTCGGTGACAGTCTTGACGGGCGGGCCGGGAGCCCCCGGAATCACCACGACCGCCCTGGGGTTGACGCTCTGCTGGCCCGGCGATGTGATGCTCTCTGATTGCGACCGCGACCCGGCGCAGGCCATTCCCGCCGGCTACCTCCGCGGCCTCGACCTCGGGGGCAGGGGGTTGGCCGTCCTGGCCCGTCTGCACCGCGAGACCCGGGACATCGGGCCGGAGCTGTCCCGGCAGACCATTGTCCTGACCGAGGGGGACACCACCAGCCGGCGTTTCCTCCCCGGTTTCGCCCAGCCGGGGGCGGTGCGGTTGTTCGATCACATCTGGCCGGAACTCGCGGAGGCCTTCGTGGGCCTGGGCTCCCAGGGAATCGACGTCATCGTGGACGCCGGGAGACTGGGCCGCGACGGCCTTCCCGTCGCGCTGCTGGAAATCGCGGACGCCATCGGTTTCGTGCTGCAGAGCAGCCTGAAGTCGCTGGCCGCGTCGCGCCTGTACCTGCCCCTGCTGGCTGAGCAGGTCAGCACCCTCCCTGCGGATCGCCCGCTGGGGTTGATGCTCGTGGGACCGGATCGCCCCTACTCGGTGCGCGAGATCACCGCACAGTTCGGGATCGACTGCTGGGCCCGGATTCCCTGGGATCCAAAACCCGCCGGGGTGTTGAGCCACGGCCTGACACCGCCCAGGAGGTTCAACAACTCGCCACTCCTCTGCTCGTACCGGGTGGCGGCCCTGCATCTCACGCAGCGACTAGAACGCGCCAGGGCCCTCAGGCGTGAACTGCTCCAAGGCGGTGCCCCGTGATCAGCGATGCCTCGAGACCACCCAGCCTGTCCGGGGCGTTCGCCGCCCTCGCCACCTCCGACTGGCATCCCCGTACGGCACCTCGTCACCGGTTCCTCGAGGAGGAGGAGTGCCAGCCAAGCTCCGATGTCGACTGGCAGCTCGTGGTGTCGCTTCGCAGGCAGGCCGCCGAGCAGATCGGTCAGGCCAGTGAACGCTGGCTGACCGAACACGGCACGGTGATGCCCGAGGACGACCGGAGGGCACAGGGCAGGGCGATCATCCGCGCCGTCGTGCACGCCCACGCCGAACGCCTCAGCAGCGAGGGTGCGGCGCTGTGGCCCATGGAACTGGAAACCGGCTACGCGGAGGCCGTGGCGCAGGCCATCTTCGGCTACGGGAGACTGAGCCCGGTCCTGAGCATCCCGGAGGCCGAGAACATCGAGATCACCGGCTGGGACTCGGTGATGATCCAGTACGGCGACGGGCACCGGGAACCCCATCCGCCCGTGGCGGACTCCGACGAGGAACTGATCGAGGCCGTCCGGTTCCTCGGGGAGACCGCCAACCCGCCACGTCCCTTCGACGACGCCCACCCGACGATGACCCTGGCGCTCGGCAGCCGTTTCCGGCTGCACGCCATCGGGTTCGGGCTGAGCCACCGGCCCTCTGTCATCATCCGCCAGCACACACTGACCTCGGTGACGTTGAAGGAACTGGCCGACGACGGCATGCTGCCCCTTCCCGTGGCCCGGCTCCTAGCCCAGGCCGTGCTGGCCCGCAAGTCGATAGTGATCTCCGGGGACCAGGGGGCGGGGAAAACCACCCTGCTGCGTGCCCTGATAGCGGAGATCCCACCGAACGAACGGTTCGGGACCCTGGAGACCGACTACGAGTTGCTGACCCATCTGCAACCCGGGCGTCGCAACATGCTGGCCCTCCAGGCGAAAGTGGGTCTCGGGGAACAGCAGGGTGACCGGCACGTCGGGGAGTGGAGCGTGGCGGATCTCATTCCCGAGGCGCTGCGGCAGAACCTGTCCCGGCTGGTGGTCGGGGAGGTCCGGGGCGCCGAGGCGGGGGCGATGTTCGAGGCGATGCAGGCGGGCGCCGGTACCCTGTCGACCACCCACTCGCACTCCGCCGCATCCACCATCGACCGCTTGGCGGCCCGCGTCGCGCTGGGAGGGGTGCTGAGCGTCGAGGAGGCGATGCGGCAGATCGCTCACAACATCAATTTCATCGTCCACGTGACCCTGCGCGACGACACCTGGCGCGGCGGTCTCAGGCGGCGTTTCGTCAGCGAGGTGCGGCAGCTGACCGGGGCCGTCGAGAACAACCGCCCCAGCACCCACCTCGTCTACCGTTCCGATCCGGCTCCGCTGTTCCAGCCGGAGGCGGCGATGTCGGCCGAACTCTCGACTTTCCGGAGGACGTCATGGGACCGCTGATCGCCGCGGGAAGCGGGGCCCTGCTGGTCGCGGGGGTGATCCTGTTGGTGGCGGGGCTGGGACGCCGGATCCCGGATGCCCCGGTGTCCAGGCCGTGGACGGTACGGTTGGTGGCCCGCTGGCGGGCCATGGGTGCGCGACGCCGGCTGTGGGTGGTCCTCTGCGTGGGCGCCGGTGTCGTGACCGGTATCTGGACCGGTTGGCTGGCGGCGGTGGTCCTGATCCCGTTGGTGCTGCTCGGGATCCCCTACCTGTTGAGCGAACCACCGAACCCGGAGGTCGAGATCCTCGCCGCCCTGGACCGCTGGTTGCGTTTCCTCGGGCCCTCGATAGCGACCGGGAAATCGATCCGGGACGCGATCATCACCACCCGGGGTCAGGTTCCCCAGGTGCTGACCACCCCCGTGGCCCGGGTCGTCGCGCGACTCGACCTGGGGTGGACCACCCGGGACGCCCTGATCGCGATGGCCGATGAACTCGAATCCGCCGACGCCGACGGGGTGCTGGCGGCCCTGGCGATCGCTTCCTCGCGGGGCGGGATCGGCGCCCGGGCCATGCTCGCCGCACTGGCGGAGAACACCCAGATGCGGTTGCGCACCCTGCGCGAGATCGCGGCGGAACGAGCCAAACCCCGGGCCGTTGTGCGACAGATCGTGGGCATCACGCTCGCGATCCTCGTCGCGGTCCGGTGGCTTTCCCCCGGCTATTTCGCCCCATACGGGACACCCACCGGGCAGTTCCTGGCACTTGCGCTGACCGCCCTCTACGTGGGGGCGCTGTTGATACTGCGTCGCAGGACCCTCCCGAAACCGGCCGCCCGTTTCCTGAGGGGGAACTGAGATGGGAACCCTGGGACCGCTCATGGTGGCGGGAATGGCGATCGGAGCCGGCGCCCTCCTGGTCGTGATCGGTGGCCTGCGAGCCCCCATCCGCCTGGCCGACGCCCTAGCCCTCCTGGACGGGACCGCTCCCGAGGTGCGGGAGACGCATCCGGAGCGGCGGGGATTGGAGGCGGCTGGCGAGTGGCTGCACGGCACCCTCCGGTTGCCGATCACCCGCAATCAGCAGCGGCTTCTCCTGCTGTCGGGAAGAAGCGTCGCCGACTTCTTCGCGGAGAAACTGGTGTTGGCCACGACGGGACTGCTCGCCCCCGCGATCTGGCTCGTCATGCAACTGATCCTGGGGAACCCCATGACACCGGCACCCCTGCTCCTGGGACCGGTTCTGGGAGTCTGCGGTTATTTCCTGGCGGACCTGAGACTTTCCCGGGCATCCCGGCAGGTGCACAGGAGCACCTCCGAGGCGGTTCACACCTTCTTCGACCTGGTCGCCCTGGAGCGTCTGGCCAACGCCTCCGCCACCCAGGCCGTCACCCAGGCGGCAACCATTTCCGACGCGCCGCTGTTCCGCCGCATGGCGGCCGGCCTGGAACGGTGCCGGCTGGAACAGACCACCCCGTGGCGGGAACTGCACCGGATCGCGGACGAGTGGGACGTGCCGGAGCTGGGTGATTTCGCCGACATCATGCGTCTGGAAGAACAGGGGGCGGCACTCGCCGAGACCCTGCAGGCCAGGGTCCGGGAACTCCGGGAGGGGCATCTGGCGAAGCAACGCTCACGGGCCCAGGCGGACACCGAGGCCCTCACCATCTGGATGACCCTGCCCGCGCTGATTCTCGGCCTGGCTTTCATCATCCCACCGCTGTTCATCCTCATCGGCCTTTGAGAACCAGCATGAAAAAAACCTGTGGAAAACGGAGTTCAGGACACTCCACCGCCCAAAGTGAAACCAGAAAGGGAAGAAAGAACCATGTCCCCCTTGTTGATCCTCCTCCAACAGCAACTACACCTGCTGCTCCCGCCCCGACGGGACGAACGCGGGCTGTCACAGTCCACGGAGAACGCCATTCTCCTGGCGGGGGCCGTGACCATTGCCCTGCTCGTGGTCAGCGTGATCACGAAATTCGTGGAGGCGAACCTTCCCCACTGACCCATGACCGAACCGTCCGGAAGGAATCCCAGTGTGAGACGAGTCGCAACGGCAATTGCCGCCGCCCTCCTGCTCGTCGCCCTGTTGCTGGGCGTGCCCTGGTTGCTGCTCTGCTGGGGCCGACCGGCCGAGCTGGCGACGATCAACTGGGGAAGTGTGTTCCTGCGTCCCGATGACGGCCGGATCACGCTGGGGGTGTTGTCACTGGCGGGTTGGCTGGCCTGGGCGATGCTCGCCCTGACCACCGCGGGTGAGCTGTTGCACACCATCTCGCGGGGCCGGATCCGGTTCCGCGTGCCGGGCACGGGCTGGCTCCGTCCCGTCATCGCGTTGCTGGTGACGGCCGCCCTGTCCCCGGTGCTGACCGCGAACGCATTCTCGTCCCCGCCCGATGCGCCGGCGGCAATCACCGCCCCGGCCAAGATCCGGCCCGAGGACTCCGCCACACCACCCCACACCGCCCGGCAGGAACCCACCGGTTGGCGGGAGTACGAGGTACAGCCGGGCGACGAGCTGTGGGACATCGCGGCGCGCGAACTCGGCGCCGGGGAGAGATGGCGCCAGCTGGTGGCCGCGAACCCGGGAATCGACATCGACCATCCCCCTCCCCCGGGAACGATCCTCCGATTGCCCATGACGGTGAGAGTGGAGCGGGGGGATTCCCTCTGGCACCTGGCGGAGCGGCATCTCGGGGATCCCGAACGCTGGCCCGAACTCCACGAGGCCAACCGGGACCGGATCTCCGATCCCGACGAAATCGACACCGGCTGGGTGCTCACCTTCGGCGGCTCCGTCGACGAGCAGCTGCTCTCCTACACGAGCACGGCCGTCTCCCAGACCGCCCTGGCCCGGCTCGCCGAGCAGACCGGCATGAGCGACGAGCAGCTGGCCGCGGCGACGAGCGTCACGAGCGAGGAGCTCGACCCCGACGCCGGGTTCACCATGCGGGGCTATTTCGTCGGCATCGCCTTCGCCGTGCTGTTCATGGGCTCCTCGATGATGTTCGGCATGCAGATCGCCCAGTCGGTGACGACCGAGAAGCAGTCCCGGGTCATCGAGATCCTCACGGCCGCGGTGCCGGCCCACCAGCTGCTGCTGGGCAAGATCGTCGGCAACACCCTCATGGCCCTGGGCCAGATGGCCCTCTACATGATCGTCGGACTCCTCGGCGTCTCGCGGACCGGGCTCGGAGCCGTGCTGCCGGGGCTGTCCGGCTCCCTCGCCTGGTTCCTCGCCTTCTTCCTGGTCGGCTTCTGCACCCTGGCCTGCCTGTGGGCGGCCGCCGGCGCCCTGGCCAGCTCGCAGGAGGACCTCCAGCACACCTCCCAGCCGCTGACCTGGCTGCTCCTGGCGATCTACGTCGTCGGCTTCACCGTCCACGGTTCGGCCCAGAGCGTCCTGTCCTTCGTGCCGCTCGTGTCCTGCGTGCTCATGCCGGTGCGTCTGGCGACCGGGACGGCCCCGTGGTGGCAGGCGATCGTCGCCCTGGCGGTCACGCTGGCCATCACCCCGCTGGTGGTCTGGGCGGGCTCGAGGATCTACCGGCGCTCGCTGCTGCAGACCCACGGCCGGGTGAGCCTGAGGCAGGCGCTGGGCACCCGGTGAGGGGGCCT
>ERZ773062.1291-NODE-1291-length-10773-cov-4.069043_pt1 | contig 10773 bp, 10 predicted proteins | sample MGYA00580626_ERZ773062 | MGnify/ENA primary metagenome ERZ773062 (study PRJEB29015, sample SAMEA2738003) | human oral metagenome | biome: human oral; feature: human-associated habitat; material: dental | place: China | collected 2058 ...
GATCAACTCGACTGCGAGGCGCGCGAGGCGGGACGCTTCCTCGCGGCGATTGCGCGCACGCACGCGCGCGAAGGAGCGTATGCCTATATCGCGGGCGGCGAGACCGTTGTGCAGCTCAAAGGGAAGGGGCGCGGTGGGCGCAATCAGGAACTTGCTCTTGCGGCGGCGGAGGGCATCGCAGGCCTCACGAACGTCGCAGTCTTCAGCGTCGGCAGCGATGGGACGGATGGCCCCACGGATGCGGCGGGCGGCTATGTCGACGGCGGAACGGTCGCGGCACTCGCACGTGAGGGGAAGAGTGCGGCGGCGGCGCTTGCCGAGAACGACGCCTACCCCGCGCTCAACGCCGTCGACGGACTCATCATGACGGGACCGACGGGCACGAACGTCAACGATGTCGCCGTGCTGCTGATTCGCGGATGAGCTTTTCCTTCAGGAGGGACGCATGACCGAATTCGAGGAGATTCTGACCGCGCGTGCGGAGGAGGCGCAGATTCCGTTGACGGAGGAGCAAATTGCGCAATTCAGCGTCTACAACGCACTGCTCGTGGAGTGGAATACGCGCATGAACCTCACGGCACTGACCGCGCCCGCGGATGTCGCGGTGAAGCATGTGATCGACAGTTTGACGGCGTACGATGCCGCGCTGTTCGATGCTGCGCAGACGCTGATCGATGTGGGGACAGGCGCAGGACTCCCCGGCATCCCACTCGCCGTCTATGCGCCGCACATCCGTGTGACGCTGATGGATGCGCTGGCAAAGCGCGTGCGGTTCCTCACAGAGGTGACGCAGGCGATGAATCTCCCGAATGTGCGCTGCATCCACGCGCGCGCGGAGGAGGCGGCACGCCAAAAGGAGCACCGCGCGTACTATGATATTGCGGTGAGCCGCGCGGTGGCGCGCATGCCTGTGCTGCTCGAGTATACGCTGCCGTTCGTACGCGTGGGCGGCGCGGTGCTCGCGCTCAAGGGACGCGCGTACGCAGAGGAGGCAGTGGAGGCGCACGGGGCGGCGGAGCGCCTTGGGGGCGGTGCGATCACGGCGCGTCCCGTGCAGCTGCCGGGGCTTGATGATGTGCGCGCAATTCTCTCGGTCACGAAGGAGCGCCCGACGCCGAAGGCGTATCCGCGCCGCGCAGGACAGCCTGAGCAAAGTCCGCTGAAATAATGACTTTAATAAAGGATTTATCTGCTTTATGTCGAAAGTAATTAAAGACGTATATACGTATATTTGCTGTGCAATTTTCGGTGCGGCATAAGATAAGGAAAGTGATTCGATAAGGGGATGACGAGATGAAACGATGGAGAGGTCTTGCACTCGGGACGCTGACGGCATTCCTCCTGTCCGCACCTGCTGCAGATGCGGCCGAGGCGACGACTGCGGCTGTACGCACGGCGACGGTGGATGATAGTTCCGCACGGGACGCAGAACGCGCGGCGAAGGCTGCGGAGCGTGCGGAGCGGCAGGCGGCACGTGCTGCGGCGAAGGCAGAGCGCCAGCGGGCAATCGCGGAGGCAAAGGCGGCGCGCGCGGAGGCTAAGGCAGCACCAAATGCATCCCCTGCGAAGGCGATCGAACCGTCTGTGCCCGCCGTAGGAAAATCGGCGGCACCCGCTGCCGTGGAGCCTAAAGCGGCGACGGCTGCATCCCCTGTACTCACGGAGGAGGAGCGTCAGCAGATGCTCGCGGAGCGCAAGGCGGAGCGTGCGGCGGTGAAGGCGGACCGCAAGGCGGCACTTGTAGCGGCACGTGCGGAGAAACGCGCGGAGGCTGCGGCGGAGCGTGCAGAGAAGAAGGCGGCACGTGCGGAGGAGAAGGCGACGAATAAGCGCGATCGCAAGTCTCGTTATAAGACGCTCTTTGTGGACAACGGCTTTACCTACTATCTGGATGTGCAAAATACGCGTTGGGTGCCGCGCCCCTACAACAGCTCGGAATATATGATTGATGCGTGGGTGCGCCTCGTGGAGAATACGACAGGGGAGCCTGTGGGGGAGGATGGAAAGATCCGCCCGGCAAAGTATTTTCTCGAGCATTACTATATCAGTCCGCAGCGGCATGAGATCATGTTCATCTCGGAGCTTGAGGTAACGGGGCGTCCAGATAATGCAGTAAAGGAGCGCGCGTACGATCCGAAGAACTGGGAGCAGCTCGTGCCCGGCTCGATTGAGGATGCACTGTATGAGGCGATCACGGCGCGGATGAAGGGAGCGCCCGGCAGCGGTACAGGCGGCATGAGTGTCCGCGATATGATAGAGGAGTATGCACGTATTTCGTTCTAAATGAGTGCAGATAGAGAGAATGGGGGGCTCATTTTGCTGGAACAATACGGTGAGCGCGATCTCTGTCAGGTCACGGGGTTGCTGAACATGATGCAGTTTATGCGCCACGCATCGGCGCATCTGCAGGATGTGTTGGCGGACCCGCTGACGTTCATGTATTTCGATATCGAGAATTTCAAGAGTTTTAACCAGCGCTACGGATTCCAGCAGGGCAACCGCCTGCTGTGCTATGTGGCAGATCTCCTGCGCGAGACGTTCGAGGGGAATCTCGTCGCGCGCTTTAACGACGATCATTTCGCGGTGGCGACGCAGAGCGAAAATCCAGCGGACTGCATCCAGTTCATCCATGAACGCATCCGCGTCTATGATCTGGGGCTGCCGATGGAGGTAAAGGCGGGGATCTACCACCCGCCGCAGGGGCTGACGGATGTCGCGCTCATCATGGATCGCGCGAAGATTGCCTGCAACAGCATCAAGAATACCTACGATCTGACGTGGGCGGAGTTCGACCCCGCGATGGAGGAGGAAATTAATTTCCGCAGCCATATTATTCGCTCATTCCAGGAGGCTATGATCGAGGGCTATATCGAGGTGTACTATCAGCCTGAGATACGTGCGATGACGCGTGAAATCTGCGGGTTCGAGGCGCTCGCGCGCTGGCGCGACCCTGTGCATGGGATGATCTCACCGGGGGTGTTCGTGCCCGTGCTTGAGGATGCACATCTCTCGCCGCAGCTCGACCTCTACATCATCGAGCGGGTATGTCAGGATATCTCCCGCATCCGTCGTGAGCTGCCGAGCTGGGAGCTGCTGCGCGTGTCGGTGAACCTCTCGCGTGCGGATTTCCGTCTGATGGATATGGTGCAGGCGGTCGAGGATGTCCGTCTGCGCTACGATATTGCACGTTCGCTGCTCAACGTCGAGGTGACAGAGGGCGCGCAGAGCGATGATGAGAAGTTCCTGCAGGGCGAGATTGCACGCTTCCGCGCGGCGGGGTACGAGGTCTGGATGGACGATTTCGGCAGCGGCTACTCCTCGCTGAACAATGTCAAGGACTATGTCTTTGACGTGCTGAAAATCGATATGAATTTTCTGCGCTCGTTCGATACGAATCCGAAGTCCGCGATTGTCATCCGCTCGATTGTGAATATGGCGAAGGAGCTCGGGCTGCATACGCTCGCGGAGGGCGTGGAGACGGAGGCACAGTTCGAGTTCCTGCGTGAGATCGGCTGCGAGAAGGTGCAGGGATATCTGTTTAGCCCGCCGATGCCGCTCGACAAGGCGATCGCATACTGTCATGGGGAGACGGCGCAGGTGAAAGTGGAGCCGTTCCGCCTCGGCAGCTACTATAGGGAGATTGGCGCAATCAACGTGCTCTCGGGGGAGGCGATCGAGCGGCGCGGATCGCCCGAGATTGGGGATGCACTCTCGCTCGCGGTACTTGAGGAGTACGATGGGGAGATCCACTATCTCTATCAGAGCCGCATGTTCAAAATGTTCCTGCGGAGCATCGAGCTGGATGAGGACAGTGTGCATACGCCGCACTACGAGCGGCGGAAACGCCAGAATGAGCGCATGATCGCGCGCATGATGGAGGAGGCTGATCGTACGGGGCGCGAGGTCTATACGGACTTTATCACGCGCAACTCGTTCAACTCCATACGTCTGCGTCTCGTGACGCGCGATGTGGACGATACACGCGCCGTCTTCCTCATGGCGACGGTGAATATCTCGCGGTTCAGCCCTGAGGCGGGCTCCATGCAGGAGGCACTGAACCAGATTGTTGCGCTCTATGACCGCGTGGATCTCTTCGATCTCGGCTCGTGCAAGCTCACCCAGCTCTATCGAGATGTCTATGAACCGAACTATACGCAGGAGTATGGGCACTTCGAGGAGTTGGTCGCCCACTATGCGGAGGAGAAGATTCTTCCCGCCGAGCAGAAGCTGTTCAAGAAGTTCTACAGTGAAAAGCATCTGCGCGCCGTCCTTGAGGATAAGGCGGGGCGTGAGGAGGTCGCGGTACTGTTCTATAAGCGTATGCCGGACGATGGGCGCATATTGCGGCTGCACCATCTCGTGCCGTTCCGGCTCGGGGAGCGCGACTATGTGCTCTCCTGTGTGCAGGCGATCAATGAGAATATCATCAGTGCGGTGACGACTGCGCTTGCGGAGGATACGTAGGCAGGCGCTGCTCCGTGCAGTGCATGTGTAGCATGTTGGAAAGGGTGCCTTGAACGATCAAGGCGCTCTTTTTTGTACACATCTTTTATATCCATCAGGCTGATATGCTTTTTGCATCGTATGTTTTCTTTTGTTATACTTCTTTTTGATAAAAACATTTGTTTGAAGGAGGTATATCAAATGAAGGAACGAAATGACGTGAGGACGCCTGCGGAGCGGCAGGAATGTGCGGCGTGTGAGACCTGTTGGGCGCATCCGCCGCTGACAAAGGCGGAGGAGGATGTGATGATTGCGCGTGCGGTGCGCGGGGAGGCGGGCGCAATGGCGGAAATGCACGCGCGCTATCGGGGGCTGATCGTCGCCGAGTCCCGCGCCTCATATCTCAGGAATGCCGCACTCGCGGCGGATGCGGAGAACATCGCTGTGCTCGCCTTTATTGAGGCGCTGCATGACTACGATCCGAAGCATGGCGCACCGTTTGCGGGCTTCGTGAAAGGGCGCGTGCATCACGCGCTCTATACGGAGTTCCGCCGCGAGCGGCGGCTCTGGGAGCGCACCTGTCACCCCGAGCAGAGCGCGGATGCACGCGACGCATGGGAACACTGCGGCGGCACGGAGGACATGGCGGAGCGTGCGGATCTGCGCCTTCTCGTGCGCGGGCTCCTGGAGAATGCCATGCACCGGCTCACGGAGCGCGAGAAGAAGATCCTCTCCCTGCATTACTTCCGCGACCTCACGCTTCGCCGCATCGCCGTCCTCCTCGGAACATCGGCGAGTGCGATCAGCAAGAGCAAGGCGAACCTGCTGCGGAAACTGCGGGCGTGCGTGGGGGTTGCAACTCCGTGCGAAATATGCTATTCTTAGTAAAGGTAATGGAATTGTAAAGGAGATGTCCTACATGGCACAGACCAGCATTAGCATTCGCATGGACGCTGAACTCAAAAAGAACTTCGAGACCTTCTGCGGCGCAGTCGGCATGAATATGTCCACGGCGATCAATATGTTCGCCATCGCCTGCGTGCGCGAGCAGCGCGTCCCGTTCGAGATCTCCGCGCAGCGTGCGCTGCCGGGCGAGTCGCTCGACCTCTTTACGGATACGACGTGGAGCGACGGGGAAAGCTGAGCACCTGCGGGAGTACATTGCGCGTATGATTGCGGCCGCAATGCGGTGAACTATCCATAAAAGGAGTTGATTTCCATGAGCGTCGCGATCCGTCTGAGTCCGCGTGAGGCGAAAATCTTTAAGAAGCACGCCGCACGATCCGGCATGACACTGTCCGACTTTGCCGCAGCAGCCATGCGCGAGCGCATGGAGGACGAACTCGACCGACAGGCATACGAGGAAGCAATGGCGGAGTTCCGCAAGAATCCTGTGACCTATACGCATGCCGAAGTCGCTAAAATGCTGGGTATCGACGATGAAGACCTATAAGGTTCAGTATACACCGCAAGCCATTCGTCAGTTGCGGAAACTGGATCCATTTGTCATACGCAGCATCTATGCGTGGATTGGGAAAAATCTTGAAGGATGCAGCAACCCGCGTCTGCATGGCAAAGGGCTGACCGCGAATCGCAGCGGTCAGTGGCGTTATCGCGTGAACGACTATCGCCTGATTGCGGAGATCCAAGACGATGTTGTGGTCATCCTCATCGTACGGATTGCCCATCGACGTGAGGTGTACGACTGAGCACTTTTGAGTGGAGCAGTTGCACGAAGCTAAAAACTTCGTGTAACCGCCCCTTTATTTTTTTGCAATTTTTTAGACTTCTTGTGACTTTTGCAACAGAACTGGGGATGATTCTCAGTTATACTGTTCCCATAGATGATAGATGTTTTCAATCATATAGATGGGAGCGATACCAATGGCTGAAGAAAAGAAGAACGAACCGGGACATGAGTTCCTTGCGCGTCTGGGCAAGACACGACTGCGTCCGGGTGGGCGCGAGGCGACGGAGTGGCTGCTCGGCCACGTTGACTTTACCGCAGATACGCGCGTACTCGAGGTCGCGTGCAACATGGGAACGACGATGGTCGCCCTTGCGGAGACGCACGGCTGCCGCATCACGGGGCTCGACATGAACCCGAAGGCACTGGAGAAGGCGCGTGCGAACATCGCGGCGCACGGGCTGAACGATGTGATCGACGTGGTGGAGGGGAATGCGCTTGCGCTGCCCTTCCCCGACGCGACGTTCGATGTCGTCATCAACGAGGCGATGCTCACGATGCTGCCGCGTGAGAACAAGGCAAAGGCGGTTGCCGAGTACTTCCGCGTGCTGAAGCCGGGCGGCGTGCTCCTCACGCACGATGTCGCGCTGCGCGTGACGGATGAGGCGGAGGCGGCGGAGCTGCGTGCGGGCATCTCCCGCGCGATCAATGTGAACGTCGATCCGCTCCCGCATGCACTCTGGGAGAAGCTGCTGCGCGACGCGGGCTTTGCCATCGAGGTGCAGACGGGCGATATGACGCTGCTCGACCCTGCGGGGCTCGTGCGCGACGAGGGATTCGACGGCGCGATGAAGATCATCCGCAACGGGCTGCGGACGGAGAACCTCGACCGCTTCCGCAAGATGTTCAACTTCTTCTTTGACCACAACAAGGAGTTCTCGTACATCGCTGTCGTCAGCAAAAAATAGGTGGATCAGGAGAGCGAACGAAGGCATCCATGTGTCGGACAGATGAGGAGGAATCGTATGCGAATGACAAAGCAGAGGGCTCTTGCGGCGGCGGTCGCGCTCACACTTTCGGGCACGGCACACGCCGTCTATGCAGAGGATACGCAGGCGCAGAAAGAAGGCTATGAGACAGCTCCCGTTGTGGTGACGGCATCGGGCTTTGAGGAGGATGTGCGCTTTGCGCCCGCGAGTATCTCGGTCATCAAGGCGGATGAGATCGCGCAGCGCGGCTATACAGATCTCCGTCAGGTGCTTGATATGGTGGAGGGGGTCGACACGTTCGGCGCGACGGGGCGGTTTGATACGCCCTCGGTCTCGATTCGCGGGATGAACGACGGCTATACGCTGATCCTCGTGGATGGAGTGGCGCAGTCGGGTCCCGGCATTGCGGGCGGGATGATGCGCAGCTTCAATCAGCTCGCGAACACGAGCCTGCCCACACCGAGCCAGATCGAGCGCATCGAGGTGGTGCGCGGCCCGATGTCGACGCTCTACGGCTCGGATGCGATGGGCGGTGTCATCAACATCATCACGAAGAAGGTGACGGACGAGTTCCACGGCTCTGTCTCCGTCGGCAGCATCCTTGAGACGACGGACGACAAGTCGAACACGATGAAGTACAACTTCAACCTCGCGGGGCCCATTACGCGCGACAAGGTCGGGATGCAGATGCGCGGCAGCTATCTGAAACGCGGCCCATCGGCATTCGGCGTGGACAAGGAAAAGCGCGACTACGACAACTGGAATCTCGGGACGCGCGTGACCTATACGCCCACCGCAGGGCACAGCTACTATCTCGACATCGACCGCGGGCAGAATATGCGCGACGGTGATTTTGCCCAGCGCGGCAAAATGAAGCCGCCCTCCCCACCCGCACCGCCGAACGCACAGGTGGTGACGAAGCTCGATGGCGATGTCGCGCAGCGGTTCGACCGCATGAAGATCGTGCTCGGCGCGGAGAACAAGGTCGGCAAGGAGGGAACGTGGACGAATACCCTGTCCTTTCTGCGCAACGAGATGCACCTCGATGCAGATATGACGGGGACGGCAAAGCCGAATATCCTGCCGCTGAGCATTCCGATCCGCTCACAGATCCGCAACAACGTGAAGAATGACTTTGTGACGTTCGATACGAAGTATGTCACGCCGCTCGGCGACGATCACACACTCGCGGTGGGGGCACGCTGGCAGCGCGAGGGCGTGGACTACCATCTGAAGCGGACGATTGCGCCGACGGGCTGGGCTCCGCCGATGTTTGCCAATATGATGCGTCAGCGCAGCTCAAACGACAACGGCAGTCTCTCGCGTTCGAGCTGGGCACTCTACGGCGAGGATACGTGGGCGCTCACGAAGAAGCTCGTCTTTACCTATGGTCTGCGCTACGATCATCCCGAGGACTACGACGACAATCTCAGCCCGCGCGGCTACCTCATCTATATGCCGAACCGCAATTTCACGGTGAAGGGCGGCATTGCGACGGGCTACAAGGCTCCGACGATGCTCCAGTCTGCGCCCGTGGACATCCACCTCAATATCACGGGCGAGATCTATCGCGGCAATACGGGACTGAAGCCGGAGAAGTCGACGACGGAGGAAATCGGGTTCTACTACCACAACGAGCACGATACGGATGCCCACGTGACGTTCTTCCACACGGATTTCAAGAACAAGATCGACCTCAGTGATGCGGTGAATGTCGCGGGCATCGGTGCCGTCCGTACCTATGAGAACGTCGGCAAGGCACGCATCCACGGCGTAGAGGTCGGGACGAAGTTCGCGATCGCGCCAAAGGTGTCGGCGGGGCTGAACTGGACGCTGCTCACCAGTCAGATAAAGAGCGGCAAGAATGTCGGTCAGCCGCTGCGCTCCACACCGAAGCAGGCGGTCAACCTGAGACTCGACTGGATGCCGACGGATGCGACGGATGTCTGGCTCAGTGCGCAGTACCGCAGTGGGATGTACCGCTCGAAGCAGGCAGCGGGGATCGCCTCGCACTATCGTCCGTTCACCGTCCTCAACATGGGCGTGACGCACAAGCTGCGTGACGGGCTCTCCATGCAGTTCGCCGTCAACAATCTGCTGAACCGCAACTTCGATCAGATGCGGACGGCGGCAGACGGCACGAAGTACGGCGACTACTATGACGAGATCGACGCAGACGGCATTGCGGGCGGCTCGTATATCTCCCGCCGCAGCTACTGGCTCGGTCTGACATACGACTTCTGATGATCGGATAAAAAAGAAGCTGCCTCCACCGAAAATAAATCGGCGGAGGCAGCTTCTTTGTATTCATAAAATAAATAACGATAAATATGTATAAATAACTATAAAAAGAAAACAATTAAGAAAAATAATTTAAGGAATGTACGCCGTTTCGTGCGTGACGCTCTGCAATCCATGCCTTGAGGCGGGCGGGATCGCTGTTCAGCACGAGTTCCTCGGGGAAATCAATGTCCGCGAGAATGGCGTGCGTATGACTGTGCTCGCCGACATCGATGTCGATGTGCGCGTCGCTGCCGATGAGGATGTGTGCGCCGTGACGGCGGCAGGCGGCGAGGAGATCCCGTGCGAGGAGTTCCGAGCCCTTGCGCGGGCCGTCCGGGTTGTGCGAGGCGTTGTTTGCCTCGATGAGGACGTGCTCTGCGGCGGCTGCACGGGCAAGCGCATCGAAGTCCACGGGATAGGCGGGGTTGTCGGGGTGTCCGATGACCGTGACGTAGGGATTTGCCATCGCACCGAGGAGGGCGCGCGTATTCTCCTCCTGCGTGCCGGGTGCAATCACGATGTCATGCAGGCTCGCGATGGCGTAGTGCATCTTTTGCAGGACACGTTCGGGCAGATCGACGCGGCCATCGTAGTCCATGACGTTCAGCTCCGCGCCCATGATGATGTCGATGCCGTAGGCGGCGGGGCGGATGACCTTGAAGTTGCGAAAGTACATCTCGTGGAAGGTGCCGGGCAGTGCGGGCGCATGGTCGGAGATGCCGACGAGGGCGAGCCCCTTCTCCTTTGCCATCATCGCGATCTCACGGATCGTGCTGTAGGCGTGCATACTGGCGATGCTGTGCGTGTGGATGTCGATGATGTCGGTCATGAAAATTCCTTTCTAAAAACGCCCCGCAGCACAGGCTGCGGGGCGTTTCTGTATGCGCTTAAAGTTTGAACTTGTGGGTTGTGTTCTGGAGATCGGTTGCGAGGGTTGCAAGCGACTGGGATGCAGAGGCGATCTCTTCGCTCGATGCGGATTGTGACTGGGACGAGGAGGAGATGTTCTGCATGTGTTCCGCTGTCTCTTCCGTGATCTCGCTGACCATGGTTGCGGACTGGATGATACGCTCCGTACCCTCGGTGACTTCCTTCATAGAGTTGCTGATGTCCGCAATCTGTCCCTTGATCTCGTCGACCATGTGCATGATGCTCTGGAACTGCGTGCCCACGGCGCGGATGGCGGATGTGCCTTCCTGCACTTCGTTCGTGCCGCTCTGCATGGCAGTGACAGCCTGGGCGGTATCACGCTGGACGCTTGCAATGCGTTCCTTGATCTGGTCGGCTGCCTCGCGGGACTGCTCGGCGAGCTTCCTGACCTCCTCGGCGACGACGGCAAAGCCGCGTCCCGTCTCGCCCGCGCGCGCTGCC
>ERZ773062.1293-NODE-1293-length-10769-cov-6.615270_pt1 | contig 10769 bp, 8 predicted proteins | sample MGYA00580626_ERZ773062 | MGnify/ENA primary metagenome ERZ773062 (study PRJEB29015, sample SAMEA2738003) | human oral metagenome | biome: human oral; feature: human-associated habitat; material: dental | place: China | collected 2058 ...
CCCGCCGGGCCCGGTGCCCGCCGGTGGAGTACCCGGCCTCGCGGAGCACTGCGGCGGCCCGCCGGTCGATGGGATTGCCCGATTCCTCCGACGAGATGCCGACGCTGTCGGCCTCCACGTCGAGCCCCCGCTCGGCGGCCATCCCGCGGGCCACCCGCTCCGCCATCGGGGAGCGGCAGATGTTGCCCCAGCACACAAACACGACCTTCGCCATGGACAGCAACCATAAGGGCTTCGCGGGCTGGCGGCGCCTCCCGCGCACCGTGATGTACCTCCCCGGGGTAGTTTGCCCTCTGCACCGGCGTTGTTCGCGGGGTTTCGGGTTTTTGATGGCAGGCTTGTGCCATGCAGATCCTGGTGGTGGACGACGATCAGGCCGTGCGTGACTCGCTGGCCCGGTCCCTGAAGTATTCCGGCGACGAGGTGACGACTGCGGCTGACGGCGTCGAGGCGTTGGCGCAGCTGGCAGGGCACACCCCGGATGCGGTGATCATGGACGTGATGATGCCCCGCCTCGACGGCCTGGAGGCCACCCGCATGCTGCGACAGTCGGGCAACGACGTTCCCATTCTGATCCTCACGGCCCGCGACGCCGTTGGCGACCGGGTGGACGGCCTGGACGCCGGCGCCGACGACTACATGGTCAAGCCCTTCGCCCTCGACGAGCTGCTGGCGCGGCTGCGGGCCCTGACCCGGCGTTCGAAACCGACCCCGGAAAACGATTCGAAGGTGCTCGTGTTCGGGGATGTGACGCTGGATCCGCAGCACCGCGAGGTGACCCGCGCGGGGCAGCACATCTCCTTGACCCGCACCGAGTTCGCCCTCCTCCAGGCCTTCATGGAAAATCCCCGCCGTGTGATGGAGCGCAACACCCTCCTCAACGAGGTGTGGGGCTTCGAGTTCCCCGCCACCGCCAATTCCCTCGAGGTCTACATCGGCTACCTGCGCCGCAAGACCGAGGCGGGCGGCCTGCCCCGCCTGATTCACACGGTACGCGGCGTCGGTTACGTGCTGCGTGAAACCGCCCCGTGATCAGCTCGTTCTGGATTCGGGTCCGCCGGGGCGTCGAGAGGCTCATCACGGGCCAGTCGCTCCGCTCCCGGTTGGCCTCGCTGACCGGGATTTCCGTGGCCGCAGCCGTGCTCCTGGTCGGTTCCACCGCTTATCTGTCCACGCGAATCTCGCTGCGAGACCAGCTGGACCGCGAGATGCTTTCGGCCGCGCGCGCCACCGCCGAGATCATCAACTCCGACATCAGGAATCTCGACAACCTCGGCCCGGGGCTCGGAACGTCCCAAGAGTTGCTGGCCGTCACCACCGCGCGGGGTGAGACCTCCCAGGCGGGCAAGCAGTCCTTGGCGTTGTTCCCGGACGCCGGGGAGATCGCCGTCGCCCGCATGCAGCAGGGGTACCGGGCCCGTTCCGTGAAACTGGCGGACGGCCAGGAGTACCGCCTGGTCTCGGTTCCGGTGCGGGCCAGGGACCGCACCGGCCAGGTGCAGAGCTACGCCATCCTCTACGCACGTCCCCTGACGTCGCTGGGAACGACGCTGAACTCGCTGTGGCTGGTGATCGCGCTGTCCGGGCTGGCCGGTATCGTGGCCACCACCCTCACCGCCCTGTGGATGGCGCAGACCGCACTGGCCCCGGTGCGTCGTCTCTCCACCGCGGTGAAGAACGTCACCCAGACCGACCAGTTGAACCCGATCCGCATCTACGGACGCGACGACCTGGGTGAGTTGACGCGCAGTTTCAACCTGATGTTGAAGAGTCTCCAGACTTCGCGGGAGCAGCAGCGACAGTTGATCGCCGACGCCGGCCACGAGCTGCGCACCCCGTTGACGTCGATGCGCACCAACATTGAGCTGCTGGTGGCCGACGACAAGTCCGGGATGTTGCCGGAGGGTGCCCGCTCCGAGATTCTCGACGACGTCTCCGCCCAGCTCGGTGAGTTCTCGGCCCTCGTCGGTGACCTGGTGGCGCTGACCCGCGACGACCATCTCCAGCGCCAGCCGGAGCGGCTCGACATGTCGGAGGTGGTGGAGGCGGCGCTGGCCCGGGCGACCCGTCGCGGACCGAACATCACCTTCCACACACACCTGGAGCCGGTGCCGATCCTGGGCGACGCGTCCACGCTGGAACGCGCCATCACGAACCTGTTGGACAACGCGGTGAAGTTCTCCCCCAGCGACGGCGAGATCTGGGTGGAGTTGACCTCGGCCGGGGTGCTGACGATCGTCGATTCGGGCCCGGGGATCGCCGACGATGACCTGCCGCACATCTTCGACCGGTTCTACCGCTCCGACCGGGCACGCAACACCCCCGGCACCGGTCTCGGCCTGGCAATCGTCACCCACACCGTCGAGGCCCACGGCGGCTCGGTCCGGGCCGGGAACCAGCAGGGGGCCGGGGCGAAGTTCACCATGCGGCTGCCGGTCCTGAGCGTCCCCGAGTCGCCGCTGTCCCCCTGACCCCGTCGTTCCCACCCCACCCAGTCATGTCATCCAGAAAGGTTTTGTTCCACAGACTTTTCCACAGCCTGGGTAGAACTACACGGCTGTGATTCCGGTGGCTCTCCCCGCCCCGCTCCGTCTCTCGCGAACACAGCGGCCGCCTCACAATCGGAACGGATTTCCCATACACCTCGGTTCACCCGTCGCGTCATCCGATTGACCGACAGGCGACGGCGACACGCCGCCCAGCTCCGCGCAATGCCCGGGTTCCGCGGTCTCCGGGGACTGGACAATACCCCGATGCCGGTTACTAGGGTGTCGGGATGTCCCCAAGACCCGCAGCGTATTACGCCGCGTCGACGCTCCACGCGGCCCCGGATTCCTCGCCCATCCCCCTGCGGACACACGTTCTCGTCTCCGTGCTGATCGGGCTGGTGTTGTGGAGCGTGACGGAGCAGTGCTGGCCGATCGCGGTCGGGGTCATGACCCTGATCGCCGTGGTGGCGGTGTTCAGGGGCCGCAGACGCCACGGCAGTCATCTTCCCCCGTCCCGTTTCCTGGTCGCGGGCATGGCCGTGGCCCTGAGCCTGCCCTTCACGATCTTCCTGCTCGACCTTCCCGGGCTTCCCGTCGGGGTTTTCGTCGTCGGCACCACGGTGGTTCTCGCGGCGATGCGCGTGGATGAGAAGAAGCGGCGGCGCCGGCTCGCGACCGGCGACTTCAGCTACCGCGATCTCTGGTGAACAAGGACGCCACCAGCTTTTCCCACAGAGTTTTCCACAACCGGGGTAAAACTACACCGATGTGATTTGCGGCGCCGGCTGGCCCTGGGCCTACTGGCCACCGGTCACGGGAGACGCGCTGGTGGCGACGGCGGCCGAGACCTGGATCTGCGAGGAGATCTCGGGGGCGGCATGCCTGCCCTGCCGGAAGATCACCAGGTAGGCAACCCACACCAGAAGGGCCAGCACCATCATCGTCACCACCACCCACGCCCAGGTGCTGCGACGCTTCGGGGCCTGGTCCTGGGCGGGTTCCGTGTTGTAGACCGGGGCCGGGGGCTGGTAGGGAGCGCTCGGCGGGGGCATGTACTGGCCGTAGGGCTGCGGGGATCCGTAGTACGGGGCTGAGGGAACGGCGCCATAGCCGGAATCACTCATCGGCGGGGGCGCCATCGCGGCCGGATCCGGCGGGGGCATCTGCCCGTAGGGCGCCCAGGGATCCTGCGGCGGGTTCGCCGACGGAGGGACCGGCGGGGGCATGGACGCCAAGGCCTCGGCGGAAGGCTCGGGAACCGGGGGCGGCATCGGAGGGACCGCGTATTCCGTGGAGGGGGCGGGGGTCGCCTGCGCCATGGGATCGGCCGGGGTGCTGGAGAAACCCTGGTTCATGGAATACGGAAGCACCGGTTGCGGTGGTTCGGAGATTTTCTCGGTCGCCTCATCCCTGAAGATGGACAGGTCCTTGACGGCGTCCAGCACCTGGGTGGGGGCCTCGGAGTCGTCGAACCCCACTGGGGCGGAGATACGGGTCACCGGCTCGTCGTCCTCCGTTTCCGGTTCGACCGGGGCCCGGTCCGCCGGGGACGGTGCGGCCGGTTCCGGTTCAACCGGTTCCGGTTCGGGCAAGGGCGATTCAGATGAGGGCGATTCAGGTGAGGGTAGTTCGTCCCAGACGGATCTGATCACGCCGGGTTCGTCCGGGGAGGGCGCGGAGGGCACCATGACCACGACCACCCGGTTCACCGAATCGTCGTCGTCCTGCTCCGCCGGGGAGAGTGCCGTGCCCGGCGGCGGTTCGAGCGGGGCCATCTCGGCCGACCGCTGCCCGACCGGGGACAACTCCGTCGAGGTCGGGGCCTGCTCCCGGGGAGACAGTTCCGACGATGCCGGGGCCTGCTCCCGGGGAGACACCTCGGCCGACCACTGCCTGACCGGAACCAGTTCCCCGGGGACGGGCCCGGCGGGCGTCCCGGGCTGTATGACCGGGACCACGCGGGTCACCGGGTCGTCCACTTCCAAGGACTCCGGGGAGTTCTGCGTCACCGGGGCCGGCACGTCCTGGTCCAGATGGTGAGCCTCCACTCCCGGAAACGAGTCCTCCTCGTCGGGGTAGGGGTCTTCCTCTCCCGGAAGTGAGTCCTCGTCGCCCAGGTGGAAATAGTTCTCGTCCGGAAACGGATCGTCCTCGTCGGTGTAGGGGTCGTCGTCCGGGAACGAGGGAAACGAGTCGATCGGGGCCGGTCCGGCGTACGCATCGGCCCCGGTTGCCCGGACCGCCCGGGTGGTTTCCTCCTCCGGCCGGGGGACAGGGCTGGCCGGTACCGAGGAGAAAACCGTTGGAACCTCGTGGCCCTCGTCGGTGAAACCCGGTTCCCCGGCCGCTGGAACCAGATCCCGGATCAGGGCGTACAGATCCCCCTTGTCCACCGCAACCACCATCGCTCGGATACGCGTCCGGTACTGCGCGGAATCCAGCTTGTCAGCGGCCAGTGCCTCGTCCAGGACGCGACGGCACCGGAGCAGGTCCTCCGAGGTCAAGGGGTTTGAGCTCACGGTGCCAGTTTGTCAGAGACCGTCGCCAAGAACCATGGCCGTGTCCAACGATTGGCTTGAACCGTCCCGATTTCGCGACCGCGCACCCCTGCGGACTAGGGTTGGCGCACAAACCCCAGGAGGCAACATGCTCGGTTTCGCCGCGGTTGATCGGCGCTCGGAGACGGTGGCGATCTGGCTGGTCAGCCGCACGGACCCCACCGAGGCGTCCAGCACGAACGCCGTCGTGGTGGACCTGGCCGACGAACACGCCCTGAAGAAGGTGCACTCGCTGACCCGCGAGCGCGTCGTCATCGCCACCCCCGGCAGCGACCTGACCGGCCTGCCGATCAGCGACGGGCATCCGACGGCGCTGCTCGGGGAGTTCATCGACGCCACCCGCACCCACCAGCGCGCCATCGTCGAGGCCGTGCGTTCCTACGCGGCCTCCCGCAAGGGCCAGAAGCTGGTGGAACCCACCTTCCCCGCGGAACCGCAGCTCCCGGAGAACTGGCCAAAAACCTGCCAGGACCGCGCCCTGGAGATGGCCGGCCTGGTGGGGCGGGCCTGGACGAACTGGCTGGTCAGCGACGGCGAGAGGCTCCGCCGCACCACCCAGCCACGCACCGGCAGGACCCCGTGGATCATGCCCGGGGAGCTCAACCAGCCGGAGCTGCTGGCCCTGCCACCTGCCCTGGCGGAGAAGTTTCGCCCTGAACCCGTGGGGCCCTTCCCCGGCTGAGCGGTCCCGTCCTCAGCCCTCCTCCACCGGAGGCAGCGGGGCGTACCACTCGACGTCTGTGAGAAGGATGCGGGTGTCCACGTTTCCTTCCCAGCTGACGCCTATCCCGTGTTCCTGGAGGATCGGGATGACCACGGTCTTCATCAGTTTGATGGTCGTGGCGTCGTAGAGTTCCTCGCGCTGGGAGCTGCTCAAAGCCTTGTATTCCTCCTCGCTGATGTGGGCGGGCCAGAAGATGCCGTAGCTGAGGTAGGTGCTGCCGCTCTCCGCGAGACTCTCGGTGTCCTGCTGGTGGAAGAACACGTACCCCAGGTCGTCCTGATCGCCCTCGATCTCCGCATGCCCGCAGGTGTTGCAACAGGAGAAGTCCTGCTCCGCGACGACATGGGCCCTCCGCAGCGCCTCGAAGGCGCGGTCCAGCTTGCTGGCGGGCACCTCCCCGAATCCCGCCTGCTGGGTGCGGCGCGCATCGATCAGGTACTGGGCGATGGCGCGGCACTGCGCCTCGGACAGCGTGCCGCCGTCGCTCTCCTCGTCCTTCTCGTCCTCCACGGCGCAGGCGATCTCGTAGGCATGGTCGTTGACGCTGTCATCCCCCCTCACGAGTTGCGTCCAGATCATGTCGCGGATGTACTCCTCGAGTTCGGGATCAACCACGCCCCCGAGCAGCTCGTCGGGGATTCTCAGCCCATCGGGCTGGGCGTTCAGTTCAGTCATGGCCGAGACCCTAACAACCGCCACCGACGGAAAGGGGCCGGACGGCGCCGCCCGGCCCCTCACCACGGCCTCTCACCACCAGGGGTTCTGGCCCGGCTGGCCGGGCTGGCCCGGGTAACCCTGCTGACCGGGCTGGCCCGGGTAACCAGGACGGCCCTGTTGACCGGGCTGCTGGAAATTGACCGGGCCCTGGAATCCGCCCTGCGGGCCGGGCTGCCCGGGACCGGGACGAGCCGCCTTCGCCTTGCCGCGCTGCACCAGAATGACTGCGACCGCGCCGCCGCCAACCACGACGACCCCGAGCACGATCCACAGCCACGTCAGATCGGGATCGTTGCTGGCGGTCGCCTTCAGGCCCTCGGAGTCGGCCAGGTCGGAGGGGTCCTTCCACGTGACGGTGTTGCCGGAGATCTCCCCCTTGCCGCTGGCGGTGAGGACCTTGCCCGGGAAGGTCACCTTGACCTCGAAGTCGGTGATCATGGTCGCGCTGACCCCCTGCAAATTGCCGCCCGGCATGTGAAAGGTCCACTGCTTGCTGGACTCGTCGAAGCCGAGGTAGCCGTTCTCGTAGAGCTTGGTGGTGCCGGAGAACCGGCAGCCGACGTACTTGTCGTCCTGGTAGCCCTCCTGTTTGAGGTCGCCGGGGAGTTTCGACGAGCTCTTTCCGCGCTGGCAAACCTCGCTGGGATCCTTGATGCCACCCGATTCCGCCCGTTCCTTCAGCACCCCGAAGTCAACCTTGACCTCGATCCTGTCCCGGCTGCTCACGTTGATCTCCTGACGCATCCGGACACAGGAACTGAGCGCCAGGACAAGAGGCAGGATCAAGGCGACGATGCCGATTCTGCGTAGTTTCATCATGGCTGAAACCTACCCTCCGGCCTTTCCCGGAATGCGGGATCCCCCAAATTTGCGGCGCCCGGGCGGGTTTCCCGTGAAAACCCTTCCCGCCCGCAGCGGAACACGGCACCATTGACCCGTGAAACCAGATCGCAACGCCACCGTCGCCGAGGTCTACGCCCATCCGCTCGGACGCGACATCATCGACAAGATACTGCTGCAGACCGGGCGCAGCGCCACCTGGGTGCGCAATCCCCTGGTATCGCGGTTGCGGCTGCGACAGCTTGACAAGTTCCTGGGGCGCATGTTCGGCCCCGGTTTCGTCGACACCCTCGTCGATCTGCTGGCCGACTGCCCCGAGTCGCCTCCCCGCCTTGACGGACCCATCGCCGCTACGTGGTGGAAACGGGCGGTGTTCTACCAGATCTACCCGCGTTCCTTCGCGGACAGCAACGGCGACGGTATCGGCGACCTGCCCGGCATCCTGGCGAAACTTCCCTACCTGGACGACCTGGGCATCGACTGCCTGTGGCTCTCGCCCATCTTCACCTCGCCGAACAAGGACATGGGCTACGACATCGCCGACTACCGTTCCGTCATGGCCGAGATGGGCACCATCGACGACCTGCGGCGCCTGATCGCCGCCTGTCACGAACGCGGGATGCGCATCATCCTCGACCTGGTGGCCAACCACACCTCCGACGAGCACCCGTGGTTCAAGGACGCCTTGGCCGACCCGGAGGGCGCGCACGGCGACTACTACTTCCTGCGCGACGGCGACCCCGAGACCCCACCCAACAACTGGACGTCGTTCTTCTCCGGCCCCGCCTGGCGCCGCATCGGCGAGAAGTGGGCGCTGCACCTGTTCGCCCCCGAACAGCCGGACCTCAACTGGGACAACCCCGCGGTGCGCCGCGAGGTGGCCGACATCGTGCGGTTCTGGCTGGCTGAGGGCGTCGACGGGTTCCGCCTGGACGTGATCAACTACATCTCCAAACGCGACGGCCTGCCCGACGGCAACGCCACCGTCGGCCAGGTTATGGGTTTCACGGGCGTGGAGCACTACTTCCACGGCCCGCGCCTGCACGACCACCTGGCCCAGCTGCGTCGCGAGGCCTTCACCCGAAAGGGCGTGGAACCGGGCCACGAGGCGCCGGGGGCCGATGCCCGGCCCATCATGATCGGAGAGACCCCGGGGGCGGGCGTCGAGGTGGCCCGGCTGCTGACCAGCTCCCAGCGGGACGAACTGGACCTGATCTTCAGTTTCGACCACCTGGAGACCCCGGGGCACGTGCGCTGGGACGAGTACGCCTACGACCTGAACTTCCTGAAGCACTACTACATCGACTACCAGTCCCGGCTGGGCTCCGACGACTGGATGAGCCTGTTCTTCGAGAACCACGACAACCCGCGCATGATCTCCAAGGTCAACCCCGACCCCCGGTTCCGAGACCAGCTGGGCAAGGCCCTCGCGACGATCCTGCTGACCATGCGCGGCACCCCGTTCATCTTCCAGGGACAGGAGATCGGGGCCGTCAACCAGGACTTCCCCGACGAGTCGGCGCTGCGCGACGTGGAATCCCTGAACCTCCTGGCCGCCGAGGGCCCCGGGGCCTGGGGGAAGATCATGGCCGGTTCCCGCGACCACGCCCGCGTCCCGATGCGCTGGGATCGCGACGAGCACTGGGGGTTCACGCGCGCAACCCCTTGGATCAAAGCCTTCGACGACTCGGTGGGCTACTCCGTCGCCGCCCAGGAGCACAACCCCGATTCGGTGCTGCGCTACTACCGCCGCCTGATCTGGCTGCGCCGCTCCAACCCGACGCTGAGCCTGGGTTCGATCCGTTTCATCGACGCCGACGTCAAGGACTACTTCGCCTGGTTCCGGGAGCACAACGGCGAGCGTTGGTTCATCGAGGTGAACCTGTCGGGCCACCCCCTGCGGCGGCGCCACCGCGAACGGAACCTCGAGATCGTCGCGGGCACCGCCAAGGACCGCTCGGGCCCCATGGAACCCTACGAGGCCCTCGTCTGCCAGGTCCCTCGTGACGGGGGTGAATGACCCAGAATTGCAAGGGTCGCGATTCCACTTGGAAGTTGAATATTCCATTTCCAGTGGGGACCGCGACCCCTTTGTCGTCACGTCTCCGACCCGTCCCGCCGTCGCCTCCCGGGGCCCTTCTGGATTTATGGCTGACAAAGAGTAGGGGTTTTATTTAACCAAGGCGAGTGCAGCCTCACTAGGGGCGACGCCAGAAAGTCCAGATCCATGCGTTTCCCCTCCCAAAAGTTCATCCTCGTGGGTTATGCTTCACAGAGCACCCCCTTGGGCGGGCAGCTAACCCCAACCGCGGGTTGTAAAATCCTAAAGAATTGAGGAAGTTTATGAAAGCTGCTTCATCATGCGCCAGGGCGCGGAAGCTCCTGGCATCAGTCGCCGCGGCCCTCGCGGCAACCCTGACCTTCAGTATGTCGCCGGCACACGCCGACGACCCCCCAGACAGCGGCTACCCGAAGATCGGGACGAGCAGCGAGAGCGTGCCCGGCTACCGTCTGAACGTCAAGAAGATTGAGGACGGCAAACCACAGCCCAACCATGTCACGCCTCACCTGTTCACCGTGCACACCGAGAAGGGGGTCATCAAGGCCTACTGCATCGAGATCGAGATCGACGTCATCTACGGCTCCAGCCTGCGCATCGGCGGCTGGAAGGACTTCCCGGGCACGAACAAGTTCAAGGACAACCCGGATGTCCAAGCCAAGGTCGCCTGGATCGCCCAGAACAGCTACCCCCAGACCGACCTGGCCAAGGTCACCCAGACCACTGGCATCGCCGGCCTGACCGAGAGGGAAGCCATCACCGCCACCCAGGCGGCCATCTGGCACCTCACCAACCCCGACGAAACCCCGTCGCTGGACCTGGCGGAAGGCGACCAGGCGACGAAGGACCGCACCGGGAAGCTGTACGACTACCTGCTCGGCGAGAAGAACGGTGGACTGAAGGAGCCCGCCCACCCCACCATCGGAATCAAGGGTGGCGACCTTCCCTTCGCCCTCAACGACGCCAAGACCGAGGGCAAGGTCGGGCCGATCCGCTTCGAGTCCAACCAGCCCACCGCCAAGCTGACCAGCGAACTCAAGTACGAGCTGGTCGACAAGGACGGCAAGGCGGTCGACAGGAATGCCATTCCCACCGGCACCGACCTGTACCTCAAGGTGCCGGCCGACAAGACCTCGGGCGAGCAGGAGTTCACGGCCTCCGTCACCAGCACCGTCCAGGCGGGCAAGCTGTTCATCACCAAGAGCGGCAAGCACGGCCAGACCATCATCACCGTCTCCACCGATGAGATCCCGGCCGACAGCCAGGGCAAGGTCACGTGGTCCGCCCCCCAGCAGACCCCTCCGGCACCTCCGACGAGTCAGCCGCCGACCTCGGCACCTCCGCCGACCTCGGCACCTCCGCCGACCTCGGCACCCCCGCCG
>ERZ773062.1300-NODE-1300-length-10738-cov-29.972012_pt1 | contig 10738 bp, 9 predicted proteins | sample MGYA00580626_ERZ773062 | MGnify/ENA primary metagenome ERZ773062 (study PRJEB29015, sample SAMEA2738003) | human oral metagenome | biome: human oral; feature: human-associated habitat; material: dental | place: China | collected 2058 ...
GGACGGGTGGGCGGGCAGCCACAGCCACGCGCGGCCCGCCGTCGACGACGAGGCGTGAATGACGACGTGCCCCGGGAAACCCGAGGGCGCGAATCCCATCTCGAAGCCCTCATCCGGCTCGACCAGCAGCAGCTCGTCGGCCTCACGCGGCGTGCCCACGCGGTGCAGCCACACGTCGCACGCGCGCCACGCGTCGTCCACGCCCATGTAGATAAAGGAAGCGGAATCATCCGCCCACGCGAAGCCGTACCCGGCGTCCACCACGGCCTCGTCGATGACGCGGCCCGAGGCCTCCTGCACGACCCACGTGTAGCGCTCATCCCCGCTCGTGTCCCGCGCCCACGCGATCAGGCGCCCATCCGGGGAGGGGTACATGTCAGCGAGGCGGAAAAACTCCTGCCCGTGCGCCCACTCGTTCTCATCGACGAGGAGCTCCTCGCCCTGCGTGGGCGCGCCCGGTTGGGGGACGAGCGGAATCGGGGTGCCCGCCTCGTCGCGCTCCACCGGCGTGCGATGATGCGTCGCGTACGACTGGCCCTCCGCGAAACGCCGGAAATACCAGAACTCGCCCTCGCGGATCGGAACCGTCACGTCGGTGAGCGCCGTGGAGGCCTTGACCTCCTCCACGAGGCGCGCGGCCGCCTCGCGCGTCGGCGCCGTCACCGTGTCCGCCCACGCGTTCTCCGCCTCCAAATGAGCCCTGACCTCGGGGTTGTCTGCGTCGCGCAACCAATCCCACGGGTCATCAAAATGCTGCCCGAACTGGTCGCGCACCCGGTATCCGTAACGCTTCGGGGCAACCGGGGGAGTGTTCATCGACGAGGCATTAGACGCCTCACGCGTAGTCGTGTCAGTCATGGGGACCATCTTAGAGGTGGGCCAACTGATGGGGATCCACGAAACAGTGGTGAGGCCGTGCGAGACTAGGGGAGTGAACGATGAACAAGCTCCCTCGCGCGGATCCGCTGCCGCGCTCGAACCTGCGGCGCTCGCGGATCCGCAGCCCGCTTCTCGTCCCCAGCCCCGGACCGGAGGGCAGGTCGATGGGGGAGCGGCCCCGGCCTCGTCCCTGAGCCTGACGCGCCGACTCCTCGCCTGGGTGCGTGAGTTCATCCAATTCGGCATGGTCGGAGCCACCGCCTACATCGTCGACGCGGGCCTGTTCAACCTGCTCCAGCACGGGCCCCTCGGCTTCCTCGCTGGGCACCCCAACACCGCGCAATTCGTCGCCGCCGCGACCGCGACCCTGTACTCGTGGATCGCCAACCGCCTGTGGACCTACCGCGGACGCACGCGGGACAATGCTACGCGCGAGGCCATCCTCTTCTTCTTCGCGAACGCCTGCGGCATCGGCATCTCCCAGTTCTGTCTGCTGTTCACCCACCACATCCTCGGGTTCACCTCGGCGCTGGCGGACAACATCGCCGTCTACGTCGTCGGCTTCGCCCTGGGTACCGCTTTCCGCTTCTTCTTCTACCACTACGTGGTCTTCACAGGGCGTACGCGCGCGTAGGTTGAAGGTGCGGCGGTAGGGTCGAAACGTGAAGGAAACGCCAGAGCACTACCCGACCCCCGAGGAATCCATCGCCACGATGGTCACCATCGACGACGCCGCCCTCGTGTTCGAAGGCGGCGGCATGCGCAACGCCTACACGGCCGCGCTCGTGAGCCGACTCATCGCCGAAGGCATCAACTTCCCCCACATCTCCGGCGTCTCCGCGGGCTCCAGCCACCTGTGCAACTTCACCTCCCGCGACGCCGCCCGCTCGCACGACACTTTCGTCGACCTTGTCGAAGACCCCGAGTTTGGCGGACTCATGCATTTCCGCAAGGGCCACGGCTACTTCAACGCCGAGTACATCTACGAGCGGATCTGCTACCCCGACGGGATCCTGCCCTTCAACATGGACGCCTTCCTGGCGAACCCGGCGACCACCCGCGTCGCTACCTTCAACGCGTCGCGTGGGCAGGTCCGCTGGTTCTCCAAGGAAGAAATGAGCACCCTGGACACGCTCGGACCCATCATCCGAGCCTCCTCCACGCTGCCCATCCTCATGCCGCCCGTCGACATCGACGGCGACACCTACGTCGATGGCGCGCTCGGCCCCAACGGTGGCCTGCCCTTCGATCAGCCCCTGCGCGAGGGCTACCGCAAGCTCCTTGTCGTCCTCACTCGGCCCCGCGACTACGTCAAGGGCCCCATGCCCGCCAGCGTTGGTGCGCTCTTGCGCACCGCCTACCGTCAGTTCCCTTCCGTGTTCGAGGGTGTGGCTCGTCGTCCCGACCGCTACAACGCGGGACGTCGCCTCCTCTTCAAGCTCGAAGAACGAGGCCAGGCCTACGTGTTCGCTCCCGACAACCTGTGGATTAACAACACCGAGTCGCGGCGCGAACGCCTGGAGGCAACGTATCGTGCTGGCCTCGTGCAGGCCGTGCGCGAGATGCCCGCGATCAAGGCATTCCTCGGGCTGTAGGGGTTCTTTCTGCCCGTGTGCCGGCGGTGCTTGCTGTATCGCCAGGTCTGCGGTCGCAGCGAGGTGTCGCCTCTTAGTGTCCGCCGCTTGGTGTGCACCCGGGCGGCGGCCCGCCCGCCTCGGCCGTCCGCGCTGCGAGCTTCGCTCGGAGCGTCGTCTTGAAGCGCGGCCAGGCCCCACATTCCGGGTGCCTGTCTGCCCGGCTGTCTGAAACCGGAATCGCCTCCGTTGGTGCGGGTTTTGCTCGTTCTGAAACCGTTGGCACCATCGTCGGTGAGAAACAGGCGTTTTCGGTGCGTTGTTTGTTGTCAGTGGTGTCGCGGGTTTCGTGTGCGGGTTGGGCGGGGCTGTCAGTGGTGTCGCGGGTTTCGTGTGTGGGTTGGGCGGGGCTGTCAGTGGTGTCGCGGGTTTCGTGTGTGGGTTGGGCGGGGCTGTCAGTGGTGTCGTGGGTTTCGTCTGCCCGTCGAGAGCAGCCGGAAGGGGCGCCTGGAGTGCGATGCCTATATCTAGGGCGCGCCCAGGACCCGAGACCGAGGGTGCAATGGCCGTTGGGGCTGCCTGTGGGTGCCTCGCACAGGGCCCCTTCAACGGGGTATCCGCACGATTTGGTCTATTTTGGTGACAACGTCACCGATCCCTACATCTAGGGCACCTCGTCCTCAACGACCCCTAGATGTATGGGTGCGACACGCCCATAGGGCCCAAAGCTAGGTGTGACGCTCGACATCTTTTGCGTGGTTGGAAGGTGGTTATGCACAGGGTGGTGGTGTGGTCGTCCACAGGATGCACAGGTGTGTGTGGGGGTGTTGAGAGCTACTCGATATGCTCGAAGGTTAGTCGCAAACCTCAATGTTTGCGCGCATCTTCGCGCACCCTCGATGGGGGCTCGACAAACCCGCGTGTCCCCTCCGGGATCCTGACCGACCGCTCCGTCCACAGACCCCTCTGACCTCATCCACAGTCGGGGAGGTAGACACAACATCTAGGGGTCGCTTGCGTGAGCGGCCACGAGGTGTAGTGTTGTTGTGTTCGCGGCGAACGAGCCGCTAGAAAGCCAACACAGGATGCCAACGTCCGGCCTCGAGCCGCAAGGAGACACGAACATGTCGATCACCGTCTACTCCAAGCCCCGCTGCCCCCAGTGCGACGCGACCTACCGCGCCCTCGACAAGCAGGGCGTCTCCTACGAGAAGATCGACGTCACCCAGGACGCGGAATCCCTCGCCTTCATTAAGGGCCTCGGCTACCAGCAGGCCCCCGTCGTCGTGGCCGGCGATGACCACTGGTCCGGCTTCCGTCCCGACCGCATCAAGGCCGTCGCCGCCGCAGCCGCCTCCCTGGCGCTGCAGGCCTGAGTCGCGCCGACAAGTCTCGGCCGCGAGGCCGGGACTTTCGCGTATCTGGGCAGGGCCGAGGCCGGGGCGCACCCTTCGAAAACGGCGTGGATACACTCGAATGAGCGGGGAGTGAACCCTTGGTTGAAACAGGGGGAATCGTGGGCCGACCGGCCGTGAGTGCAGGCCGCCCAAGACCTCATGCGCACCCCGACGATCATGCTCACCCGCCGAGCTGGGTGCGTCGATCATCCCACATGGGACACGCATCCCACATGGGACACGCGAGCAAGGCAACCCCGTCCGGGCCTCGGGGGTGAGACACTAGAGGTTCAGCATCCCGCCAAGCAGGAAGGATCATCATGGGCAGCGTCGTCTACTTCTCGTCGGCGACGGGCAATACCCGCCGTTTTGTCGAAAAACTCGGCCTCCCGGCGGCGCGAATCCCGTTGCTTCCCAAGGATGAACCCCTGCGCGTGACCGACGACTACGTGCTCGTTGTGCCCACCTATGGCGGCGGCAACCTCAAGGGAGCGGTACCTAAACAGGTCATCAAGTTCCTCAATAACCCCGAGAATCGAGCCCTGTGTAGGGGCGTCATTTCGTCGGGAAACACTAACTTCGGCAAGGCCTACTGCATTGCGGGCGACATCATCGCGGCCAAGCTGGGGGTCCCCCACATGTATAAGTTCGAGCTCCTCGGTACGCCCGAGGACGTCTCCAGAGTTCGCGAAGGACTGGAACAGTTTTGGCAGAAAACTACACCGACACAGGCGTAGAGGAAGCTCTCTCCCCGGAGCTTGACTACCACGCGCTGAACGCGCAGCTTAACCTGTACGACGCGAACGGACACATCCAGTTCGACGCGGACCGTGCGGCTGCTCGCCAGTACTTCCTGCAGCATGTCAACCAGAACACCGTGTTCTTCCATGACCTGGAAGAAAAGCTGAAGTACCTGGTGGACGAGGGATACTACGAGAAGCATGTCCTGGACCAGTACGACTTCTCGGACATCAAGGAACTGTATAAGCAGGCCTACGCCCACAAGTTCCGCTTCCCGACGTTCCTGGGTGCGTTCAAGTACTACACCTCGTACACGCTCAAGACCTTCGACGGTAAGCGCTACCTGGAGCGCTTCGAGGATCGCGTCGCCATGGTGTCCTTGTACCTGGCGCGCGGCGACATCGAGCTGGCCCGCAGCTTCGTCGACGAGATCATGACGGGTCGCTTCCAGCCGGCCACCCCGACCTTCCTCAATGCCGGTAAGGCGGCGCGGGGCGAGCTGGTCTCCTGCTTCCTGCTGCGCATCGAGGACAACATGGAGTCGATCGCTCGAGGCATCAACTCCGCGCTGCAGCTGTCCAAGCGCGGCGGCGGCGTCGCTCTGCAGCTCACCAATCTGCGCGAGTCGGGTGCTCCGATCAAGAAGATCCAGAACCAGTCCAGTGGCGTCGTGCCCGTCATGAAGCTGCTTGAGGACTCCTTCTCCTACGCGAATCAGCTGGGTGCGCGTCAGGGCGCGGGCGCTGTCTACCTGCACGCGCACCACCCGGACATCATGCAGTTCCTGGACACCAAGCGTGAGAACGCGGACGAGAAGATCCGGATCAAGACGCTGTCCCTGGGCGTCGTCATCCCCGACATTACGTTCGAGCTGGCCCGCAAGAACGAGGACATGTACCTGTTCAGCCCCTACGATGTGGAGCGCGTGTACGGCGTGCCCTTCTCCGAGATCTCGGTGACGGAGAAGTACCACGAGATGGTGGACGACGGGCGCATCCACAAGCGCAAGATCAACGCTCGTCGCTTCTTCCAGACGATTGCGGAGATCCAGTTCGAGTCGGGCTACCCCTACATCGTCTTCGAGGATACGGTGAATAAGGCGAACCCGATCAAGGGGCGCATTACCATGTCGAATCTGTGCTCGGAGATCCTGCAGGTGTCCGAGGCCTCGACCTACAAGGACGACCTGTCCTACGACCACGTCGGCAAGGACATCTCCTGCAACCTGGGCTCGCTCAACATCGCGAAGACCATGGATTCCCCGGACTTCTCTAAGTCGATCGAGATGGCGATCCGTGGCCTCACGGCCGTCTCGGACCTGTCGGATATCGGCTCAGTGCCGTCGATTGCCCGCGGCAACGCGATGAGTCACGCGATCGGCCTGGGTCAGATGAACCTGCACGGTTACCTGGCGCGCGAGCACGTGCACTACGGGTCCGAGGAGGCTCTGGACTTCACGAACATGTACTTCATGACGGTCCTGTTCGAGGCGATCAAGGCCTCGTGCACGATCGCGCGCGAGCGGGGTGAGTCCTTCGAGGGCTTCGAGGAGTCGAAGTACGCGTCGGGGGAGTTCTTCCGCAAGTACATTGACGAGGAGTGGGCACCTACGACGGACAAGTGCCGTGAGCTGCTCGCCGCCTCGTCGATCAAGGTTCCGACCCAGGCGGACTGGGAGGCCCTGGCGGCCGACGTCGCCAAGTACGGCATGTACAACCAGAACCTGCAGGCCGTGCCTCCGACGGGTTCGATCTCCTACATCAACAACTCGACCTCGTCGATCCACCCGATCGTCTCCCGCGTGGAGATCCGCAAGGAAGGCAAGATCGGCCGCGTCTACTACCCGGCGCCCTACATGTCGAACGAGAACCTTCAGTACTACCAGGATGCGTACGAGATCGGCCCGGAGAAGATCATCGACACCTACGCGGTGGCCACCCAGCACGTGGATCAGGGCCTGTCGCTCACGTTGTTCTACCCGGACACGGTGACGACGCGTGACCTGAACAAGTCCTACATCTACGCGTGGAAGAAGGGCATTAAGACCCTGTACTACATGCGCCTGCGCCAGATGGCCCTGGAGGGTACGGAGGTCGAGGGCTGCGTGTCCTGCATGCTGTGACGTTACGCCCGTTTGTCGGGCGGTGCGGGGGTCAGGAAACCGGCCCCCGCACCGTTTTATCAGGGACGAGGCTGGGGCTGAGGGGCCGGGGATGGGGGAGTGATGGCGCGTGTGAGCGTCGTCGTTTATTCGGATTTTCGGGAAAGTGCTCGTATGATGTGGGGGTATATCCCCTCACATCTTCTCGGAGTAAGCGATGACCGATCCCACGAATCCCTACGGCGTTGGCGGTGTCGCGAGCCAAGGTGGTTATGGCCAGCAGGACGCGTACGGTGCTCAGTCGGCATATGGGTCCCAGGCCTCGTATGGGGGGCAGCCTCCATACGGCGCGGGGCAGCCGGGGTATGGTGCGGGGCAGCCTCCGTACGGCGGGGGGCCGGGCATGCCGGGCTACGGGCAGCCGCAGGGCTACGGTCAGCCCGCCTACGGGAGCTTCGGGTACACCCTGAACCCCGCCGTTGAGCGTGTGCGTTCGAACGCATCGATGGTTCGCATCATGGCGTTCGTCAGCTTCGTGACCGTTGGACCAATCCTCTCGGTCGGGGCTTGGATCTGGGGCGGCATGCTCGTGACCGAGGCGCAGGGCCTCAACGCTCCCATGGACGTGATCAATGACGTGGAGGGTGCTCGAAAGATTGCGATGATCTGCACCATCGTTCAGCTCGTCGGCATCGTCCTCTTGTTCCTTGTCTCCTTCGTCCTCCCCTTCCTCATTGTGTTCATCGCGGGCGCATCGTCGGGGTACTGACGAGATTGAGCGGCGAATGTCGGATGCGCCCCCAAGGGGCGCGCATCGCTGTTACCCGTAGTGGTGCAGGGCTCATCCCTGTCCCTGTTTTCCTAACGGTGAGACACGTGCGCTAGGATGAACCGCGTAACTGATGACCTATTCCGTTTGGAGTATCCCATGAGCGATCCCATCAACCAGTACCCTGCCTCCGATCAACCCGCTTACGGTCAGGCTCCTCAGGGTGCGTACGGCCAGGCTCCCCAGGGCGCGTACGGCCAGGCTCCCCAGGGCGCGTACGGCCAGGCTCCTCAGGGTGCGTACGGCCAGCCCGCGTACGGCCAGGCTCCTCAGGGTGCGTACGGCCAGCCCGGTTACGCGGTGAACCCGGCTCTTGAGAAGATCCGTTCGAACGCCTCGACCGTTCGTATCGCCTCCATCCTGAGCTTTGTCTTCGGCGGTCTCATCCTGTCCGGTGCCATGTGGTACTGGGCGAACAAGATGACCGCTGAGGCGCAGGCTCTCGGTGCCCCCCTCGACATCGCGACGGAGCTGAACAGCGCGCGTAACGCTGCGAAGATCTGCTCGATCATCCATATCGTCATCCTCGTGGTGGTCGTGCTGTTCTACGTCATCGGCATCATTGCTATCCTCGCAAACGGTGGCTCAAACTACTGAGTTCTTCACGGTGTGGGGTCCGGATCGACTCTGGATCCGGACCCCACACGTGTATGTTCACGCCTCCTGTTAGGATGCTTCTCGTATTGACCGGAAAGAAGAATTGGAGCCGCTAGTGAGCGACCCCCTGAACCCGATGCCGGCGGACGGCACCGCCCAGCAGCCCTATGCGAACCCTCAGCCTCACGCGCCGGAGGGTAGTGATACTGCTTGGGCTGCCCCGCAGCAGAGTCCTTTCGTGGCACCCACCCAGGCCCAGCAGCCCCAGTTCGCCCAGCCCGGAGGGAACCAGTACGTGCAGAATGGTCAGGGTGCCCAGGGTGTCTACGGCCAGCCCCTGTACGGACAGCCGATGTACGCCCCCTCGGCGGGCAAGGACTTCTCGAACATCCAGATCGGCTCGTTCGTGGCCATGGGCGCGGCTGTCTTCAGCTGGGTTCTTTTCTCCCTGCTCCTGTCGATCCCCGCGATGATCGCCGCGATCGTCCTGAACGTGAAGGCGAAGCGTGAGGGTGCCCCGCAGAACATCGTGAAGACCTCGATGATCGCCATGATCGTCTCGATCGTGATGGTAGTCCTCCAGACTGCAGGCCTCGTCGCGTTCGTTGCCTTTGCTCTGTTAGGAGACCTGTAAACAGCAGGGCGTGAGGACGCTGCCGTGTCCGACCTCACGGCGCGCAAGCCTGCGAGAACAGTATCGACGTTCTCGCAGGCTTCGCCTGTATTCTTGAGAGTATGACTCCCCGATACGAAGCCCCCTCGCGCTCGACGTCCGGAACAGACGCTGACCTCCTCGACCAGCTGCGATACGCGGACGGACGCCCCTACGGCTTCTACAAGAACGCCCTAGGTGCCTGGGATTACGGGGACTTCACCCTCGCGATCGATCACGTGCAGGCCGATCCCTACGCCCCGCCCTCGTCCCTGCGCGCCTGGTCGACGCCCGAGGCCATGGGACTGCCCGAGGCCGCCCTGGCCTCGTCCGACGCGCGCCTGGCTGCCGCGGACTTTATCGCCCGCTCCTTCGACGAGGCTATCCGCGCCCGCGACACCCGCGACGTGTCGATCGCCCGCGCCGGTGCCCTCATCCTCCAGCGCTCCTACGCGACCGTCCTGCCCGACCGCGTCGAGGTCCGCTTCCAAGTCAAGCTCCCCGCGCGCGGACGCACAATCCTCGGCAAGAGCGCCGCCCGCCTCTTCGACGTGGACGTGCCCAACATCGTCATGGACTGCTTCGACTTCGTCTCCGAGGACCCGGCCACCACCCGCAAGCGCTCCCGCCTCCTCGGCCACGTCGCCGCCTACGAGGACTACCGTGCCCTCCAGGGAATCCTCGAGGAACGCAGCTGGGTATCCTTCGTCGCCGACGAAGCCCTGTTGGCGCGCCGCTCCGGCGTGTCCGAAACGCCCCTGACGGGTGACGGCGTCGTCGCTTTCAATGCCCCCGAGTCCCTGCGCGCCACCGTCACCCTGCCGCACGCCGGCGAGGTGTCCGGCATGGCGATCCCCCCGGGCCTGACCCTCATCGTGGGCGGCGGCTACCACGGCAAGTCCACGCTCCTTGAGGCCATCGCCCAGGGCGTGTACGCGCACATCCCCGGCGACGGCCGCGAGCTTGTCGCCACCGACCCCACTGCCACGAAGGTGCGCGCCGCCGACGGGCGAGCCGTCACAGGCGTTGATATCTCGCCGTTTATCACCCACCTGCCCGGCGGTGCCGACACCACGTTCTTCTCCACCGAAAACGCGTCCGGCTCCACCTCGCAGGCCGCCTCCATCATCGAATCCCTCGAGCTGGGCGCACGCACCCTCCTCATCGACGAGGACACCTCCGCGACCAACCTCCTCATCCGCGATACGCGCATGCGCGACCTCGTCGCCGCCGAGAAGGAACCCATCACGCCCCTCGTCGACCGCGTCACCTCCCTCACCGAGGCCGGCGTCTCCCTCATCATGGTCGTCGGCGGCTCCGGCGCCTTCCTGGACGCCGCCGACCGGGTCCTCATGATGGACAACTACCGTTGCCTCGACGTCACCGCCCGCGCACGCGAGGTCGTGGCCGACCTGCCGCGCCCCCGCACCGACGCCCCCACCATCTGGGAGGCCGCTCCCCGCGTGCCCGCCGCGAAGGCCCGCGTGGACCGCCCGCGCACCAAGGCCTCGGGCACGTCCGTGCTAACCATCGACCGTTCAACCGTCGACATTTCCGACGTTGCCGCAGTCGTCGACCCCGGGCAGGCCGAGGCCATCGCCTGGTGCGTGCGCGGTGTCCTCGAGGAGATGGCAGGCAAACAGTCGATGCCCGACCTCATGGCCAAGCTCGGACGGCGCCTCGCCTCCGAGGGCCTGGACGCCGTCTGCAAGTTTGGCGCCCGCTCCTACCCGGCGTTCCTGGCGCGCCCGCGCCTCATCGATGTTGGTGCCGCCATCAACCGCTACCGCGGCCTGTCCCTGCGCGAGCCGCGCGGCGAGTCGTAATCGCTTCAGACCCCACGGGTTTTCCGCGCGCTGCGTTGCTTGCCATGTTTGGGCCGGGCTGCTTGGTGTGCCCGTGGGCGGCTGCCCGCCCGCGAGATCGCCACACGCGAGCCTGCGGCTCGGAGTGGTCGATCTCGAAGCC
>ERZ773062.1302-NODE-1302-length-10715-cov-2.103189_pt1 | contig 10715 bp, 7 predicted proteins | sample MGYA00580626_ERZ773062 | MGnify/ENA primary metagenome ERZ773062 (study PRJEB29015, sample SAMEA2738003) | human oral metagenome | biome: human oral; feature: human-associated habitat; material: dental | place: China | collected 2058 ...
CTCATGCTCCGCACCGTGATACTGAAAAAGTCTCTTGACGTCGTTCATCTTGGAAATTGCTAGCACGTACAGCACGAAAACAGCTAGCCTCAGCACACCTTCCGCTAGGTTGAGCAGTACCGTGTTCTTGGTTACGTGCTTAAGCAGATTTACGCTATAAGTCGGCATGATTACGAACACGACAACTGTGATGAGCAGCGATATCGCCACCGAGATGCCAAGCATGACATTCCACACTGTCTTAGGGCTGAACTTTCTCTCCAGCCACTGATCGAACTTACTAGGCTCTTCTTGTTCCTCTTCAGGCATTGCTTCTTCGAGGATTTCGGATGAGCGCATAAGAGTCTTCATCCCAGAGATCAGCGATGAGAAAAAACTCACCACGCCTCTCACAAACAGCACATTAGTCACCTTAGAAGGTGTCTTGATATCCTCTATCTCTAGTTTTATATCACCATTAGGAAGTCTGACCGCAAGCGCCTGTTTGTCTGCACCGCGCATCATTACGCCTTCCATTACCGCCTGACCGCCAATCTTGGTCGGCTTAGCGTCTTTGATGAAAATCTTACTATAATCCATCTTCCCTCCGACTGTTAGAAATTCAGCTCCTTGAGCATCACATCTACGAAGTCTTTATTGCACTTGGTATGGCTCAGGTTGTCGAGCACCTTCTCCGCAACATCAGCAGGATTTCCCGCAGCCATCTCTCTTCTCATCATGTTCATCACGAGATATTCGTTATCATCTAAGAGTAGCTCTTCCTTTCTCGTACTAGACTTTGCCAAGTCAATCGCAGGGAATATTCTGCGCTCGCTTAGCTGTCTGTCGAGGTGAAGCTCCATATTGCCTGTACCCTTGAATTCCTCATATATTACATCGTCCATCCTGCTTCCCGTATCGACGAGTGCAGTTGCGAGTATCGTTATACTGCCACCCTCCTCGAGGTTACGTGCAGCTCCAAAAAATTTCTTTGGTGCATGAAGAGCTCCAGGATCAAGTCCGCCAGATAGCGTCCTTCCTGATGATGGAGTCTCCATATTGTATGCGCGAGCGAGCCTTGTGATGCTGTCCAGTAGAATGACTACGTCTTTACCCTCTTCGGCTAGTCGCTTCGCCCTCTGGATTACCATCTCAGCAACCTTAACGTGGTGTGCAGGCAGTTCGTCGAATGTCGAATATATTACCTCAGAGCGAGTGAGCGCTCTCTTCATATCCGTAACCTCTTCAGGTCTCTCATCTACGAGGAGTACGATCATCTCAATCTCTGGATATTTCTTTTCTATGCTCGCTGCAATCTGTTTGAGCAGAACCGTTTTACCCGCCTTAGGCTGAGCTACGATAAGACCTCTCTGGCCCTTGCCGATAGGTGCGACTAAGTCCATGGCTCTCATAGCCAGCTTTATACTGGTGTCTTCTAGCACGATTTTCTCATTTGGAAAAATCGGTGTCAGCCTATCAAAATGAGGCCTTCTCCTCGCGCTAATCGGCGTCTCTCCGTTCACTTCCTTTACGTATAGGAGTGCTCCGAATCTCTCCCCCTGATTAGGATGCCTCGAGATGCAGCGAATCTTGTCACCCGTTCTTAGCCCGAATCTTCTAATCTGAGTCTGTGACACATAGATATCCTTCTCGGATGTTAGGAAGTTGTTGAATCTCAGGAATCCAAATCCCGCTTCTGCGATATCGAGGATTCCCTCGACCTCTGGACGGTCTTGTTCGATTTCTATTTCTTTGGCTTCTTCGGATGCATCTGATGACTCTTCATTGGGTCCAGCCTCAACCTCTTCAGACTTAACGGCTTCGTCATTTTGCGTTTCCGTTTCGCTCGAAGCAAAAGCTTCATCTGCTGAGGAAGTCTCTACAGAGTCATATGATTCAGCGCTTTCACGGGCTTCCGCAGCTAGAGCCTCTTCAGGCACTTCAGACTTCTTTATTTTTACTGCCACTTTCTTGGCTCTAGTAGCTTTAGCAGGGGCTGCCTTTTCCCCTGCTTCGCTCGTTTTTGATCTAGCCCTTTTAGCTGTGGTTGTAGTCGCCTCGGTTTCAGAAACCTCTATAGTCTTTGCAGTTTCCGCTTTCTTTGTTGTTTTCGTATCTACGGTCGATTCAGTTTCCTTTGATTTTTTTGTGGTCTTTTTAGCTTTCGTAGCCACCGCTGACTCCGTAGCTGTGCTTTTCTTTTCTTTTTCCATTGTTCCTCCTGGACTTAGAGCTCCTCGTTGCCACCTATCGTCGATAGTATCGTCTCGTCTTTGGAGTCAATCTGGCTCACTCGTAGCTTCTTAACGTCCTTTTGGTCGATTTTTTCACTGAGGCCGAGCAATGTCGGACTTAGATATACTGTCTTTAGCACTTTTCCATCTAGGCTGACTGTACTGTGCTCCGTGAAATTCTGTCCTTTTATGTAGTATTTCTTGCCGATTGAGATTATGCCATCAATCTTGATTTTCTTGTATCCCATGCGCATCTTTGTCCGCTTATATGGATTCTTACCGCCAAAAACATAATTCTTTCCATATAGCATGTCATAAGCGAGCGCTTTTAGGTTCTTTTCGTAGTCTTTAGAGTTCTTGTCCGCAGTCTGTTCGTAGTCGAAGATTACACCTTGATGACCCAGTCCAACATTCTTAAGAATATCGGCAGTAACCTCGTATGAGGTGATATCCTTGTCATTCTTTTTAAGACCGATATTATCCCATATTACATATCTAGTCTGGTAAAGGTCTCCTGTGCCGTATTCAGACTCCTTGATATCAAGTGCAGGGATATGGTCTCCGTAGATTAGCACGACAGTAGACTCGCCAGATTCTTCTATCTTCTTTAGCAAGTCTCCTGTAAATTCATCCATCTCGTGGAGTTCATTCACGTAGTATTCGTACTTCCACTTAGTAGCTTCATCCTTTGCAGTTACCGTTGTATATGGGTCCTTGAACACTCGCTCCGTCGGATATGCACCATGCCCTTGTACTGAGATGATATGCAGTAGATCTCTCGTATCTGACCTCTTAATTATATTCATAATATCGTCGGTCATGACCTTATCCTTCGCCCAGCCAGTTGGCGTCTTGACGATGTTGTTCATGTATTCGAGTGATGTGAAGTTATCAAATCCGAGCGATGCATATACCTCATTACGGTTATAGAACAATGCTCTGTGGTCGTGCATTGCGTGTGTATCATATCCGTGACTCTTTAGCACATACCCAAGACTCTCGAGCGATTGCTCGCGAAGCTTGCCCTTATATGGATATTCTCCAGGTCCAAAGAATCTAGAACTGATACCTGTTAGCACCTCGAACTCCGTGTTGGCCGTTCCTGCTCCGCATGCCGGAACTTTAAACCAGCCTGTAGAATAGTTCTTCATTAGATTAGTGAAGTTAGGCGTTGGATCATTTGAAACCTTGATATTCTTATAATCCTGTGCATAAGAGAATGACTCAAGCTGCAGAATGATAATATTAGGATATTTCTTTGCATCATTTTTCTGCACTAGTGTGGTATTTGTACCATTCTTAGTGTAATTTTCAAGGATTGATTGAATTTCTTTCTTTGAGTAGTGGTTTGGCTTCCTGATTCCTTTATTGACAGAGGTATTTAAGAAGCAATATGCAAACCCATAATCTCTATACGCATAGTTGAGGTTTCCGAAGAACGTGCTTAGCGCCTTAGTCTCAATCAGACCGAAAGTGCCACCAAAGCATGTTGCAATTGCTACAACGATTATACCTAGCTCTTTCTTGTAATTTAAGTTCGTCCACTTATAGCAATTTATGTAATAAAGTACGACTATGAGCAGTGCAACACCAATAATCGCAGCGCCTAGGGTTATCTGGGCCTTCGAATAATATGTGGTTAGCAGTGAGAAGCCGTCCTTTGTGTTTTGCAAATCATAAAGTGTGAATGGAGTCATTCGCTTGAGCAAGATTACACCGTTGATAGTTCCTAGAATCCCCCAGACTGTACATAGTATCAGGAATGCAAAGCCACGCTTTCTGAACATAAGCGCGAGGCACATCGTTGCGAAGATGATCAAACAGTTATATAAGAAAATAATCGGATGCTTGAATAAAAACATAGCTCCATCGAAGACCCCGCTCGTAATTCGTGCGAATGTCTCGATGTATAAATTCATCAAAATTGATGCAATTGCAAGCTTTAAAATGAACTTTCGATCATGCAGCTTTCCGTCATTTAATTTCGGCACCTTCTTTGGAAATTTCGCACGGTACTTGTCGTGCACCTTGTGTGCGCCACCCTTTATCTTTGCCAGAACCCCTCTACAGAAATTCTTAACTTTCATATTAAGTTACTCCTTCCAAATGGAATTGGATAATTCCGCAAATTCTTCCATCGTAAGCGTTTCCGCCCTGCGCGATGGGTCTATATTAGCACTTTCAAGTGCATGCTTTATGACGTCTTTGTTAACATCATCTAGTGCTTGTAGGGAATTTAGAAGCGTCTTGCGCCTCATCGAAAAACCTGCTTTTATGCACCTAAAGAAATTGTTTTCATCGTTAACTTGTACCGCTAGCTCATCTCTCATATTGAGTCTGAGTACCACCGAATCCACTTTTGGCACCGGATAGAATGATTCGCGTGAAACATCGCAAACCTTATCCACTGTACACCTATAGTGAACTGCATATGTAATCGCTCCAGCTAGCTTAGTTCCAGGCTCGGCCGCAATTCTATCTCCGACCTCCTTCTGCATCATAACAGTAAGGCTTTCAAATCTCGCCATCGACTCAATCAGTTTAGTGATTATCGGAGTAGTTATGTAGTATGGTAGGTTTCCGACTATCCTCGTCTTCGTAAGTCCATGGGCGCTCATGCTTTCGTCCACAATTGATTTGATATCAACTTTTAGAATGTCCTCATGTATAACTTCAAAGTTATCGTGTAGTGCAAACTTAGTGCGCAGGATAGGGATCAGCCTATCATCAAGCTCTATTGCGATAACGTAGCCAGCAACCTCTATGAGCTCTGTTGTAAGAGCACCTTCGCCCGGTCCAATCTCGACAACTAAAGTCTGCTCATCTATTTCACTACCCTCTACTATGTCGTCTATTACGTTTTGGTTCTGTCCGAGACTCTTCGCATGCTTAAAGCCATGTGTTGCCCGTCCGCTGCCTGTGTTGTGCTTCCCTTTATGTTTCGATTTATTTCCCAATTTTTTCTCGCTATTTCTCAGTTTTATGCATTAGTATTTAAATTTTCTGCCTTGACCTTTATAAGCGCTCCTTCGAGATCTGATCTAGATATTCCAAATCCGTTTAGCTTCCTTAGAAATGCTTTTCCGTTTCCATACCCTATTCCGAGCTCTGCCCCCACATGTTCTCGAAGCACCGAAGCCTGCTGTCCTCCGACGAGCTCCAGTTCATTAAGATCGTCCATAGTTATGTTATCTTGCTTAGCACTCTTGGTGATGCCATGAACCTTAGTTAACGCATCTCTAATGGCCTCTGGCGCCGCATTCTCAACTCCGATGTCATCGCCCCTGATTGCCTCTGATTTTGGTAAATATGCATGCAGTGCTTTCGGAAATTTTGCAGTTAACTTTCGCCTTATTTCCTCACCAGAATAGTCGGGATCAGTCAAGATAATAATACCTTTTTCGTTATATGCTTTCTCTATTAGCCCCCAGGTCTCACTCGTTATTCCAAATCCATGCGTTGCAATAACTAGCGCATCGCAAGCTTTCGCTACAGCATCGATATCGTCACGACCTTCTACGACTATCGCTTCGTTTATGATTAGTCTGTCTTCTTTTCCCAAATTATTTGTCTTTTGCATTATCCTTATCCTTCTCATTAGGAAATACAAATAGGATTTCATCTGGGTCAACAAGCCTCAGCTGCTTTCGAGCCTGTTCCTCTATATACTCCTTGCTGTTTACATTCCTGAGCTCGATTTTTAGTTCTTTTCTCTGCTCTATAAGTTCTTTCTGCTTGTGCTTAAGCCTTCTATTCTCGAGCTCAAGTTTGACTATATTGCGAACTGACGCCGCGAGCAACAGCAAAACCACAGCCACAATTATCAAATTGCGCCTGTTTGCAGGTTTTGAAAAAATTCCTCTTGTGCCGAATTTCTTCTTTTTCTGTTTTTTCCTAGTCGTCTGCCTAGTTTCTCTGCTTTCAGCTGAGGCTGTGGCCACCCTATCGGATGACCTCAGCTCTCTGCTCTTCTTTCTGCTTTTGCTCATTAGAATCTGTCGCCCCTGTAATTAGAATATGTAGCTCCATGGGTCCACAGCCTTTCCTCCGACATGAACCTCGAAGTGAAGGTGTGATCCTGTGCTTCGACCCGTATTTCCTACGTTTGCGACTACTTGTCCCTTATATACCTTATCCCCGACGCTTACGTTTATCTTACTGCAGTGTCCATATAGTGTTTCCTGTCCATTATCATGTTTGATAATTACACAGTTTCCGTAGCCACCAAACGTGCCGGCCTTCGTAATAGTTCCTCCATCGGCAGCATAAATAGGTGTTCCTGTTGGGCAAGAGAAGTCTAGTCCTTCGTGCATTCTGCCCCATCTGCTTCCGAATTTTCCGTTGCTGTTGATAACGTAATTGTTCTTGATAGGCACTGCATACGAGCCACTCGATGCAGTTTTAGGTTTATCGTTGATTCCGACCTTAACGATTTTCTTAATAGGCTGAACAACTACCTCTTTGTGCTTAATATTTCTATTTACTTCTTTTCCGTTTACTTTAGTAATTGTTCCGCTAATTATCTGCCTTCCGTCAACACCTTCCTGTGCGACTAGAGACTCTCCCTTGTAGAGGTCCTTTGTCTCCTGTTTCTCTGTTTCATATGGAATTGTCTCAGACATCTTTCCAGTTTCAACGGTTTTAACTTCAAGCGGTGAAACCTTCTTTTCCATGTTTACAAGGTCCCCTGGCTTAAGGTTATTCACGGATTGCTCGCTATTCTTGCCGCTCATATCTTTGACGTTTACATCGTACTTCTTAGCGACGCTGTTTATGCTCTCGCCTTCTTTTATGATGTGACTCATGTTAATATTTCCGCCGTTAAGGAGTTGCTCCGAAGCCTGCTTTTTACTCTGAACGCTAGTAAGCATTACATCCAGCTGTTTAACCTCTACCTTCTTAGCAAACTTAATCTGTTCAAGCTTCATACCTTTTGCAGGTTTTTTATAGTGAGCAAGAGTTTCCTTAACTAAAGAGTCCGCTGTTCCCCTCGTCTCTACAACCGTCAGCAGTTTGCCGTCCTGATAGACGCCATAAGCAGAAACTTCAATGTCTGTCATATAGGTCAGCTTATTCATAACAGTGTCAGCATCATCTAAATCCTTTTCTGCTGCTGAAACCTTCCTAAATGTCACATTGTTACCAGCGATAAACTTAATGCGTGCACCATTGTTATTCGATGACATATGGTCTCCTGCAACGTCCAAAAGCCCGACGACACTATCCTCTGATTTTACATATCCGAGTACACGCCCGTTATATGCATATTCATAGACTGTGTAATGCTGCATCGTCAGTAACACACCACAGACCATGATAATCAAAGCAAAAAGCCCGCTCACCATCTTGGCTCCACTTCCCTTATATCTGACACGCATGTCATGATACTCAGTGGCTAGACTGTAGCCACAGCCGATAAAGAACTTGTCGGAAGCATCTTGGATCCTGTCATGCAGATAGATTGGTGCAGCCGCTGCCGTAGCCATCGCAGAACCAATTTTATTCCATACTGTAGGTCCCTTTGCTGCTCTTGCCGCCTTCTTGGCTGCCCTGGCTTCACTTTTCTTTTGCTCTATTGCTCTGACCTTGTCCTGCTTAACTTGTTTCTTCGCCTTCTTGGCAGCTTCAGCTTTCTCCTTCTTAGCTTCTTTTGCCTGCTTACCAGCAGCTTTCTGTGCTGCCTTCCTCTCTGTCTTAGACGGAGCCTTCTGCTTTTTCTCCATATTCTCTACATTCTGTAAATTATTTTCTTTATTGTCTACTTTGTTTGCCTGTCTTTGTTCCATCTATAAGCCTCATCTGCTCTCTCTTTAACGCAAGAGCAGCGCATTCCATCGTCCATAATTCCGTGGTCCTTGCATATCGGACACTTGTATTTAACTTCCAAATAATCCTCTGGATACCCATTCACTGCAAGGAACTCTTTCTTTTGCTCGATGAGCTCCTTCTGTCTCTGCAGTAGTTCCGTCCGCTTTTCCTTACCTATGCTTCCAAGTCCAGCGAGCAGCTTTTCTTTGATATCCGCCTCAATGCTTGCAAATTTCTGCATTACAGGCATTTCTGTTTCAAGCTTCTGCTGTTTTTCCTTCTGATCATGCACAGCCTTTTCTCTTAGGTACTTATAGTACTCCTCGAGGACTCGCTTGCTGACGTTTACACTGCCTTCCGAGTTTGTACTTCCTGCCTTTTCTACTTGCATCGACTTGCCGCCCGCAGAGCCAGGACCTTGAGCACCGTTCTGATTATTGGGTTTGTAGCTAGGCTCAATTCCTCCAGCTTTGCGATATTTGTTTTCCAAGACGGCATCGACGTATCTAAGTGATGGCTCACGCTTTCCTGCAGTGAGCTTCACAGCCTCAAGAACTTCCTCTATATTGTATCCAAACTTATCGAACCAGCGATCCATCATCTCGCAGTCCCCGGAATTCCATTGGCGATTAAACCCAATTTCCTTGAATATTCTGCCGTATAGGTACCTTCGTTTCGCATCCTTATCCAGAAGTGATACCAAAGCGTAGTTAGTGGGGGACTGCGGTAAAGCGGCAAGTGCTGCACACTGTTCTAAGGTTAAATCTTTTGTACGCTTTTGGAAATACGCCTCAGAAGCAGACTCCACACCCCAACTGCTGAACCCGAGATAGATTGTATTCAGGTAAGCTTCCATAATCTGTTTCTTGGACAGATTGTTTTCCAGTTTAAGAGTGTACCATGCTTCTATAATCTTTCGACTCATGGAACGCTCGGTCATTCTCGATTTCAGGTAAACATTTCTTGCAAGCTGCTGAGTTATAGTACTGGTACCGCCTACTTGTCCGCCGGAAAAAATCGTTTCTTTTATAGCGCCGAAGATTCTGATAAAGTTGAAACCGTGGTGTTTTTTAAAGGTCTTATCTTCAAGGGCGATATAAGCATTGACCAAATTTTTAGGCGCTTCATCATATTTTATGTTAGTTCTGTTCTCTCCTGAATATACCAAGTCAACCTTCTTTCCATGGTCATCGTATATGGTGGAACTTTCACTGAGTGTCTTGTATATGTTGCCGGTATCAATTTTCGGTGCCGTTGCAATGACAACAGCTGAATAAATTATCAATATTAAGAGAAGTACCACGAAAAGCAATAAGATTGTTTTAAAAATGTTTTTCGGTGATAAAGGGATTTCACGCCCCGCAATTCTTATTATACGATAATTTTTGTCTTGTTTACCTTTGAATAGTCGCATCTTTTAATTCCTCTTCCATAAAAATGTTTTCAAAAAATATATATGCATTATATCATAAAAAAATGGGAAAGTTAAGTAATTTAATGTGAAGAATATATCTGTTGAAATATGTAAAAATATGGTATATAATCAAGCCGATAGGATACTTTGAGGTTCAGGATGAGACGAAAACTTTTCATATGTACACTATTTCTGATTTTAGGTACAGCTGCAGGCTACTTTTACTTTCTCTTTTCGATTATTGCAGTATCTGTTTCTGCACTACTGTTAAAGCTTGTAAAAATGGATATGAGGCAGACTATTTATAAGGTAATAGTCTGTTTTTTTATAGCAGGCTTTATGATGATGAGCTGCTGTCAACTTAGAGAGATGGTTTTGTACAAGTCTTTTGACGGACAAGATAAAGAGTACACGGGTACGGTTGAGTCTGTAAAAGTGAAGACAGGAAAAGACAAATCTATTCAATCTGAATTTATTATAGATATACAGAACTTTAACAACTCTATATTTGGGACAAAAATTTTTGTAAAAAAATATAAAGGTGATTTTGAAGATTATAATTTATATGGAAGAAAAGTTATCATGAAAGGAAAACTGGAACCTCCGGAATCTAACGGAAATCCGAGATGTTTTGATTACAGTATGTATCTAAAGAGCAGGAATATATATTTTACATCAAGCACATCCCATCTTGAATTAAGTGATGTTAAACCTAATGGTTATAATAACTTTAAGAGATATATTTTTTTACGAAGAGAATTATTTATACGAAATCTGAAATGCGATGATGAAACTAAAGGTCTTATAAAGGGGATTTTGTTCGGTGATACCGGTCAGATGTCGGAAAATCTCCAAGACGAATTTAGAGATAATGGTACGGCTCACGTGCTTGCAGTAAGTGGACTTCATGTGGGGATACTATACTCTATTTATAGACGCTTTAGAAAAAGAAAGAAATCTGATTTTTTTACAGTGAGTTTCATACTTCTTCTACTCTGTTATGGTGTAGTTACTTTGTGGAGCGTTTCTGTTAGCCGTGCGATAGCACTTATTATTTTTAAAATACTGGCAGATAAACTGAATTTACGCTTCGACCTGTTATCTTCAGTATCGGGGATTTGTATTTATATGATATTAAAAAATCCATGGATAATATTTGGGGCGGATTTTCAAATGTCGTTTTTAGCAGTAACGGCTATCGCTTTTTGTACACCTTACTTATCAAAATGGATACCGGAGGAAGCGGCAGCAGCGATCAGCATACAGGCGGGAATTATACC
>ERZ773062.1303-NODE-1303-length-10711-cov-28.323855_pt1 | contig 10711 bp, 10 predicted proteins | sample MGYA00580626_ERZ773062 | MGnify/ENA primary metagenome ERZ773062 (study PRJEB29015, sample SAMEA2738003) | human oral metagenome | biome: human oral; feature: human-associated habitat; material: dental | place: China | collected 2058 ...
AAGACGCCGCAGAAGCGGAGCGCCGCGCGCGCCTCGCCCGCGAAGAAGAAGAACGGCGTCAGCGTGAACTCGAAGAAGCACGTACCCGCCGCGAGGCCGAGCTGGCACAGCGCAAGGCCGCGCAGCGCAACACCCCCACCATTCCCCAGCCCCGCTCCGAGCAGCCTCGCCGGGAAAAGGCAGCCACGGCATCGTCGCCGCGCACCACAACCGGCTCGACGCCCCGCGTCTACGGGACTGTCCCCCAGCCTCGGAGCGCCAATCCGTCGTCTCGTCCACGCCGATCCGTGTACGAGCCTCGACCCGACATGACCACGCGCGGCCCGCGCTGGCACGCGCTCGACGCCCGATCGGCTCTCGGGACGCGCCCGCCGGCCAAGACCACATACTCGCGCAGCGTGGTCGCACCACCCATCCCACCATCCAGGCAGATCATTCGCGCGGCAGTCGTCGCAATCATCGTGATTGCGCTGATCGCGCTCTCAGCTATTACGATCAAATACATGCTCGGCTCCCTGATTCAACCAAGTGCGGGAGCACACATTACCGAGGAGGTTAGGACATGGCAGAGCCCATGGCCCACCGTCTAGCTGGCCGGTACGAGATTCGCTCGCTCATCGGGCGCGGCGGAATGGCCGAAGTCCACCTGGGCTTCGACACTCGTCTCTCGCGCGTCGTCGCCATCAAGATGCTGCGGCGCGACCTGGCGCAGGATTCGATCTTCCAGGCGCGTTTCCGTCGCGAAGCGCAGTCAGCAGCGTCGCTGAATCATCCGAACATCGTCGCCGTCTACGATACCGGCGAGGAGATCATCGAGGACGCGACTGGCCGTTCGATCGCGGTTCCCTACATCGTCATGGAGTACGTGGAGGGACACACGGTCAAGGATCTCATCTCCGACGGCACGGCGGTTCCGATCAACGAGGCCATCGAGATCGTGTCGGGCGTTCTGTCCGCCCTCCAGTACTCGCACGCGAGCCACCTGGTGCACCGCGACATCAAGCCCGGCAACATCATGCTGACGTCGGAGGGCAAGGTCAAGGTCATGGACTTTGGCATCGCCCGCGCTCTCACGGACTCGCAGGCGACCATGACGCAGACGAACGCCGTCGTGGGCACCGCCCAGTACCTCTCCCCGGAACAGGCTCGCGGCGAGACCGTCGATGCGCGTTCCGACCTGTACTCGACGGGTGTCCTGCTCTTCGAACTGCTGACGGGCCGCCCGCCCTTTAAGGGCGACTCTGCCGTTGCCGTCGCGTACCAGCACGTCGAGCAGATCCCGCCCACGCCCTCGTCGATCCTGTCCGACATTCCGGACTCCCTCGACCGCGTGGTGCTCAAGGCCCTGGCTAAGAACCGCGACGACCGCTACCCGAGCGCCGCCGCGATGCTCTCCGACCTGCAGCGCGTCGCCCGCGGGATGGACGTGGGTGCCCCGCCAGCAGACTCGTGGGCCACCGAGGTTCTACCTGCCGCCGGCTTGGCTGGTGCCCAGACCGCTGCGACCACGCCGATGGCCGCCGTTGCCCCGCACACCCCCGCCCCGGCCATGGCGGCGACATCCACGTCGATGCCCGCGGTCGCCACAGCGGACGCGGACGACGACGCCCCGAGTTCCCGCAAGCGCCGCACGGCGATCATCGTCTTCCTGCTGCTCGCCGCGCTTGGCATCATCGGTGGATCGGTGTGGGCCCTCACGCGGGGTGCCGCCGAACCCGAGACGATCGCGGTCCCCAACGTTGTCGGCTTGACCCAGGCCGAAGCAAAGGCGCAGATCGAAGCTGCCGGCTTCACCTGGGAACTCAACCCCGACAAGGTCGCCTCCGACACCGTGAACGAGGGCTCCGTGGCCTCGACCGACCCGACGGCCGGCACACAGGCTACGAAGGGCGCAACTGTGCGCGTCACCATCTCCTCCGGCCCCGATTCGGTGACCCTGCCCGACAACCTTGTCGGCATGAGCCCCGACGACGCCCGTAAGGCCGTCGAGGCCCTCGGCCTGAAGTGGGAGCTTGACAGCAGCAAGGTTGCCTCCGACACCGTCCCCGAAGGCAAGGTTGCACAGACCAACCCCTCCCCCGGTTCGAAGGTGAAGGCTGGACAGACGATCCGCGCGTACCTGTCCTCCGGCTCCGACGAGGTGGAGGTCCCCGACCTGTCGGGCATGACCCAAGACCAGGCACGCAGCACCCTCAAGGGTGCCGGCCTGGAGCTGGGCAACGTGACGAGCGTGGACTCCGAGAAGGAGAAGGACCGCATCGTCGCGCAGGACCCCGAGACGGGAACGAAGGTCAAGAAGGGCACCACCGTCGGCGTGTCCATCTCGAGCGGTAAGCCCGCTCAGGTGGAGATTCCCACCGTCGTCGGCTTGGGCCGTGAAGACGCCGAGGCGCAGCTGAAGGCTCTCGGCCTGAACGTCACCGTCGAGGAAGTCGCGGGCAACCAGCCCGCCGGCCAGGTCCTGTCCGTCGAGCCCGGTGAGGGCTCGAAGGTCGACAAGAACTCTACCGTGAAGCTCAAGGTGTCGAAGGGTGAACAAACCGGCAACAACGGCGGGAACAACAAGCGGGGCTGAGTAGGTCCCGGACCCGCGTAGCGGTTGTTCCATCGCTCGGTGATTCCGTTGATCGGTTATCCCGTTGATCGGTGAGGCCCGCGCCTGCGAGGAGAAATCCTGCGGCGCGGGCCTCACTGGATGTGGGGCGTGCGCATGTTGGCCTCCAGAACGCAGATCAGCCGACCAGTCACTTGGCAAATAGGTGCTGTGCTGCGACGCGGACCAAAACAGACCCACCAAGAACCTATCCTTTACGCGGATAGGTTGTGACGATGTGGATAGGTTATCGGCATCCGGATAGGCTAATAAGCTATCCGCATGCGCGTAACCTATCCGGATACTTGCCCCTGTCGGAAGTACTCCCACAAGCAGATCGACAGCACCGTCGTCACCACGTCACCCCACCAGCACTTGAAACCAACGACACCACTGCCGGCTCACCCACACCAACGCTTGAAACCAACGACACCACTGCCGGCTCACCCACGCTTTCGTTAAAAGCGTTGGCTCGTTCGTTGAGGTCTTTCGACGGGTCATGCCACCCGAGACGACGTTGCCGCACAGAGCCCATGTTCACTTGAAACCAGTGGCACCACTGACAACGCGGGTTCGGCCCCGTATGAAACCGCAGGCACCACTGCCGGGTCACGCACACCAACGCTTGAAACCAACGACACCACTAACGGGTCGCGCACACCGTCTCCCGAAACCACTGGCACCTCTGATGGAACCTCTCATGAAGATCGCGTAACCGGTGGCACCACCGTTAGGTCATCTTGACGAAGCCATGAAACCCATGACACCTCTGTCAACCTCAAAAGCATAAATATCAAGCAAATTTCGCCAGCAAAGGCGTCAACGGTTTCATCTATGGCTCGAAAGCTTCCCACAAAGGTGCCAACAGTTTCACCTGCGGCCGAAGAGGTGCCAGCGGTTGCACGGACTGCTGCTGAGACACCGGCAGGCGCCTCACCAGTTGCACGTACTACCGGAGAGTTTCTCGCAAAGGTGACGGCGCTTGCACACAACCCTGACTGCGGTTTGCTGGCGACACCTGTTCGCAGACAACGGCGTCCATTAGTTGCAGAAACGTTGTGCGCCACGGTCTCACGCGACAGACCCTAGACAATCTGTGTCCCTCGCGCATGGCTTACGCTTACGCGGATAGGTTGTAACGATACGGATAGGCTATTAGCTTGCGGATAGGTCAATAAGCTATCCGCGTGCGCGTAACCTATCCGCACATGCGTAACCTATCCGCGTTCACCTACAGACAGCACGCCTGTGGCATCGCCCCGGATATGAACTGGTTGCCTGGAGGCTGCCGCCTGCCTGCCAGCATCTCTGTGGCGCGTCGCACCGGGCGTCATCAGGGGCCGCGAGCCACCACCCACATAAGGATGCGTGGAGCACCTCCACCGCAAAGCCCATTGTCCGGCACCTCCTACATCCACAGGGATTTCAACCGCTGTGGCGGAATGATACCGGTTAAGAAAAACTGTGCATCGGTTAGGGAGCATTCCACCAGCTCGGAGCGGATTGAATGCTCCCTTGCCGGCGCACCAACGCCACAAAACAAGCAACATTGCGGTCGCATGACAAGGAATCACATCAAACGGGTTGCTACACCACACGAGGCTCCGACATGCCGACCACACTCTCTCTCCCAGGGCCACAGGGCCACAGGGCCACAGGGCCACAGGGCACAAAATAACCACACCACCCCCCGGCAGCACTTACGCGCGATTACACGGGCCGAGGTCCGCAACAAGCCCCCACCCACACTGTTATCAATGCGAGTTGTCAGGAGAGGCGGCTATGACACTCGGAAACTGGATGGGAAACGACTATCTGGAAAGGCTATTGCGTTCGGGATGGGAAAGTAACCTATCCACAAGAGCCGTTCCTATCCAGAACACGCGATCACACCGCCGGAAGACCGACGCAGGCCTGGGTGCGGCTGCAGGATTGGTGGATGGCCAGGCCCCGAGCCCGGAACACAGCCGACGCGCACCAACCAACATGCGGCACAGTCAGACAACAAGCAGGGCGCACTCCGAGGCGCGCAGCATCGCTGAGTTACTCGTCGATGATCCCGCACAGCTCCTACCGCCCACAAAACCACAGCTCAACAACCCTCACCTCGACGACATAGAAGCGGCAAAACCGGCAGGACACGACGGAGCAAGCGAGCCGAAACACGCGCGCAACGACACGTCGTCGGAACCGGGCAGGGAGGAAGCCCCGGCGACACCTACAGCTTGAAACGCTCCGCGACGACGGGCTTCAGGGACGCGGCCCGCTCCCGAGCTGCGGTATCGCCGCAGGCGGTCAGCCAGTTGGCGAACATGAGGTGCCCGGACTGGGTCGTAACGGACTCGGGGTGGAACTGGACGCCCTCGAGGGGCAGGGAGCGGTGGCGCACACCCATGATGATACCGGAGTCGGTGGTCGCGGAGACCTCAAGTTCATCGGGCATCGTCGCCGGGTCGATCGTCAGCGAGTGGTAGCGGGTGACGGTCAGCGGCGAGGGGACTCCTTCGAACACGCCTCGCCCGTCGTGCGTGATGACGGAGGTCTTGCCGTGCATGAGTTCGGGTGCGTGCCCGACTGTCGCGCCGAACAGCTCACCGAGAGACTGGTGTCCCAGGCACACGCCCAGCATCGGCACACCATGAGACGCGCAGTCAGCGATGGTCTGCAGGGAGGCTCCGGCGCTCTTGGGGTCCCCGGGGCCGGGGGAGATGAGAACACCGTCGTAGCCGGCCTCGAACCACTCGGGATCCACGACATCGTTGCGCACGACATCCACGGTGGCACCCAGATGGCGCAGGTAGCCCACGATCGTGAAGACGAACGAGTCATAGTTGTCGACGCAGAGGATTCGTACCATCGCCAGTCCCTTCATGTACGAGGCCGTGGCCCCTTCTCCGGCATCCATCGTAGGGCGCACCCCCAGTGGGCGCGCGGGCGCTGTCCGCTCTCCGGGCGAAGCGGCACAGAGGGATCCACCGCACAGACGCGGCGCGACCGTGCGGGCGGCCCGGAGATCAGCGCTGCGGGAAGCAACAACGCAGGCGGCGAGAGAGAGCACCGCGAGGTCAGAGCAACACAAGACGGATAGCGGAGAGCCCCCGCACCCGTGGTCACGACCGCGCTATGCCGCCACCAGCCACGGCAGACAACCCCCGCACACGCCCGCGGATACGGCACGAGGCCGGGCAGACCCGGCCTCGTCCCTTTCCATCAAGCGCAGCTCAAGCTCAGCCGACGGAGGCTTCTCCCAGCTCCAGGTAGGTCTGGACCCAGGGGTAGACCCACGTGAACAGCGCGGCGACAACCGCGCCGATGAGGGCCAGGGACTCGATGACCTTAAACCAGGTGGGTCCGGGCAGGTGGCGGAAGATCCATGCGTACATGTGGGGTCCTTCAGTTCGTGGGTTCGTCGACGAGTTCGGCGGGGACGCCCGTGTCCTTGGGGGTCCAGGATTCGAACTTAAGGTGGACGATGTAGCGCTGCCAGTTGCCGTACTCGGGGTGGCAGGTCGTCATGGTCATCCAGCGTTCCGTGGGTGTTTCGGACCAGGAAACGTCGTCGATAACGGGGGCAACAACCCGCATCTGCGTGGGGTCGGTGGCGTCGATGATCTCGGAGGAGACCATCGAGTAGACGAGGTAGTGGTCGTCGACTTCCACGACGACCTTGTCGCCCTGGGTAAGGCGATCGATCCAACGGAAGTTGTTGCCGTAGGTACGGCGGTGGCCGGCAACGGAGAAGTTACCGACGCCGCCAGGCTGGGTGGTCATGTCGTAGTGGCCGGCCCATCCCTGGTCGAGAACGTAGGAGGTGGTGCCTTCCGCGAGCGGAATCTTCATCCAGTCCCAGGTCGGCACGTGGATGAGGCCGTATACCTCGCCGTCGCCGACTTCGCGTTCGAAGGCGGGTGGATCATCGGTGCGGACTTCGCCGAGGGCACGCTTGGAAGGCTGGTGTTCTTCTTCGTACGAGGCGATGGTCTGGGAGACCTGCCCGGAGACCTCGTAGGTCGTCCAGTACAGCTGCCAGACGGAGAAAAGCCCGATGACGAGGGCGAAGGTAATGAGCAGTTCGCCAACCACACCGACGATGTTCCAGAAGATGTTGGAGCGCTTTTTGCTTGTCGGCGAGGCTGGGGCGACGTGTTCACCCATTCGTTTCCTCCACGGTTGCATAGTTGACTGTCAGAGAGGTAGTGGCAGGCGCAAAGCTCAGGGAGTCTTTGGTCTGCATGTCCCACCCGAGGCCGTACTTCGTCACGTAGGCCTGGTAATTCACCATACGTGGGCTTGCGGTAACCGTCGCGCGCAGGGTGGCAGGATCACCAATTGCTTGGATCACATAGGGTGGTGAATAGCTGGTGCCGTCCACGAGAATCACGTTGCCGATGCAGCGGATGACGGTGCGGGAGGTGACGCGCACGCCTTGGACGGTCATGGCCTCGGCACCGCCACTCCACAGGGCGTTCATGGTGTCCTCGATGTCCTGCTGGTGGATGACGAGGTCGTTGGGGGTCGCACCTGCGGGAATTTGCCCGGGGGGCGCGTCGGAGAGAGTGATTTGGACGCCGGGTCCGGAGACGGGGCGGGTGGAGCGGGCGGTGAACGCATCTTCGTCGGGGGTGCCTGATTGAGGGGCGGCGGAGGAGAAGGCCTGAATCTGCGCATCGAGCCCGGAGACCTCGTTTTCGAGGACTCTGACTTGTTCCTGGCGGTTGCGCACGAGGGTCGACAGGTCGGATGTGGCAGCGGGGCTCGTGCGTTCGTGGAGCGCGGAGACGGAGAAGAGGAGGCCGGAGGCGACGGTCACGGCGAGCACGCCGGCGATGTGGCGGACGCTGCGTGCGTGCATCTTTCCCCCTTATGTGGCGCTGCGCTTTGGCACTTTCCACGTCCGAGACTACGCTAGTGTTGCGACTAATTCATCACCGCCGGGCGGTTTTCTTCCCGCGCGGGCCAGCAGAGAGGACCCGACGTGGCCGAATCCAAGAAGCGTAAGAAGAACGGACACGAGGTCGAGGACGACACCGAGATCCAGAACTGGACTGACGGCATTCCGCTCAGCCCGGCCTGGTGGGCTCCCACCTTCGTGGCCCTGATGATCCTGGGCCTGCTGTGGGTTGTCGTCTACTACATTTCGTCGGGCACCTACCCGGTGCCGAAGCTGGGCGCGTGGAATATCGCGGTGGGCCTGGGCACGATGATGGTGGGCTTCCTGATGACGCTGCGTTGGCGTTGATTGGGGAGCGGCGGGCGCAGGCCTGCCGTCTCCGGTGAGTATGTGTGGGGCGTTCCGACTGCGGTCGGGACGCCCCACCATTCTCTTGGGTTGTATCGGCGAGGCCGGGGCTGGCAGCCGGGCCACGGCCGAGTTTTGGGTCAGGGCCTGTTGAGCTGGACCCTCATGCCTGCGTCGTACATGCCTTGGAGCGTGCGTCCGGTGAGGCCGTCTTCGAGGCGCTCGGGGTGCGCGCTGGCGAAGGACATGACGGTTGTGGCTCCGGCGTGAATGATCGCGGGGGACGCGGGCGTCGAGGGGCCGAGGACGACGGTGTGCGCGTCGGAGGATAGCTCGAGGAGGCGCGGCATCGTCTTGTTGACGAAGGCGGATCCGGAGATGAAGACGAAGTCCATCTCGGGGAGCAGGTACTCGCACGCGGAGTCGGGGTAGTCGCCGTCGATCACGTTGCGTTCGAGGATGTTGAGCTGCGCGGCGTCGGGCATGGCGGCGGCCGCGAAGGGGAAGTGGCCGATCACGGCGACGCGCTTGCCGGCGACGAGGGCCGCGTAGGGGTGGAAAGTGCGTCCCCAGTTGTTTTCCTCGCAGGCGCGGAAACCGTGGGCCAGGGCTCGCACCGGATGGGAGTGGTAGGCGTTGACAGCGGCCATTCCGATGCCGGCATCCTCAAAGTTCCACGACTTGGCGAGGGCGGCGACGTCTCGCAGGGGACGACCGACGAGGTCGCCGGGATCCTCGGTCGCGCGCGGGCGGGATTGGACGTTCATGCCGAAGGCCATGCCGACACCGTCCTCGCTGGTGGCGACGCGACGCCACTTACCGTCGGTGAGGATCTGGGTGACGGTGACGTCGGGGGAAATCTCGTCGATGAGCTGGTCGTACAGGTCCCAGGGGCTGGTCATGGTGTCTCCTGTGGGGGGGCGCATGAGGGAGGGCCCGGCACTCTATGCCGGACCCTCCCTATATTAGGTCATCCTTAGATGGCTTGCGCCCATCGGATGTTTCCGCGCTAGGCGCCGTAGACCTCGTACAGAACGCGGAAAGCGAGCGCGTTGACCGCGATCATGCCCACGACCATCCCCAGCGCCACGAGCGCCTGGCGGCGATTCTGCGCCGCCTCGGTGACGCCCGAGCGCGGACGGGAAAGGCGGACGAGCAACCACGTCGCCGCCAAGCCTGCGATCGCGCCACCGATGTGCCCCTGCCACGAGATACCGCTGACCATGAAGCCGTACACGAGGTTCACGCCGAGCAGCGTCAGGATGGCGGTCGTGTCCGACCCACTCAGACGCTGCAGGACGAAGACCGCCGCGAAAAGACCAAACACAGCCGCGGAAGCACCCACCGTACTGACGAATACCTCGGAGGGCTGGATCAGGCACCATGCGAGAATGAAAGCAGAGCCACCCAACGCACTCACCAGGTAGACGGTAAGGAAACGCCACCAGCCCATGACCGGCTCAATCGCGCGCCCCACCCAGTACAGGGACAGCATGTTGAACAGGATATGGAGCAGGCCTCCGTGCAGGAACGCGCCCGTGAGGACCGTCCACGGGCGCGCCATCAGATAAGCGGGCACGAGGGCAAGTGAGTCCGTGAGGGCGGGAGCCAGCAGCGTGAGGGCAAACATGAGGACACAGATCGCCATCATCGAGTAGGTGACGACCGGCGCTCCGGCCGCGCGCGATGCGGACCGCATCCACCGCTTCTTCGAGGACGTGCAATCCACGCAGATCGAGCGAACCTCGGTCGGGATCGCACAGTCCACGCAGATGGGTCGGTTGCAGCGCTTGCAGTAGTCGACGCTTCGCACGCCCGGGTGGCGCGGACAGTCGGGGGCGGCGCGCGGGTCCGACCGCTGGCCGTAGCTCGGCATGCTCATAGCTTCCCTTTCGGCAGGCGAGTAAGGGACGAGGCCGGGGTGCACCTTCCCGGTCACTGCACTGAGCAGCGGGGGCGGCCCCGGCCTCGTCGAGGATTAAGGGGGAGAGAGTCAGTCGACGATCTCGATGGAGGTGATGACCTGCTCCGTGACGGGGCGGTCGTTCGCGCCCGTGGGGGTGGTGGCGATGGCGTCGACGACGCGCTTGGACTCCTCGTCGGCGACCTTACCGAAGATGGTGTGGTTGCCGAGCAGCCACGGGGTGGGGGCCACGGTGATGAAGAACTGGGAGCCGTTGGTGCCCTTGCCCATGCGCTTGCCGGCGTTGGCCATGGCGAGCAGGTAGGGGTCGTTGAAGTTCAGCTCGGGGTGGATCTCGTCGTTGAACTGGTAGCCGGGGCCGCCGGTGCCGGTGCCGAGGGGGTCGCCGCCCTGGATCATGAAGCCGGGGATCACGCGGTGGAAGACGGTGCCGTCGTAGAGGGGGCGGGAGGTCTTCTGGCCGGTTGAGGGGTCGACCCATTCGCGCTCGCCCTTGGCCAGGGTCACGAAGTTGTGAACCGTGTTGGGGGCGTGGTTGGGGAAGAGCTCGACGGTGATGTCGCCGGCGGAGGTGTGAAGAATAGCTTTCATGCCATTAATGGTCGCATCTTTTCCTGGGCGTTTCCTGTCCGTCGGGCCCCTCACGCGAGACGGTGGGCTGCAGATCACACGCTGTTGTAGCACAATAGAGGTGAGTGGCGCGTCCGCGCCCCTGTTTATTGTGGACAGAATCGGAGACATCATGGTTACTTCGCCGACTTTCGATGCAGAGAAGCTGCGCGCATCGTCTCAGCAGCTTCGCGACGCCGCTGCCATTTACGCCGGCAAGGTTGCCGTGCGGGCTGCCGATCTGGCTGGCCAGGGCGTTGACTGGGCCGCGCCTCGCGCCCAGGCCGCGCTGAATTCCGCGATCGAGCACGCGACCCCCGCGATCGAGAACGCCGCCGCTCGTGCG
>ERZ773062.1305-NODE-1305-length-10706-cov-21.132194_pt1 | contig 10706 bp, 9 predicted proteins | sample MGYA00580626_ERZ773062 | MGnify/ENA primary metagenome ERZ773062 (study PRJEB29015, sample SAMEA2738003) | human oral metagenome | biome: human oral; feature: human-associated habitat; material: dental | place: China | collected 2058 ...
TTATCCCCTTTATACTTTTGCCATTCTTCTTCAAAATTAGCTATTATTTTAAAATCTTTATTTTTAGACAAAACAGCTGTTGTATCTGGTTCTATTGTAACAGCATTATCAGCTTTTCCACTTATCACTAAATTTAAAATTTCTGCTTTATTTGCATAAACAACATTATAGTCTGTCTTTTCTTTTAGACCTTCTTTATCTAAAAAATAGTGTGTATAGACATCAGGTGGAGAAGATTTTAATCCTATATAAATAGTTTTACCCTTTAAATCTTTCCAACTTTTTACTGAAGGGTCTTTACTTATGAAAGAGGCAACTCCCCAAGTATTAACATTCATTAATTTTACATCTAAACCCTTATTATATAATTTTGAAACCACAGTTAAAGGAAATGCAAAAAATTGTGCTTCTTTACCTTGTACCATAGCTATTAAAATTTCAGGACTATTCCATACCTTAATATCAATTTTATACTCTTTTCCTAAAGCATTTGTTTCCATCATTCTAAGAACTGGTAAAACAGGCGGTGCTTTTGGTGCCCCAACATATATTTGTTCTACTGCAAATACATTTAATGTTAAAAATAAACTTAAAAATAAAACACTTAATTTTTTCATATAAACCTCCTTGTAAATTTTTTTAAATAACCTATTATATATAATATATTAGAAAAAATTACTAAATTTATAATTGAAGTAGTCATGTGTATTCCTACTTAAAAATTGCATATAGTACTGGGACTAATTTCTTACTATAAAGATGAGAAGTCTTATTGAATATTTTTAATCTCTCTCTATAATTTTCTTATTTCTTTAACACTCCAAAATATAAGGATTTTAACTGTATATTTATTATAAGTATATACACCATTAACTTCTATTTCTTTTTTTATTTCACTTAATAGTTTATTATTAAGATTCAATTTACTAATTTCTTGGTATTCTAAACTATCAGAAGTTAATTTACATTTTTTATTATATGAATATATTTTACTTTCAGGATAATATCCTAAATTCCACAATAGATTTATTAAATCTCTTGAATATTCCCAGTCATTATTTGGTTTATTCTTATCTATATCTGGTAAAAGCTCTATTAAAGGATTATCCTCACTTAAAAATCTTTCAACCATACAATAATTATTTGAGCATCTTATAAACTTTTTTATATTTTCTTTTGTGTCTAATGCTTGACACATTGAAGAAAACACCAATGAGAATCTCTCTTTGTTTTGTAAAGAATAGTCCTCTTTATCCCAATATTCTTTTGGATTCTCTCTAAAATGTTTAAAATTTAAGGCTTTCTTGACCTCTGACATTTTTTATCCTCCTGAAATTGCAACCATAAAAGTTAAATTATCTCCTTCTCCCAATTTTGCAGAGCCATCTATATTTTCCTGATTATCATTAAAAAAAATAAATTTTCATTTCACATATACATACCTCCCTCTTAAAAAAATTTAACTATCAAAATATTTTTTAAGTTATACTTAATATTAGCACTGATAAAATAATAAATCAAGAAAAATATGTTAATAAAATATTATTTATATAAAAATAAAACATTTCATATATAATTAATATGTTATTTTTAATTGATACTTTTTTTATGAATTATGCCAGAACACTAGTGATTCTAGTACTTGTAGGGTGTCAGTCGTGGGAGGTTCAGTATTAGATAAAAATTTTCTTCTATAGTAATTTCCACAAAAAAATCCAACTACAAATTAATGCAATTGGATTTATTTTTTTATCAAGTTATATTAATGCATTTATTGATATAAATATTAAAAGTGCTGCTCCTAAAAAATGAGATTTTTGTCCTAATATATCTCCAAATTTATTTCCAACTATGAAACCTAATCCAGATATTATAGCTGTTATAATCCCAATTTCAACTGTATATACTAACACTTTATGAAAAGGAAGTATTGAATATGTCAAACCAACCAAGAGCGCATCTAGACTTGTAGCTACTCCCATTATAATCAAAGTTTTGATATCTAAGTATTTCTCATCATATTCCATCTCTTCTTTTTTCAAAGCTTCTTTCAACATCATAAGTCCTAGAAATAAGAAGATTGCAAAAGAAATATACTTTGAATACAATGAGATATAGTGGACAAATAAACTTCCTGACAATGATCCCACTAATGCCATAGCAAACTGAAAAATTCCAAATGTTAATATTATTTTTATGAAATTTTGCTTTCTTTGATTTTCTGTAGAGGCTATTCCCTGATAGATAGAAAGAGACATAGCATCCATAGCCAGTGCTAAGGCAGTTATTAAAACAGCAATTGTTGACATTCTGTTCCTCCATTTTAGTCAAAAATCTTATAAAAAAAAGTCTAAGGAACTTTTCCAAAGACTTGGATATACATTTTGGTGGAGACGACGAGAGTCGAACTCGTGTCCGAAATCACAACGACTATAAGCTTCTACAAGTTTAGTTTACTATTTAATTTCGTAATAATTACTCCCGTAAACAGGGCTAACTAAAACTATCCTCTAAAATGTCCCATAAACTTAGAGAAATCATTTATGGTAATCTATACTAGTCGACACCTTTGAAAAACCCGTATAGAATAAGTTATCCAAGGTGTAGCTGAACTAAGCAGCTAAAGCGTATTCTTTGTTTCCATCTAAACGATGTATTTAGTCTCTCACAGCGACAAGCCTGACTTGCTACCTATAACCTCATAACCCCGTCGAAACCTTTGCGTCCCCATATTTATTTGCGAAGTATATTATAGCACCCTTTATTTTTTTTTGCAAATATTTTTAATATTATTTTTCTAAAATTTCTCTATATATTTCACTGAAAATCAGCTATAATAAAAATACATTAAATAGCAGAGGGAGAATTATGAGAAAAAGCACTAAATTAAATTTTATGTATATATTGATAGTAATTCCAATTTACTTTTTTTCTACAATATTTGTAAATCATTTTCAGCAGTATGAATATATTTTCACAGATGTAAATAATATTAAAAAATTTCAAATTATTAGTAATAATGACACTTCTTATGCCTATATAAAACTAGATAATAACTTATATACAGAAGGTGAGTTTTCCACTTTTGAAATAAGAAAGGTATATGAAGATGAATATTATTTCATAGCTTACTATTTTAAAGAAAAAATTATATAGTTGTTGATAAAAAATTAGCTAGTATGAAAATTTATGATGAAAAGAAATTTAAAGAAAAATATAGAGATATTAATGATGAAAAATTTGTAAATATCTATAATTTTTTAAAGAGAAAAGGAACTAAAATAGGTATACACAGAGAGGTGCTACTATGAGATTTCCAACAGCTAAATTTACTGAAATTGCTAAAACATCTATATTAATAATTTTGATTTTAAACTTTTTTATCATTTTTTTTGAAATAAAATACATAGAATATATTTACCTTATTATTTTTTTACTTTTTAATTTTCTTTTGAATATCATAACTGTAAAAAATTATAAAAATACTTATGAAAGACTAAAAGCAATATTAAAAGCTAAAAGAAATTTTTTTGTGGCAATCAATGTTTTAATATTTTTCTATATTTTTAAAGAGCCTTATTTCTTCTTATCTAAATACAAGATATTTATTTTACTAGGAAGTATTATTATAGGTTATTTTTCTTTAATATCTATACAAAAAATAAATATAAAACTATCCCTAAATTTTTTTAAAGAAATAGTAAAAATATTTCTTATTTCTGCTATCATTTACTACCTTCCGATAGCATCAGTTCAGCTAGGAAAATTTTTCTATATATTTTAAATAAAATAATATATAATAAAGAAAAAATAAGGGAGGTAAGTTTATGAAACAAAAAGAAAGAATAGATAAAATGGAAAAAATACTTAATAATTCAACAAAATTACTTGAAGAATTAGAAGAAATTTTAAATAAATTAGATGAAGACTCTAAAAACTATAATGAACTTGTGAAATATTATTATAGCAAGAATTGGGCAAAGGATAAGGAAGATTTTGAAAAGGATCTATTGCCAGATGTTGAAACTGCTGGTGTTTTAACAGAAGATAGTATCTATGACATGATGACTACTAGCAGTGGCTTAGCAATTCAAATGCTAGAGCTTGCAACTAAAATGCTAAAAAGATAAAAATAGGGGCTATTGCAAAATTAAAATTTCAATCCTAAAGTAAAAAAATAGTGAGTTACGAATGGAAATTTTAGATAAAAAATCAAATAGAATGAGCCGAGTAAATCTCGACATGTTTGAGCTAACTTGTTAGCGAGTTGGTCGAATTTACAGCGAATTCTTGATTTTTTATCGTTAAGAAATTTACTCAGTAACGAACTATTTTTTACTTTTTATTATTTTGCAACAGCCTCTTAATTTTTAACTATTTAACTTTTCTTCCATAAAAGTTAGAATTTCATCTCTACCTTTATTTGTTAAAGACGAATGGAAGAAGACGTCTTCTTTTTCAAAAACAAGTCTTGTTTTGATTGCTTTCAATTGTTTAGCTCTTTCGTTATTTGATAATTTATCTATCTTTGTAAATATAATTTTGTAATCCATCTCATTATATTCAAGCCATTCAAGCATTTCTATGTCTTCATCGCTTGGAACTCTTCTTATATCTAGTAAAACAAAAACTAATTTTTTTCTTTTACTTGCAATATATCTTTCCATAGTCTGTCCCCATTGTTTTTTCATTTCCTTAGGAACTTTTGCAAAACCATAACCTGGTAAATCCACAATATAGAACTCATCATTTATCAAAAAATAATTTATTAACTGTGTTCTACCAGGGGTTTTACTTGTTCTTGCTAATTTCAATCTTGATGTTAAACTATTTATTAAAGAAGATTTACCCACATTAGACCTTCCAACAAAGGCAAATTCCATTTTATCTAATTGTTCTGGATAATCTTTTTCATATACTGCTGATTTTACAAAGTCAGCCTTTTTTATTTTCATAATTTACCTCTAATTTATTTTACAAAAACTAATTTACTCACATCATCATAAGTTTTAGCAAAGTGTATTTTCATAGTTGATTTTAATTCATCAGGAATTTCATCAGTATCCACTCTGTTATCTTCAGGTAAGATAACTTCTTTAATTCCAGCTCTATGTGCTCCTATAACTTTTTCTCTTACTCCACCTATAGCTAAAACATCTCCTGTTATTGTAATTTCTCCTGTCATTGCTATATCTTGTCTAACTTTTCTATTAGTCAATACAGATACTATAGCAGTTGTTATAGTTATTCCTGCAGATGGACCATCTTTTGGAGTTGCTCCTTCTGGGAAGTGTAAGTGTATAGCTCTATCCTTAAAGAAATTTTCATCCTTTGGTGGATATTTTTTTAAGTTTGCTTTTACATAAGTCATAGCAACAGAAGCAGATTCTTTCATAACATTTCCTAAAGTTCCTGTCAATGTTACATCTCCTTTTCCTGCTGTATCAACTCCTTGAACATCAAGAGTTACTCCACCAACAGCTGTCCAAGCTAGACCGTTTACCACTCCAATTTTTCCAACTGACTTTCTTGATTTTTCAGGTCTAAACTTAGCCTTACCTAAGTATTTTTCTAAGTCACTAGCTTTTAGATTAAATTTCTTTACTTTCTTTTCTACAACTTCTCTTGCTAATTTTCTACAGATATTTATAATTTCTCTTTTTAGATTTCTAACTCCTGCTTCTCTTGTATATTCATCTATTAATTTGAACATAACTTTATCAGGAATTTTTATATCTATATTAGCAAGTCCATTTTCTTTTTGTGCTTGTTTCAATAAGAAATTTTGTGCTATATGTAATTTTTCAAATTCTGTATAAGAAGATAGTTGTAAGATGTCCATTCTATCTCTTAAAGGTGCAGATACATTTCTTAAATCATTTGCAGTTGCAACAAAGAAAACCTTTGATAAGTCAAATGGCATATCTATGTAGTGATCTTCAAAAGTTCTGTTTTGTTCAGGATCTAGAACTTCAAGCATTGCAGAGGCAGGGTCTCCCTTATAGTCATTTGACATTTTATCAATTTCATCTAAAAGTATAACTGGGTTCTTTGTTCCAGCTTCTTTCATAGCCTTCATTATTTTTCCTGGCATAGAACCTACATAAGTTCTTCTATGTCCTCTGATTTCAGCTTCATCTCTTACTCCACCTAATGAAACTCTAACAAATTTTCTTCCCATTGATTCAGCTATAGATTTAACTAGAGATGTTTTCCCTATTCCAGGTGGTCCTGAAAGACATAAAATTGCTCCATTCATAGATGGATTTAATGTCTTAACTGCTAAATAATCTAAAACTTTTTCTTTAGCATCTTTTAGTCCATAGTGATCTCTTTCTAGGATTTCACTTGCTTTCTTTAAGTTTAAAACATCTTTTGTTTCATTGTTCCAAGGTAAATCTAAAACTGCTTCAATATAGTTTCTGATAACTGAAGATTCAGCTGAGAAAGGTTGCATCTTAGTTAATTTCTTAATTTCAGCTTCTAATTTTTCTCTAACTTCTTTTGGTATATCAGCATCTTTTACTCTATCTACAATTTCTATAACATCATCATCTTGTGAGAAATCTCCTAATTCTTCTTTCATTACAGAAATTTTTTCTTTAAGATAATATGCTCTTTGTGCTTCATTCATTTTAGTTTTTACTTTTTCATCTATAGTTTTTTCAAGTGAAGCTATTTCCATTTCAGCAACTATGTCATCTAAAATTTTATAACCTCTATCTTTAACATTACTTATTTCTAAGATTGCTTGTTTCTTTTCAGCTGAGATATTTAGGTTTGATGCCATAATATCTAAACCATTTGAATAATCTTCTATTTTCTTTAGATTTAAAATTAATTCAGAAGAGAATTTTCCTATCATACTTATGTATTTTTCAAATCTTGTAAAAACTTTTCTATAGATAGCTTCAGTTTCCTTACCATCTTTTAAAGTTTCTTTAATTACTGTGTATGTAGCAAAGTTTTCCTTATCTTCTGTTTCTATATCTTTAATTTTAACTCTAGATTCTGCCTCAACTAAAACTTTTATGTTGTTATTAGGCATTCTAATTATTTGTACTATATTTGCTATAACTCCAACTTCATGAATATCTCCATCAAAAGTTGGATTCTCTTCACTTGCATCTTTTTGTAAACCTAGCACTAGTTTTGTCTTACTTGCTATGGCTTTTTCTAATGTTGCTATACTATTAGCTCTACCAACATATATAGGTGTCACAACATTTGGAAATATTACTAAATCTCTTATTGGTAGAAATGGTGCTTTTGACATTGATCCTCCTTATTCTTTCCTTTTAAAAACTAGTAGAAAACAAGTTATTTAGTTAGACTACTGCGACGTCCATTATTGTTTTAGAAGCCATCTGAAATCCTAAAAACACTAATGGCTGGCAAGTAGTTGGTATTAAAATCTAGTTAATAACTTGTTCCTCTGCTTTATACTCTATTTTTGCTTCCTTATAGTTATCTATTGCATCTTTAGTTATTGTTATTTCTTTTATTTTATTATTAGATGGTAGTTCAAACATTATATCAAGCATAGTATGTTCTATAATTGCTCTTAAACCTCTTGCTCCCATCTTTCTTTTTAAAGCTCTTCTTGCAATTTCTGTAAGAGCTTCTTCTGTAAATTCTAGTTTTGCTCCCTCTAATCTACATAATTTTTGATATTGTTTTACTATTGCATTTTTAGGTTTTGTTAAAATATTTATTAGAGTTTGTTCATCTAAGTTATCAAGAGTAGTTATTACAGGTAATCTTCCTACTAATTCTGGAATAATTCCTTGTTTAACTAAATCTTCAGGTAGAACTTTCTTGAAAAATTCTCCCTCTGCCCCTGACATTTCTTGTTTTTGAACTTCTGCTCCAAAACCTATAACCTTTTTATTAGTTCTTGACTTTATAACTTTTTCAAGCCCTTCAAAAGCTCCACCAACTATGAAAAGAATATTTTTAGTGTCTATTTCTATAAGTTCTTGGTTAGGGTGCTTTCTTCCACCTTCAGGTGGAACTTGAGATTTTGTACCTTCTATTATTTTAAGTAAGGCTTGTTGTACTCCTTCACCAGAAACATCTCTTGTTATAGATACGTTTTCAGATTTTCTTGCTATCTTATCAAACTCATCTATATAGATTATTCCTCTTTCTGCATTTGGTATATCATAGTTACAAGCTTGTATAAGTCTTACTAAAACATTTTCAACATCATCTCCAACATATCCAGCTTCTGTTAAAGTTGTTGCATCCGCTATTGCAAAAGGTACATTTAAAATTCTTGCAAGAGTTTGAGCAAGTAAAGTTTTTCCAGAACCTGTAGGCCCTATTAGAAGTACATTAGACTTTTGTAGTTCTACTCCGTCTTCATCTTGTCCACCATTTAAAATTCTTTTATAGTGGTTGTAAACTGCAACTGATAAAACTTTTTTAGCTTCATCTTGACCAACTACATATTCATCTAATTTTGCTTTTATTTCAATAGGTTTTAATAGTTCTATCTTAGCTTTATGCCCTTTTGCTGAAGACTTTCCATCTTTCAACATATCATATTCTCTTGCCAAAGAATACATATCTTCTCTTAATAAATTATGACAACTTTCAACACAATTATCACAGATGAATACATCACCTGGACCTTGAAATAATTGTGCAACTTCTCTTTCTGATCTTCCACAGAATGAGCATTTATCAATTTTTTTTGACATTTTTATCACCTATCTTCTAAATACACTATCAATTAAACCATATCTTACTGCTTCTTCTGAGCTTAGATAATTATCTCTTTCAGTATCATTTAATATTTGTTCTTTTGTCTTTCCTGTATTTCTAGCCAGTAATTCTGCTAATCTATCTTTTATTTTTAAAAGCTCATTAGCATGGATTGAAATATCAGTAGCTTGACCTTTTAATCCACCAGATATAAGTGGTTGGTGTATCATTATTCTTGAATTTTCTAAGGCAAATCTTTTACCTTTAGCACCTGAAGATAGTAAGAATGCTCCCATACTTGCTGCCTGTCCTACACAGACTGTTTGAACATCAGGTTTTATATAGTTCATAGTATCATAGATTGCCATTCCATCAGTTACACTTCCACCTGGGCTATTGATATACATTATTATATCTTTTTCTGGATCTTCTGATTCAAGATACAATAATTGTGCTATTATTGAATTTGCAACATTTTCATCTATTGCAGTTCCTACAAATATTATTCTATCTTTTAAAAGTCTTGAGTATATATCATAAGCTCTTTCTGATTTTCCATTATTATCTATCACTGTTGGATTATACATAATATTACCTCCCTCATTACAACTTTATACATAGTCAACTGTATAAGAGTTACATTCCAGATTTTAAATCTGACCAGTAACAAACTATTTTTATATTTTAAGTACCAAAACACTTAAAATATCCATGTATCTTAAGTGTTTTAATACTTACCCGAAATTTTTATTTCGGGTAAGATATTTATTCTTATTTTTTTTCATCAAATAGTTCTTTAGGATCTACACATATATTTTCTTTAAATTCATCTAGTAGTTCACTAGGAGGATTTAATTTCCCATATTTAGATTCTTTTACAACTTCATCAATAGCTTTTTTCATAACGATATCATATTTTACAGAAGCTTTAAAGTTATCTAAATTATTATTTTTCTTTAATTCTCCTTCTAATGTAGGAACGTCCATTCCATACATTTTTGCAACTTCTTCCATTCTTCCATTTAATTCTTCTTCAGAAGCTTCAAATTTGTTTTCTCTAGCTATTTTATCTAGGATTAGATCTATTTTTACTTTCTTTTCAGCTGCAGGAGTTAATTGAGCTGCAAATGTATCAATATTTCCTCCCATCATTTTTAAGTAGTCATCCATTTTGAATCCTTGCATAGAAAGTTGATATTCTAATTCTTTTAATCTATTTTGGATTTCAGATTGAACCATAGAAACTGGAACATCTATAGTAGTTGTTTCCATTAATTTATCTAAAAGAGCTCCAACATATTCATTTTCTATTCTATCGTTTTCTCTTCTAACAGTTTCTTCTTTAGTTTTATTTTTTAAATCTTCAAGAGATTCATATCCTAATTCTTTTGCGAACTCATCATTTAATTCAGGTTCTCTTAATTGTTTTATAGCATTAATTTTAACTTTAAATTGAGCTGGTTTTCCTGCTAATTCTGGAGCATGATATTCTTCAGGGAATTTAACAGTGATTTCTCCTTCTTGCCCTTTAGTATATCCTACTAATTGATCTTCGAAGTTATCTATAAAGCTTTTGCTTCCTAATTTTAATAGATGAGATTCAGCTTTTCCTCCTGGGAATGGAACTCCATCCATGAATCCTTCAAATGCTAAATCTACTGTATCTTCTAATTGAGCTTTATATGAAGCATCTTCAACTTCTACAAGTTTAGAGTGATTTCTTTGCATCATTTCTAATTCAGTATTTAATAAATCATCAGTCATCTCAAAAGTTTTCTTTTCAGCTTCTAAACCTTTGTATTCTCCTAATGTAAATTCAGGATAAACATCTATATCAAATGTTAAATCTAATTCATCTTTTAAAGCTATTTCTTTTAGTCTTACATAGCTAACTGGTTCTAATTTTTCTTTTTCAACTATTTCTGGGAAATGAGCGTTTATAGCATCATTTGCAACATCACTTTCTATATGGTCTTTGTAGTTAGCCATAAGAGCTT
>ERZ773062.1307-NODE-1307-length-10679-cov-14.673663_pt1 | contig 10679 bp, 9 predicted proteins | sample MGYA00580626_ERZ773062 | MGnify/ENA primary metagenome ERZ773062 (study PRJEB29015, sample SAMEA2738003) | human oral metagenome | biome: human oral; feature: human-associated habitat; material: dental | place: China | collected 2058 ...
TGCTAATGTTCTAAATATATTATACATTAAAATTAGTAAAATTGCAAATTTTAGTGCAACATTTTCAATGTTGGTGTTATTCATCTCACGACTAAAGTCACGAGTGTTCTAACACATTTTATAAAAAAGGAGAAATAAAAAAAATGGGTATATTAGCTTTGCACTCAAAAAAGGTTAGAAAGGACTTAGTGGGAATTGCATATTATGGAATGTATGCTTTACAACATAGAGGACAAGAAGGAGCAGGTTATACTATCTGTGATTCTAAAACTAATAATGAAGTTAGAATAAAAACAGTTAAAAATATTGGACTTGTTTCAGATGTGTTCAAAGTTGAAGACTTCCAAAAATATACTGGAAATATTTTGATAGCACATACAAGATATGGTAGCAAAAATACCGTTTCTATTAGAAACTGTCAACCTATAGGTGGAGAGTCTGCAATGGGGTATATATCTCTTGTACATAATGGTGATCTATCAAATAGAGAAGAGTTAAAACAAGAATTATTAAACAATGGTTCTTTATTTCAAACATCAATAGATACTGAAATTATACTAAAATTTTTAAGTATTAATGGTAATTATGGATATAAAGAAGCAGTTTTAAAAACTGTTGAAAAATTAAAAGGTTGTTTTGCTCTTGGAATAATAATAAATGATAAACTTATAGGAGTGCGTGATCCTGAAGGATTAAGACCATTATGTTTAGGTAGAATACCTGAAGATGATATGTATGTTCTAGCTTCTGAAAGTTGTGCATTGGATGCTATAGGTGCAGAATTTGTAAGAGATATTGAAGCTGGAGAAATGGTAGTTATAGATGATAATGGAGTGGAAAGCATAAAATATAAAGAAAGTACTAAAAAAGCAAGCTCATTTGAATATATCTATTTTGGAAGACCTGATAGTGTTATAGATGGAATTAGTGTCTATGATTTTAGACAACAAACAGGAAAATATTTGTATGAACAAAATCCAATAGAAGCTGATATAGTTATAGGTGTTCCTGATTCAGGAGTTCCTGCAGCAATAGGATATTCTGAAGCAAGTGGTATCCCTTATTCAGCAGCACTTTTAAAAAATAAATATGTAGGAAGAACATTTATTGCTCCAGTTCAAGAATTAAGAGAAAGAGCAGTAAGAGTTAAGTTAAATCCAATAAAAGAATTAATTAAAGATAAAAGAGTAGTAGTTATAGATGACTCTATAGTTCGTGGAACAACATCTAAAAAACTAATAGATGTTTTATTTGAAGCTGGAGCGAAAGAAGTACATTTTAGATCAGCTTCTCCTGTTGTTATAGAAGAATCATATTTTGGAGTTAATATAGATCCCAACAATAAATTAATGGGTAGCTATATGAGCGTTGAAGAAATAAGACAAGCAATAGGAGCAACAACTTTAGATTATCTATCATTAAAAAATTTAAAGAAAATTTTAAATGGTGGAGAAGATTTCTATACAGGTTGTTTCAAAGAAGATGAGGAGTAATTAAAAAATAGCTCCTTACTAGCCAGATTTCTTAACAGATAAAAATTAAGAATTCGCTGTAAATTCGACTAACTCGCTACGCTCAAACATGTCGAGATTTACTCGGCTCATCCTATTTAATTTTTATCTTAAAATCTGGAATGTAAGTCATTTATTTTTTAATCATTATAATAATTTAGTAAAAGTAAAAGCAAAACTAACAACAAAAAATGGGAGGAATAATGATAAATTCTTATAAAGATTCAGGTGTTGACAAAGAAGAAGGATACAAAGCAGTTGAATTAATGAAGAAAAATGTTTTAAAAACTCATAATAAATCTGTTCTAACAAATTTAGGTAGTTTTGGAGCTATGTATGAATTAGGACAATATAAAAATCCTGTTTTAATTTCTGGAACTGATGGAGTTGGAACAAAATTAGAAATTGCAATGAAACAAAAAAAATATGATACAGTAGGAATAGATTGTGTTGCTATGTGTGTAAATGATGTACTATGCCATGGAGCAAAACCATTATTTTTCCTAGATTATTTAGCTTGTGGAAAACTTGATGCAGAAATAGCTGCACAATTAGTTTCAGGAGTTACAGAAGGTTGTCTACAATCTTATGCTGCTTTAGTAGGTGGAGAAACTGCTGAAATGCCAGGTTTCTATCAAGAAGGAGACTATGATATAGCAGGTTTCTGTGTTGGAATAGTTGAAAAAGATAATTTAATAGATGGTTCAAAAGTTAAAGAAGGAAATAAAATAATAGCAGTGGCTTCAAGTGGTTTCCATAGTAATGGATATTCATTAGTAAGAAAAGTATTTAATGACTACAATGAAAAAATTTCTTTAAAAGAATATGGAGAAAATGTAACTATGGGAGATGTCCTATTAACTCCTACAAAAATTTATGTAAAACCTATATTAAAAGTTTTAGAAAAATTTAATGTAAATGGTATGGCACATATAACAGGTGGAGGTCTATATGAAAACTTACCTCGTTGTATGGGAAAAGATTTATCTCCAGTAGTATTTAGAGAAAAAGTAAGAGTTCCTGAAATATTTAAGTTGATTGCTGAAAGAAGTAAAATTAAAGAAGAAGAATTATTTGGAACTTTCAATATGGGAGTAGGTTTTACTTTAGTAGTAGAAGAAAAAGATGTTGAACCTATCATTGAACTGTTAACTTCATTAGGAGAAACTGCTTATGAAATAGGACATATTGAAAAAGGAGATCATTCTTTATGTTTAAAATAATAGTGTTAGTATCTGGCAGTGGAACTAATATGTTACAACTGATTAAAAATGATATAAAGATAGATTGTATAATTGCTGATAGAGAATGCAAAGCAAAAAATATTGCTGATGAATATAATATTGATTTTATTCTTTTAAAAAGAGATAAAGAAATTTCTAAAAATTTATTAAAAATATTTGAAGAAAAAAAGCCTGATTTAATAGTATTGGCAGGATTTTTATCTATATTAGATGGAGAAATATTAGAAAAATATAAAAATAAAATTATAAATATACATCCCTCATTACTTCCAAAATATGGTGGAAAAGGTATGTATGGTTTAAAAGTTCATCAAGCTGTATTTGAAAATGGAGATAAAGAAAGTGGTTGTACAGTACATTATGTTACATCAGATGTTGATGCTGGAGAAATTATAGGACAGGATAAAGTTGATATCAGTATGGCAAAGTCTCCTGAAGAAATACAAAAAATAGTCTTAGAGAGAGAATGGAAATTATTACCAAGAGTTGTAAAAGAATTAATAGAAAATAATGAATGTGATATTAATGAAAAAAGAGCAGAGCAACTTTTAAGAAAATATGGATTTGATTTTAAAAATATCGATAAGAATGAAATAATAGAGCTTATTAATAAAGAAATAAACGATTTTCAAGAAGGAAGTTCAGAATATATAAGACTATTATGTGGATACTTATATTGTCTTGGTGACTCATCAGATATACCTTTAATAGAGAAAGCTAAATATGACATAAATTTTGATGTTGGTTGTATGATAGATGGAGAATGGATTGATAGCTTAGAGAACAATGGTGTTGAAGATGAAAAGAAGCATATAAGAACAAGAGAAGAAATAATAAAAGCCTTTGTTTCATATTGTAAGACTTATTTTAATTTATAATTACTAGGAAATATTGATTATATAAGATATTTTTAATTGAAAAAAATTGATATAAAAAATTCTGAAATAATTATGGAGATATAGATTTATGAAAAATTAATAATTTTAATAATTTTAATATTTTTGATTTCAATTTGTATTAAGTAATAAAAAAGAATATCATGGGCAAACGGAAAATGAAGAATTTTATAAGATTTTAACTGATTTGCTTGGAGAAGATTATAGTAATATTATTCAAAAATATTAAAGAATAAATATGAAAGGGAAATGAGATGAAAAAAAGAGCTTTAATTTCAGTATATGATAAAACAGGTATATTGGATTTTGCAAAATTCTTAGTCAGTAAAGGAATAGAAATTATTTCTACTGGTGGAACATATAAATATTTAAAAGAAAATAATATTGAAGTTATTGAAGTTAGTAAAATAACAAATTTTGAAGAAATGTTAGATGGTAGAGTTAAAACTTTACATCCAAATATACATGGTGGAATTTTAGCATTGAGAGATAATGAAGAACATATGAGAACTTTAAAAGAAAGAAATATAGATACTATTGATTATGTTATAGTAAATCTATATCCTTTCTTTGAGAAAGTAAAAGAAGATTTGTCTTTTGAAGAAAAAATTGAATTTATTGATATAGGTGGACCTACCATGCTTAGATCTGCTGCTAAATCTTTTAAAGATGTGGTTGTTATTTCTGATGTAAAAGATTATGAACTTGTAAAAGAAGAAATTAATAAGTCTGATGACGTTTCTTATGAAACTAGAAAAAGATTAGCAGGAAAAGTATTTAACTTGACTTCTGCCTATGATGCAGCTATATCACAATTCTTATTAGATGAAGACTTCCCAGAATATCTAAATATTTCATATAAAAAGTCTATGGAAATGAGATATGGAGAAAACTCACATCAAAAATCTGCATATTATACTGACAATATGTCTGATGGAGCTATGAAAAACTTTAAACAACTTAATGGAAAAGAGCTTTCATATAATAATATCAGAGATATGGATCTTGCTTGGAAGGTTGTTTCAGAATTTGATGAAATTTGTTGTTGTGCAGTAAAGCACTCAACACCTTGTGGAGTTGCATTAGGAGATAATGTAGAAGAAGCATATAGAAAAGCTTATGAAACAGATCCTGTATCTATTTTTGGAGGAATAGTAGCATTTAACAAAGAAGTTGATGAAGCCACTGCAAAATTACTAAATGAAATATTCTTAGAAATTATAATAGCACCTAGTTTTTCAACTTCTGCTTTAGAAATCTTAAGTAAAAAGAAAAATATTAGACTTATTGAATGTAAAAATAAACCTAGTGATAAAAAAGAATTGATAAAAGTAGATGGTGGAATTTTAGTTCAAGATATAAATGATAGATTATATGAAAATTTAGAAGTTGTTACTAAAGCTAAACCTACAAGTCAAGAAGAAAAAGATTTAATTTTTGCTTTAAAAGTGGTAAAATTTGTAAAATCAAATGCTATTGTTGTAGCTAAAAATTTGCAAACATTAGGAATAGGTGGAGGAGAAGTAAGTAGAATTTGGGCAGCTGAAAAAGCTTTAGAAAGAGCTAAAGAAAGATTTAATACAACTGATGTTGTACTTTCTTCAGATGCATTCTTTCCATTTAGAGATGTTGTTGAACTAGCAGCTAAGAATGGAGTTAAAGCTATAATTCAACCTAGTGGTTCTGTAAATGATAAAGATTCTATTGAAGAATGTGATAAAAATAATATTTCTATGATATTCTCAAAATTAAGACACTTTAAACACTAAAATTATTGGAGAACTATAAATGATAAAACTAAAAGATATCGGAAGTTTTAAAACTATTCCAGAAATTTTAAGTGATATTATAAATCAAAACATCTCTAAACTTGATGAACACTTAGCAAAAGCTTGGGATATAGATAAAGTTATATCAATTAGTAAATATACTGATTTATCTCCTTTAGATTGTGCTTTGATCATGGAGGCTTTTGAATCTATGAAATGGCTTGTGGAGCATGGAGTTAATTTAAATACAAAAGATAGACCTAGTTTTTTAACTGCTGTTAGATATTGTGATGAAAAAATAATTCAGTATCTTGTTTCTCATGGGGCAAAAATAAATTTAACTAATAATGTGAAATCAGATGCATTTATGGAAGCTATATATGGAAAGAATTATGAATATTTACAGCTTATTCATGATTTAGGACATACAGTTGAAAAATATGGTGGAAAAGCATTTCGTGAAGCTGTTTCAGATAGAAATTATGATGTTTTAAAATTTTTTATCAGTAATGGTGTTGATATAAACTATAATGAAGCAGATATGGTTTATCCTTTTAAGCCTACTCCTTTGTGTGTAGCAGCAAGATATGTTGATTTAGCTATGTGTAAATTTCTTGTAGAGAATGGTGCAGATGTTACTTTGACAGAAAAAGATGGAATGAGACCGTATAGTATAGCTTTAGAAAAAGGTGATGTTGAAATGGCTGAATATTTTAAAGCATTAGAGCCAGTTGAATATCATAATTTACAAAATAAATTAGATGAATTAAAAACATTTAAGTTACCAAAAGTCTTAATCGAGTTTTTACAAGGAAATAAACTGCATTTTAAACTAGATGACTGTGATTTTAAATGGATAGAGTTTTTTTCATTAATAGATACAATTCCAATGAAAGCAGGAAGACAAAAATTACTTCGTCTTTCTAAAGCAACTGGAGATTATGAAGATATACATATTGTTTGGAACCCAAAAACAAAGAAAATTGCTTTTTATGATATGGAACATAAAGAGCTTAAAGATATTGCTGATTTTGTTGACTTTATAGAAAATATTTCATCATATATGCAAAAGATAGTTGAAGGTGACTTATAAAATTAAAAATAGGAGAATGATAATGAAAGTTTTAATAGTTGGTTCTGGTGGTAGAGAACATGCAATAGCTTGGAAAATTTCTCAAAATCCAAAAGTAGAGAGAATATTTGCAGCACCAGGAAATACTTATAATAAAGTTATTAAAAATTGTGAAAATGTGAATTTAAAAACTTCTGATGATATTTTAAATTTTGCTTTAAAAGAAAAAATAGATTTAACTATTGTTGGAAGTGAAGAATTATTAGTTGATGGTATAGTTGATAAGTTTCAAGAAAATAACTTGACTATATTTGGACCAAATAAAGAAGCTGCTATGCTTGAAGGTTCAAAAGCTTTTGCAAAAGATTTTATGCAAAAGTATGGAGTTAAAACTGCTAAATATCAATCTTTTACTGATAAGGAAAAGGCTATAAAATATTTAGATGAAATGTCTTATCCTGTTGTAATAAAAGCAAGTGGACTTGCTGCAGGAAAAGGAGTTGTAATTGCTCAAGATAGAAAAGAAGCAGAAGATACTTTAAATGACATGATGACTAATAAGGTATTTGCAGCAGCAGGAGATACTGTTGTAATTGAAGAATTTTTAGATGGTGTTGAAATTTCTGTTTTATCTATTACAGATTCAGAAGTAATAATACCTTTTATTTCAGCTAAAGACCATAAGAAAATATCTGAAAAAGAAACAGGTTTAAATACTGGTGGTATGGGAGTAATTGCGCCTAATCCATATTATACAAAAACTATTGAAGAAAAATTTATTCAAAATATATTAAATCCTACTTTAAAGGGGATTAAAGAAGAAAAAATGAATTTTGCTGGAATAATATTCTTTGGTTTGATGGTTGCAAATGGAGAAGTGTATTTACTTGAATATAATATGAGAATGGGAGATCCTGAAACTCAAGCAGTTTTGCCACTAATGAAATCAGATTTCTTAGATGTAATTAACTCAGCTTTAAATAAAGAGTTAAAGAATATAAAAATTGATTGGGAAAATAAATCAGCTTGTTGTGTAGTTATGGCAGCAGGTGGATATCCTGTTAAGTATGAAAAAGGAAATCTTATCAGTGGTCTAGAAAAATTTGATGTAAGCAATTCTGATAATAAGGTTTTCTTTGCAGGAGTAAAAGAAGAAAATGATAAGTTCTATACTAATGGTGGTAGAGTTTTAAATGTTGTTTCTATACAGGATAGTTTAGAAAAAGCTATTGAGGTAGCATATAAAAATGTAAAAGAAATTTCATTTAAAGATAACTATTGTCGTAAAGATATAGGAACTTTATATGTACCTGTAAAAAATTAAAATTGTATATAAACTTTTATTTTAAAAGGGCTGTTGCAAATTAATAAAAAGTAAAAAATAGTTCGTTACTGAGTAAATTTCGTAACTCACTTATTTTTTACTTTAGAATTTAAATTTTGTAACAGTTCTTTTTCTAATATTTCTTCAACTTTATTTTGTAGTTCTTCAATAGAATGTTTTCTACTTCTACCACATTCTTGAGCTTGTTCTTCACAAATTAAGCATTTTCTAAAAGACTTTCTTGAAAGTTTTTCAAAATTAACATCAATAACATCTATATCAAATAATCTTCCTAATTGAGAGCTTTCTTCAATAGCAACAGTTATATCTTTTATTTTCTTAGCTGTACTATCAACAGAGATAAATAATTCACTTCCTGTATTTTCATTTAATTCTTTAATTTCTAAAATTTCAATATTATTTTCTTTTAATTTTTCTAATATCAATGTTTTTCCAATATCAAAAGCTTTTTTGATTTGTTGATTAGTCTTTATAGGACCAGGTATATTCATAGTAAATGAAATTAAAGGCATATTATACTTCTTTATCATTTCATTTTGAATATCTACTCTTCTTTCACGACACATTAAAACTTCTTCAATTCCAACTTCTACTCCTTGCATAAAAACTCCTTTATTAGTAATGAATAACATCAGCTTGAGAACGAATTTTATCTATCACAGGCTTTGCTTCATCACTTAAAAAATAATTATAAGTTGTTTCAGGAACAAGATTTTTTAAATCTTCTAAATTTCCATCTTTTATTATTTGTCTAACTGTTGATGCACTTATAACCTTGTCAGAATATTTTTTTCTAGGTACTACTACACATTCTATATCATTTTCAGGCAATTTTTTTAACATAGTTTGATTATAAATATTTGTTACTAAGCTATTAGGCTCTTCTCCAACATAGCGTTTATTGATATTTAAAGCCTTAGCAATTCTAGTAAAAACTTCAATATCTAAATTAGCCTGACTTTCTATTACCGCAACTTCATCTTTTTGAAAATAACTTGGGAAAGTAGCACTACTTATTATATAATCTCCTGTTTCATGATAACAAATATTCTTTAGATGTTTTGTTCCTTCTATAACAAGCTTTTTTCTTACTTTAAAAGGAACTAAGCTACTATCATCACTGACTATGAATAAATGCAGAATATCATTTTCACTAGCAGCTTTTTCAACCAAATATTGATGTCCTAAGGTAAAAGGATTTGCATTCATAATAAGAGAAGCAATGTTTTTACCTTCTCTCATATCCTTTTTTAAATTGTTTAAATAATCAGAAAAACCAGTTCTTTTATTCTCCATAAAGACAATTTGATTTTCTATATTTATAATTTCATAAAAACCTAAATCTTTAAAAAATTTCATAGATTTATTTTTAGTATATAAAAATAAATGGCTCAGTCCTCTTGAGAATTCATAATCTACAAGGTGAGTAACTATTTGGTTCATAAGTCCTTCTCCTTGATGAGAGTTATCAACAGCAAGACATCTCAAAGTATTCTTAAAACAGCTTCCAGTTGCAATAATATTCATATCATCATCAAACATAGCACAAGTATAATCTAAGTTTTTATCTCTTCTAATTTCTTCTTTAGCTAGTAAATCATCAATTAATTTTAAACTTCTTTTATCATTTTCATATATTTTAGAAATATTGTATTCTGACATAGGGCCTCCTAAACAATAATTAGCTTTACTTAAAAGTATAACATTAATTTTATCTATTGACAAAAAAAATAAATGATATATCATATCTATAAGATAAGGAGGTTCAAATGGAAAATAAAAAAGTAAAGGTATCAGCTTTAAATTTAGTGCCTCAATTTCAAGCTGAAACAACAATAGAGGCTATAAATAGAGCAGTAGACTTAGCAAAGATTTTGGAAGATTTAGATTATTATAGATATTGGGTAGCAGAACATCATAATTTTAGAGGAGTAGTAAGTTCAGCAACAGCATTATTAATTCAACATATATTAGCTAATACAAAGAAAATAAAGGTAGGTTCAGGTGGAGTAATGTTACCAAACCATTCTCCTCTACAAGTAGCTGAAACTTATGGAACTTTAGAAACTTTATATCCTCATAGAGTAGATTTAGGAGTTGGTAGAGCACCTGGGACTGACGCAGAAACAGCTAGTTTAATATATAGACAAAAATATGCAAATATTCATAACTTTATGGAAGATATCTTACAGTTAGAGATATATTTTGGTCCTGAAGAAGAACAAGGAGTAGTTATTGCTAATCCAGGAATAAATACTAATGTTCCTATAATTATTTTAGGTAGTTCAACAAGTTCAGCATATGTAGCAGCCGAATTAGGATTGCCATACTCTTTCGCTACTCATTTTGCACCTGCTATGGCTGAAGAAGCTCTTTCTATATATAGAAAACATTTTAAAGCTTCAAAATATTTAGATAAACCATATTTTATTTTAGGAGTTCTAGCTCATGGAGCAGATACTGATGAAGAAGCTGAAAAGTTATATACAATAGCTCAACAAGGTTCAATAAGACTATTAAGAGAAGAAAAAGGTCTATATCCTTTAGCTGATGAAAAATTTGAAGAAAACTTAAATTTAAGTTCTGCTGAAAAAATATTTTTAAAATCAAGAATGGGAATAAATTTAATGGGTTCAAAAGAAACAATGGCTAAAATTTGGAAAGATGTAAAAACAAAATTTGATCCTGATGAAGTAATTGCAGTGAGCTATATGCCAAAATTAGAAGAACTAGAAAAGTCATATAGAATATTAAAAGAAGTTATAGAAAATAACTAATAAAAAAATGAAGGGGCTGTTGCAAATTGATGATTTTTATCATTAATTTGTGACAGCTTTTTTCT
>ERZ773062.1308-NODE-1308-length-10655-cov-4.108019_pt1 | contig 10655 bp, 10 predicted proteins | sample MGYA00580626_ERZ773062 | MGnify/ENA primary metagenome ERZ773062 (study PRJEB29015, sample SAMEA2738003) | human oral metagenome | biome: human oral; feature: human-associated habitat; material: dental | place: China | collected 2058 ...
AGGTTTAAAACACCGTACTTTGAGCGAGTCTTGATAACATTTTTGCTAGAGTATTGAAGGTAATCCATTTATAATAAGGTTTAAAACTAAAATACCATATCCTTTAAACCTTTTATTTGTACTGTATTGAAGGTAATCCATTTATAATAAGGTTTAAAACTGTAAATCCATATGTGGTTTTAGCTATAGTATCAGGAGAAGTATTGAAGGTAATCCATTTATAATAAGGTTTAAAACTTATCAGTTAACTGACTGACAACAGTCTTTAAACCATAGTATTGAAGGTAATCCATTTATAATAAGGTTTAAAACTTTAGAAATATTTTTAGATAAGAAAGTAACTGTTTCAACATGTATTGAAGGTAATCCATTTATAATAAGGTTTAAAACTTGAAGCCCATCTTCACACTCTACATCATTGATGTTAAAGTATTGAAGGTAATCCATTTATAATAAGGTTTAAAACAGTACCAATGATTGTGTCCATTTCTCTTTCCTTTTCCGTATTGAAGGTAATCCATTTATAATAAGGTTTAAAACTACAAAAGATATAGAATTTAATGATTTCTATGTGAAAGTATTGAAGGTAATCCATTTATAATAAGGTTTAAAACTTGATAGTTCTGTATCTGTAACACTACTAAAACTTCTTCTGTATTGAAGGTAATCCATTTATAATAAGGTTTAAAACTAAGTAAATTACACTAATCCTTTTAAGACTTTGTATTTCTTTAGTATTGAAGGTAATCCATTTATAATAAGGTTTAAAATTTAAAACTCTTATCATTGTATTGTAGTTAATACAAAGTAAGAGTTTTTTTTGATATTTTATTGCAAAAAAACATATAAAATGTTATATAATGAGATATATAATTATTGGAGGTGGAGAGAAATGATTTCATTTGGTAAAAATATTCAAAATAGAAGAGTTGCACTAGGTTTAGATGTAAGTGAATTAGCACAACTTGCAAACTATGCTAATAAAAGTTATATAGAAAGAATAGAAGATGAGAAAATGTACCCATCTGCTAAAAAACTTCCAGATTTAGCAAAGGCTCTATCTTGGAAAATAGATGACTTATTTAAAAATGTTGAACTTGAAGAAATTGAAACAGAATATACCTTAATACAAAATGCTATAAGATTTATAAAATTACTGGACAAAAAAGAAATATCTTTAAAAATAATCACTCTTTCAATAGATACATATAAAAAATATTATGCTTGTTTATTTGATAAGTATATTAGAGAAAATTTTTTAAATAAGGTTAAAGATATGATATTGAAGACTTATTATAAGAATAATCCTAATTTAGATAAACTTATAGAGTTTTTTGAAGAAAAAGAATATGAAATATGCTTAGTAGGAGTAATAAAGATTTTAGAAGATATAGTTGAAAACAGAAGTGAGAAAAGAGAAGAACAATCATTAGAAGCTAATGATTCTTTAAAAGAAGAAGAAATAGAAAAAGAAGAGGGAAATATAGAAATAGATGAAGAAGATTTTTTAAGAATATAAGTAATAATGGAGGAAAATATGGCTAATCTATATGTCTATGAACAAGGAACAACTTTAGATTATAAAAATGAAAATTTTGTAGTTAAAACTCTCAGTGAAAAAATAATTCCTGCTGAAAAATTAGAAAAATTGGAAAGAGTTGTTGTATTTGGTGATATAAATATTACAATTCAGTGCATACAAGAATTTTTAAAAAGAGGAATACCTGTAACTTTTTTATCAAAAAAAGGAGAATATTTTGGGAGTTTAGAAGCAACAAATCATGTGGATATAAAAATACAAAGATTACAATTTCAAAAAAGTGCTGATAAAGATTTTTGTTTGGCTATATCAAAGATTTTTATAAAAGGAAAAATTCATAATCAAAGAGCATTTCTTTTTAAAGAAAATGAAATAGCAAAAGAGCCTCTTGCAGCAATTTCAGCTGTTAGAATTAAAGGATTTATTGAAAAAGTTAATAATGCTGAAAATATAGAGCAATTAAATGAAATAATAAAAGAGATGGATAAATTATACTTTACAGGTTTATCTTCATTTTTAGGTAAAGAATATAATTTTACTGAACGTGTAAAAATGCCTCCTACAGATCCATTTAATTCTATTTTAAGTTTTGGTTATACTTTACTTTTATATGAAATAAAAAATATGCTTAATTCAAAGGGACTTAATGCCTATGTAGGTTTCTTTACTTCTGATAAAGTTAATACATTAGCACTTTGTGCTGATTTAATGGAAGAATGGAGATCTATTCTAGTTGATTCATTAGCTTTTAAATTGTTGTATACTAAAAAATTGACGCTTAATAACTTTGAAACTAATGAAGAAACTGGAGCTGTACTGTTGAAAAAAGAGGCTTCATTTGCATTTATTGAAGAATTTGAAAAGTTATTAAGGGAAAAAGTAGGAAAAATTATAGTAGGTTCAAGTAAATTAAATTATAGACAAGCTATCGAATATCAGATTACACTACTGGTAAAAGCTTTAGAAAATAACTCTCCTAAAGATTATGTTCCTTTTGAAATAGACAAGTAGAAAGTTCTATCATACAAAAAAGCTTCATATTTCTAATTAAAAATAGAAAATTATGGAGCTTTTTTTATATGGTTAAAATTTAATCATTTTATTTAAGAATATATGATAAAACTACTTCTTCTAATACACTAAGTTCCAGCTTTTGAATGATTTTTTCATCTTCAAATTTTTGATTACTCATAAAAATAATTTTTTCTTTATTATTTAATTTTGATTTTACAAAACCTAAACTTATAGAATGAGAGCCCTTTTTATATAGAGTTGTATCCCATTCAAGTTCTAAAAATACTTCTAAATTAAAATCTTTTAAATAATCAAGATAGTCCTGTATTTTTTCTTTTGGAATTTTTTTATTCTCATAACCAATTTTTTTATTTAAAAATTTAATTAGAAATTTCTTCTCTTCTTCTACATATTTGATTTCCTGCAAACTTTCAATAAAGGTTTTTTCCTCACTATTCTCATAGAATTTATATATTTTTCCTTGTTTAAAATAGTCTTCTTTATTTGTAGAAATAGTTTTTAAATATTTTTCCTTAAAATTTCTTTTAGAAGCTATTTTATATGAAAAACTATCTAAAATATTTTCTATCTCTTCTTTTTCAAAAACTTTTTTAGAAATGTAGTAATATTCTTCCTTCTCTTCTACATGTTCCTTATTTCTTACAAGAATTGGAGAACCATTTCCATATTTTTCTCCTAATTCCTTTACATATTCTGTTCCTTCTTCTATTTTAGAAATTAATTCAGTTGAATTTACTTCTAAAACTTTTTCAGGTTTTAAAAAACAAGGAAAGTATTTAGATTCAGAAGTTAGAAATACACTGGTATTAATTAAACACTTAGCACAACCTTCCATACAGATACATTGTTGTAGTTCAACTTTTGTTTTACCTTTATATAGGTATTCATCTCTTCTAGTGGTTCTTTTATAGAAAACTAACTTATCTTTCCATTCTTCAAGAAGACTATCCAATGTCAAATAGTATTTATACATTCCTTTTTCTATTAAATCTTCTGTCACTAGAAGCTCCAAAAATTTAATATAGTCTACATTATTTTCATGAGCAAAGTCTAAAATTTCTTCTATATCTTCTTTAGATGTGTTAATATCTTTCAATAGAACAAAATTTAATTTTACCATTAAATTTCTTGTTTTAATTTTTTTTATATTTTCTTTAACTTTTTCTAATAAGAATTTTTTCTTAATTTTTTTATTTTCTTTATAATCTGGTAGAACTATACTTAAATAAACATCATTTTTTAAAGAATGCATAGAAAAGTTGAATTTAAAAAGTTCTTTATTATCTCCAACATAGTTTTCTATGGCATCTAATAGCTTATCTTCAATTAAAGAACCATTTGTTACTATAGTTATATATGGTTTTAATTTATCTTCACTAAGTTTACTTAAATACCAGATAATATCATTTGATTTTAGAAGAGGTTCTCCTCCAGTAAAAGTTATATCAGTGTAATTATTTTTTATGGATTCTTTTATAAGAGAATAGATTTCATCTTTTGATTTATCTTCTCTTTTATCTGTCATTTTTGAACCTTCTCCATGGCAAAAGAAACATTTATAATTACAATCTTTTGTTAAAGAAAGTCTTAAGCTTTTTATATTTTGACATTTTTTCTCAAATGTATAGAAATTACCTTCTTTACTTTTAAAAGTATAGCCATTCTCCATTAAGAAGAATATAGTTTTTTTATCACCAATTGAAACCTTTATATTGATAAATTCTATATTCTTCTCAACAGAATCTCTTTCAATTTGAGTAATCTCCCAATAGTTTGTATCGTTTATCTGTGTTATATTAGATAATATAACTATATTATCTTTATAGTCTATTTTCATATTTTCCATTAATAAATATTTCCTTTATTTTATTTCTTTTTTTGATAGTCTAATATAGTAGGAAGAACACAACCTTTATGATTCATAAACCAATTTACAGTATTAGCCCCAGGTAATTTTCCTTCTTCTTCTGGATAAGAACTTTTTTTGAAATCTAAGTTATTAGTTGATTTTAAAATAGCCTTTAATTCTTTTATTTCTTTTCTTTCAGTAGTATCCAATTTATATTTATCTTTAGCTATTTTTAAATACTTTTCTTTATCCAATTTTTCATATGCCTTAACAAAAGAATTATATTTTTCTGAACTTTCCAATAGACAGTCTGTTATTTTTATTTCACAACTTCCAAGCCCAAAAGCCTTAGCCTTACCAAACTTATGAAGTAAATCTTGTTCAAGTTCTAAAGAGTAAATTAAAATTCCTAATTCTTCATCTGTTAAATCTTTAAAAGTAACTTCAAACTCAAAATTTTGATTTGGTTCTAAAAACCAAATAGTTGAATTTGTAGTTGAAGAAGCTAGATCTGAAATTGTTTTTAAATAATTGCTATAATTCTTTCCAGCCCCAATTTTATCTTGATGATGCCAATAAAATTTTCTTCCTCTTATTTTAAAATTTTTGTCATATGTTCCATTATTTTCTAAATAAAATCTAGTTAAAGAAGGATGAGGTTCACCTAAAGATTTTAGTATTAATTTTTTTTCTAATTCTTTACTTTTATTGTTGATTGATAAAGCATCAGAAATAAATATTTTACTGCTCATTGAAGTAATCTTTTCTTGTTTTTTCTCTCCATTTTTATTTTCAGTATGGTCTCCAATTGTTCCAAATATTCTACAAGCAAAACATAAATTTTCAGTTGTGCAAGGATGAAAATCTTCTGGTATTAAATCTAGTGGACTCATCTTATATCTTAATCTAGGGATTTCAGAAAAAGTTAAATTTTTAGCTTTATCTTTATCATCTGCTTCAAATATAATAGTATCTTTTACTTTTAATTCATTAATATAAAACTTATTATTATTTTTTTCTTCAGCTTCTTTTCTTTGTTTAATTAAATAAAGTAAGTCCTCGTATTCAGACATTGTAAAAGAATAAGTTTTTCCATTAGGAACTAGGATTTTTTGATACTTTTTATTATGAATATCTGAAGAAACCCATAAAATAGCTTCTATAGTGCCTCCTCTTGTAATATTTTCAAATTGAGTAAAATTATTTATAGCTTTTGGATCATCTGCTTTTGGATCTTTAGGTTTTTCATCTTTAGAGATATGGTTTTTATACTTGTCATTAACTTTTATTTCATAAAAACCTTCATTTTTAAATTTATTTTCAATTTCTAAGGGTTCTTTACGTTTAGGTATTGTATTATAAAATTTAACTTTGACTTTATCTGCTCCAAAAATAACTCCATCATCATTAGCAGTAGGGAATTTCTTTATAATTCCAAAAACATTTTTTCTTCCACCTGCTGAGCCTCTATAATCTAGTCTTTCTTCCTCAACATTTTTTATACAACTTGTTGTCAAAACTTCAATTATATTTCTAATTTCTCCTTTTAAAGTACTTGCAGGAATAACATATTTTTCATTACCTTCAACCTTTAAAGTTAATGTTTTTTCTTCTTTTTCATCAGTTTTATTTCCTATAAATATAGGAGTTAAATTTTTCAAATTACATTTTATTTTTCCATTATGCTCACCTTTAACTCTCTTTTCTCTTTTTATTTCTTCTATCTCTCCAAGAGAAACAAAGTTATATGGATAGTCAAAGATAAAAAGTTTTTCTTCTTTTTTAGGTTCTTTAAATCCTTTATTTTGTCCTTTATTTTGTTCTTTTTCAAAATCTACATCAACTTTTTTTGAAATTTCTAAATTTGGACCTTTTATATCATATTCTATACTATCTCCAACTTTCAAGTTAAAACTCTTAAACTTTTTTGTAATTGGAAAATTTTTATCAACTTTTTCTAGCTTAAAATATTTCTCAGTTTCATTTACTTCTATAATTTTAGCAGTTTTTCCAGCCATTAGTTTTCACCCCCAAATTTTATATACTGAATGACTTCTCTTTCTCCAATTTTTCCTATTCTTACTTTTAATCTTCCATATTCTCTCATATAGACATATTTTATAGTTTCACTATCAAAATCAGATTTTTTAACTTTACTATATCTATACTCATTATTACCAAAGTTAAATATGGTTAGCATAAAATCTTCATTGAAAATATATAATTTATAGAAATTTTTAACTTCTTCTAAAATTGTATCTAAGTTAGAAAGATTAATATTTTTTTCTAATTTAATTCCATCTTTATTATCATAATCAACACTAACTAAATATAAATCTTGAGTACTTGTAATTTTTTCTTTAATCTCTCCTAATGATAGAGTTTTAAATTCTTCCATTAGTTCACCCCCATTTCAAAAAGAGCAATTATAAATTTATTAGGATTTTCTACATCAACTTTCTTAAAATCATCTTTTAAGTGTAATGATTTATTGATATATTTATCTCCTAGTTTTCTACTTTCTTTATCATTGATATTAAAATATTCTTCAAATATTCTCAATTCATCATTCTGACTCTTAAATTGTTCATATTTTAAATCTTCAATTTCAAATTTAACAAGTCCAAATCCACGAGTTTTTGAGTTACCTATTCTAATTTCATTATTTAGGCTATCCCTTATTAGAAAATAAAAAGCTTGTAAATCTTTTAAATTAGCATTGTTTATAGTCAATTCAGTTACAAAATTTTCCATGGTATATTCATATTGTAAAGGAATTTTTGCCTTTGAACTAAAATGATCTACAGGTGTTATGGCTCTTAAAGAGGTTACTTGTTTTAGAGCTTCTTTAGTATTTGTATAGAATAATTCTCTAAGTTTTTCATCAGATAAAAAAGCATCTTGCACAAATAATCTTGATTTTTTAGCCTTATCACCTTCAACAAAACCAAATAGATTATCAACATATTCATTATTGTTTTTAGAAGAAGTTAAAAATCTATCTCTAAATAAGCCTTTTAAAGTAGAACCAGCAATATATATTTCTCCAACTCTTACTTCATCTTTTATACTACCTTTTTCTATTTCAAGTTTTTTCCATGTAATCTTTTCATTTTTCTCTTTTATCATATTTTTTTCAGTTGTTATAACTGCTACATATGTATCATCTTTTTCCTCATCATTTCTGTCATTTGAAGAGTATTTTATTGTAAGAGGAGAAAGAGGAATTATTTTTAATTTAATAACTAATTTATTATCCAATTTTAAAAATTCTTTCATAGCTCCTCCTAGTCAACTAATTCTAAGTTTGCAAATTTAAAGAAATTGTTTTTATCCATATCTGATTTTTTCTTTTCAAAAATATATTTTTTAAGATTATTTTTATCAACATATTGAATTTTTAAATTTTCTAATTTACATTTTCCAATACCTCTTGATAATTTACCACCAAATAAATCTCCTTCATCATATATATCTTTTAAAGCTAATGCAATTAAATCTAATTGATAAGGTTCAACATTTTCTAATTCAATAGTAAATTTGAATTTAGAACCTGCTGGAATAATATCATAATCAAATTTAGCACTTGCTTCAGTAGCACCTGTATTTCTATCTATTTTTATTCCATCTCTTCTAACAGAGTTAACATCAGAAGTTATTGGCATATCTGCAATATGAATTCTTCCTGCCATACTTGAAAAACTATCTTTTTCCTTCTCCTCAAAAGATAATTTTCTTTGAACTCTTTTTACTATCTCTGCTGTATTTTCTTTGTCTGAAAAAAGATTAGTGTAACCAAATAATAATAAAACATCTGCCATATTTAATAAATCCTGACTTTTCTTATCTTTAAATTTAAAATTATTTTCATCTAATAAAAATCTTTCTAATTTTGTTCTTAGGTATCCTCTAAAAGAAGAACCTGGAATATAGAAATTACCATCTTCTTTCATAAAAGGTGCATCATGCTCTGCTTCTTCCTTTCCACTACCAATATGTAAAGCTGTTAAAACTACTAAATCTCCCTCAATAAAGTATTTATTTTTAAAAACTGAAAAATCCATATATTTACCCTCCTTAATCTATTTAAGTTTTTCATTAAATCTTTCTACACCAAGAATATATCTAAAATAAGTTTTTAATAGTGTCAAATATATTTTGTTCTTTTCTGAATCTTTTATATCTTCATCTTTTAAAAAATTATCCTTATAGTAAGTATAGAATTTTTTTGCCTTTCCTACTGGAGAATCATCTCCTAAGATTTTTGCTCTTTCTAACTGTCCATCAATAAATTTTTTTATATCATTACTATCCTTATAGAAATTCCTATCTTCTAATAAAGAATAAAATCTACTAAGTTGAGCAGAATTTATACCTTTCATTTGTTCTTTTAGTTCTCCATTTTTTATATATTTATCAAAAAACTCTTTCTTTATATTTTGAAGTTCTTCTGTTGATAGTGAACTTTTTTCTTTTTCAATTTTTTTCTTTTTTTCTTCTAAAACATTAAACTTTCTTTCTCTTTCAGGATACCACATTAATTATCCCCCCTTGAGCTACATATTTTAACTCTACCAAAACCTTCATTTTTTCTAAGTCCTAGTCCATTTTCTTCTATTTTCTTTAAAAGTTCTAATTCTTCTTTATAGTTCTCAACTTCAAATGTAAATACAGAGCCTCTACTGAAAACTAATTCATCAATCTTTCTAATATTATTTATTATGTTATATCCTTCTAGTTTAGCTGTATTCACAAAACTTCTGTTATAGCTAAATTCAAATTTATCTGATAAATTAGCAAGAATTTTAAATTGCTCTTGAGCATTATAGATATCATTAAAAGGTAAAACCATATCTGATTGTAAATCAAAAGTGATTAAAGTTTTATTATTTAATTCTTCTTTTTCATCTTTTGGAATACCCTCATTAAATTTATCTATTCTTGAAACTATATCTTCCTTTGTTTCAATATAATCTTTAAAAGTAATCTTAGCCTTACCAAAGCCTTTTGTTTTTAGCTTTCCAAGATACATTGTATAGACTTGATTTTTATTAATTAAATCTTTTGGAAGTTCAACATCTCCCATTAATTCAATTTTTTTGAAGTTTTTATCTCCATCTTTTTCATAAGAACTTAGATATTCACTATTAAATAACATTCCACTCTCAACAGATTTTGTCTTAGGGTTTATCTTAACACTAACTTCATTTCCAACTATTGAAAAATCTTGTTTAGAATATCTTTCTAATTTTATTCCCTCTACTTCAATTATAGTAGTTTGAGCTTTATCTATTTTTTTATCTTCACCATTTATTGGATATTTAGTTTTAAATAAGCTGGCCAAATAAACTTTATCCCTTATTGCATCAGAAGCTTTAATTTTTAATATTTTATCTAATTCAATACCATTCTTTACAAATAATTCAATTAATGCCCCTCTTATAGTTGAACCTTGAAGGTATTTTTTTACTTCAACATAGTTTCCAAGCTCTCTAGCTTTTAAGATTAATGGTTCATCTAAAGTTAATGTATACGAATATTTAATTAAATCATTGTTAATTTTATCCTTATTGATTTTTTTATCTTCTTTTTTCAAATTATTTATAATTTTTTCTAAATCATTTATATCTTTTCCATCAATTAGAACTTCAATTTTTCCAAGTCCTCTTGATTTAAAACCACCTATAAAATTTAAGTGAAATAATGAAGCTAGAATAAATTTCAAGTCTTCCTTATTTATATCATCTTTAAATACTAATTCTCCTTCAAATTCATTATTTTCTCTTAAAAATTCATAGTTAAATAAAGATTTGGGAATAGTAGTTCTTGTTCTTCTATCTATTCTAATACCGTGTCTACTTCCAGTTTTTTCATCTTTATCTTTTTTTAAAGTTAGGTTAGAAAAAATAATTTTAGAAAAATCATTATTTTCTAAATAATTTCCTTCCTCTCCAAAATATTTTTTTATAAAAGAGCTAGCTTCTTCATTTAAAGCATTTTTGAATTGTAATACTCTTTCTCTTAAAATTCCTTTTATATGTTTTCCACTAAAAAATGGATTACCTTGTTTATCCCTTTTTATCTCCACATCTATATCTTTTCCTATTGTACCTAGGGAAGCTGTTATAGCGGGTAGAAGAAGTTTTACTGTGTAATTAATCTTCATTAATTTACTACCTCCTCGTATAATAATGTTGTAGTTAATTACTAACTACATATATATTTTTAAAT
>ERZ773062.1310-NODE-1310-length-10650-cov-22.444549_pt1 | contig 10650 bp, 10 predicted proteins | sample MGYA00580626_ERZ773062 | MGnify/ENA primary metagenome ERZ773062 (study PRJEB29015, sample SAMEA2738003) | human oral metagenome | biome: human oral; feature: human-associated habitat; material: dental | place: China | collected 2058 ...
GACCTGGCGCCCGCCCGCAGACTCGTCGAGGCCGCACAGGCCGATTGGGCGTCGCGCGTGCGCGATGCCGCTCGCGTTGCGGGTGAGCGCATCGAATCCCTGCTCGCCTCCGGCTCCGGACGGACGATGATCGACTTGGCGCGCGCCGTTGCCTCCTCCACGAGCGGGCCCCTCGTGCTTGGAGCCTCCAATCCCGTGCGCGCCTTCGATCTGGGCGTGTCCTCGTTGGAGGGCCGCGTGATTCACTCCAACCGCGGCCAGGCCGGAATCGACGGCACCATCGCGACCGCCGTTGGCATCGCGCTGGGCTCCGGGCACACGGGCGAGGCATCGGTGCATCCGCGCAGGCGCGTCACCGCCGTCATGGGCGACCTCACGGCCTGCCATGACGCGTCCTCCTTGGCTGTGGCCGCGAGCTCCGGAGCGAATCTTGACGTCGTCGTCGCCGACGATCAGGGAGGCGGCATCTTCGCCACTCTCGAGCACGGGCGCGCCGCCACCGACGAGGCCTACGACCGATGGTTCGGCGTCGCCCAAGCGGTGGACTACAAGGCGCTCGCGGCCGCGTATGGGATCGCCTTCGCGCGCGCCGAAACGCCGTCTGAACTCTCGCAACTGCTCCTCACCGCCGAGGCCGGCCCGCGCCTCGTCCATGCGCCCGTCGAGCGCGCCGCGCACCTGTACTCGGCCATCCGCGACATCCTCAATTGAGCCCGTGAGGCACCGTTCACTGTGAGGTGTCGCCGTTTTCAGGAAACATGCAGGACGCTTTCAGTGCCTCTTTGAGAAATCGAATCATACTGGTGGCAGATAAAGAACTGACACCAGAGGAAACCATGACCGAGCCTCAGAATCCGACCCCGGACCTATCGCGAGCGAACGGCGAGGTGCCCACCTACGCGCAGCGCTCGACCGCCGATGATCCCGCAGCCACCCAGGAACTGCGCTCTACCGAGGCGACGCGCGAGATGCCCTCCGCGACGACGATCCCCGCGCCGCCCGCTGTCCCCGTGTCGCCTGCTGTCCCCGTGTCGCCTGCCGATGAATCGATCTCCGCCGCACCAAAGACCGGCACCCCCTGTGCCGAGGATGCGCCCGCGGCAGGCGGCGCCTACGCCGCTCCCTCCGGTGAGCCCTACGTCGGATACGCCGCCCCGGCCTCGCCGGAGGCTGTCGGTGCCCCCACGATAGTCGTCACCAAGAAGGGGCCGGGATGGCTCGCCCTGTTCGCCGCGATGCTCCTGACCGTCGGCCTGACTCTCGGCACCGTGTTCTACGCGCGCCCGGCCATGCTGCGCGCCTCCACACCGACCAACCTCAACGGAGGAACGGTCGCCACGGTTCCGGCCTCGAACAGTTCCGGGACGGACTGGACGGACGTCGCCTCCGCCGTGTCCCCGGCTGTCGTCACCATTCAGGCGCAGGGAGCCTCCTCGGGCGGCACCGGCTCCGGAGTCATCTACGACGCGCAGGGTGACATCGTCACGAACTACCACGTCATCTCCTCCGTTCTCGGCGGTGGACAGATCCAAGTCACCCTCGCGGATGGTCGCCTCTACTCGGCTTCGATCGTCGGCCACGACAAAACCACCGACCTGGCCGTCATCCGCCTGGATAACCCGCCCTCCGACCTGACCGTGGCGCGCTTCGCAACGTCGGCGAACCTGGAGGTGGGTGCTCCCGTCATGGCGATCGGCGCGCCCCTGGGGCTGTCCAACACCGTCACGACCGGCATCGTCTCAGCGCTGAACCGACCCGTCGAGGTCTCCATGGACGAATCCGCGACCTCGGAGGATGGCTCGCAGGCGTCCTCGGATCTCGTGGTGACCAACGCGATCCAGATCGACGCGTCGATCAACCCCGGAAACTCTGGCGGGCCTCTCTTTGACGCGAGCGGCGCGGTCATCGGCATCAACTCTTCCATCAAGTCGCTGGCCTCATCGTCCGACGGGCAGGCGGGCTCGATTGGCCTGGGTTTCGCGATACCCTCCGATCTGGCGGTGTCGGTCGCCGACCAGCTCATCGCCTCCGGCTCGGCCTCCCACGGCACGCTCGGCGTGACCGTCAAGGCCGCGACGACAACGGTCGGCTCCGACACCTACGTCGGTGCCCAGGTGCAGGAAGTCTCCGCGGGCTCCGGTGCCTCCGCCGCAGGCATCCGTGCTGGCGACGTCATCGTCAAGGTCGAGGGCCAGGAAGTGACCAGCCCCAAACAGCTCATCGGATACGTACGCCGCTACAAGGCCGGTGACAGCGTCTCCATGACGATCGTTCGCGACGGCACCACGCAGGACGTGTCCGTGCGCATTTCGTGAGCTGCATGAGCGCTGAGCGCATGCGCGCGCTGCGGAGTGACTCCAATGCCGTGCGCTGACGAGGCCCGCCGCCCCTGTTCGAGGGGCGGCGGGCCTTTGTGCGTGAAGAACGAGGGCAATGCTGAGGAGTGGTTGGATGGGGAGGTCACGAAGATTCCAGCGGTGTACATCTCGAAGGCCAAAAACAGGTCAGGCCTCTGCATCCTCGATGAGGGGAGAAATGGTGGCTCTTCATCGTCGGGTGTGGGTGGAGGCGTGTTGTATCACCTGATCCGTGAGTTCTCGACCCGGGACCTTCGATCACCTCCGCCACAACGCGGCCGTGGCCTTGTGGGGCGTGTTCATCCACGCCGATGACACGCACTCCCTCGAAACGATCGGGATCACCTGCGAGTATGCGCTGGCCTTCACCTAAGATCGCGGTATTAGCAGTGTTCCAGGACACGGCCAATACATCGGCGATGCGTGCCACCGTCAGATGGTGGACCACCAGGCCCGTCAGCGCCCAGCGCATCGCCCCACGCGAGAGCTTCGCGCGCGGATCGGCCGCTTGACTCATGACTTGGCGCCACACGTGAGCACACTCTGGGCACCGGTAGCGGCGCACGCTCACATGCAAGATCGTGGGACGCCACCCGTAAGGTACGTGCGCCAAGCGCCTGACCACCGTGCCACAGCAAATGCCCTGGCCCCCGCAGCGTCGACACCACCGATCCTCACCAGTAATACGGCACGCCAACACTTCCATGGTCTGGCTCAATGCGCTGACCCATCACCTCCAACCCCAGGCATCCAGGCGCGTGAACGCGCTTAGATCAGGGCAATCAAAGATAGTATTGGACATGTCGAGGTCTTTCAGATGGACGGTGTCGCAACCCCCATCATCGGAAGACCTCGACCCCTACCCGGTCACGACACGCCCAACCCCGCCAACAACACCTACACCCTCAATTATGAAGAGCCGATTTGTGTGGTTTGGTGTGTTGTGGGAGGAGTGATATGCTTTTTCGAAAACTGGCTGTGTGGCTTTTGTCTCTCTGAGCAGTGGGCTTGGTGGGTCGTCGCAGCTTTCTGATCCTTGAGGGCGGTTGAGTGATGGGTTCCAAAGAGGCGTCTGGTGGCAGCGGGGCCGTTGTTGACTTCTATAACGAGTTGGGGCTGGATCGGATGTGGTCCGTTGCGCAGCTGCGGGCGAAGCTCAGTAAGCTTGAGCTTCAGTGGGGTCGGCGCGCGAGTCTTGCGGGCAAACACGGCGACGAGGCTCGCGAGCGCCTGACCGTCATTGAGGCGGCGTTGGAGATGTTCACCGACGAGGATGCCAAGGAGCGTTATGATCATCGGCTGCGCAGTGCTGGTTCGGCGGATAGTGATGAGACGGTGAACTGGGTGGCGCGGGCCTGGACGTACTACTTCGTCGAAGACTACGATGCGGCGGGGGTTGCGGCTCGCAAGGCGCGTGAGCGCGGCTCTGATGATCCTGCGGCTTACGTTGTGTCGGCGTGGATTGCGCTTGCGCAGGGTAAGGCGGATCGTGCTGCGGAGTACGCCTCGGAGGCCTACGTGCTGGACGAGGATAGGGGGGAGAACGCCTTCGAGGTGCACGAAGTCCGAGGGGCCGCTTTCAACGCGCTGAGCAAGTATGATAGCGCAGTCAATGCCTTCAAGAAGGCAATCACGCTTGCCGCGCCTACTCAGACGCCCGAGGTCTACTTGCGCCTCGCACGCGCGCAGTATGGAAACGAAGATTACGACGATGCACTGTCGTCCTGCCTCCTAGGAATGCAAGAAGATAAGGACGGAGTGCTGGAAGATCTGCTTGTCAAAGCCGCCTGCCGATCTATTAGTGGCGTGTTGTGGTTTGAAGATAGAGTCCTCTCTGAAAAGATGGCGGTGACGAGATCGATTCGTGAGCGCATTGGAAGATATGATTTGCGACAGAGTGGGAAACAGAGAGTCCTCGCTCAGGTCGATGGATTTATGATGATGTTCTCTCTAATGGAAAAAACGCGAGCGGAGCCGCCGAGGCATTATGACGGTAAGGAGCCATCTGCGCCAGTTATAGCGTCTTGGCTCTTCATTATAATTCTCGTGATGCGTCTCTTAATATTTACAAAAGGTGAAACGGCTTCCGCTACGACGTTCTGTTTAGTTTTACTCTTCGCGTATTCGGTAATCCGTTGGATAGTGTGGAGTGTCAAAACCTCTAGGTATCTTGACGGCAAAAAGCGACTTGAAGAAGAGCAGCGAGAATATGAGAAAAATAAGAATACTCGGAGTGAGCTCATCGAATTAGCGATAAAGGATGGGGATGAGCTTTCGAAATACATACTCCACTCCTCTCGATGAAGTGAACCGTGTGATCGTTTGATAGTTTTGGGTCACTTCGTTACTTAGGAGTCTTGTGTCGTGTTGCTGCGTGTAGCAGAGAGCGTTGATTTGGGCTCGAAGCGGCTTGATTTCGTCGGGTCGGGGAATATCTGGGTTGATGATTCTCTTGTCGATGAATCGTCCATCAGGTTCGTTCAGTATCTGATCGGTGAAGCTCTCGCGAACACTGAGCCCGGGCAGTTGGAGATCATCGCATACGATGATTCCTTGTCAGGTATGGCTGCGCCCTTTCAAGAGGTCAATAACGGGGGAGAAAAGCTCCTCCAGATCGTTGATAGTCCGAAAGGCCTCTTAGCCTGTCTTGATTACTTGCGTCGCCACGTCCAAGGAGTTGCTAACGTTGTGCAGGGGCGCTCGCCGACGCTCACGGCGTTTAGGCGCGCGGTTGGCAAGCCGATCGAGGGGTACAAGCTGCTGGTTCTCTCCGCAGACTTCGGTCTTATCGACGATGAGATTCAGAACGCGGTACGTACGCTGGCGAAAGCGGGCCCGCGCAACGGGGTGTCAATTGTGATCCATGCGCCCAGTCTGGGAGTCAATGAGTTCTTCCTGGATCTGTTTCAGCAGGTGGAAGTGTCCGGAGATTTGCTACGCGATCAGACGGGCATATTGATCGGTAGTTTTGATGTTCCCCGTGCGGAGAAGCTAATTTCTATCGCTCACGGTGTGCAGAATGCCCTGACTTCTGCGACGGCGGAAGTTGTGCCTTTTGCTGAGATTGAGCCCTTGCGCGACAAGTGGCTGCATAGCAGTCGGGACGGTATCACATTTACCGTCGGTCGCTACGGCATGTCTGCGATAGCGATTACTCTCGGTGACGAGATCAACCAGCGGCATAATGTGTTGGTGACCGGCGCTGTGGGTCAGGGTAAGTCGAATCTGATTTCTGTCATTGTGCACAGCCTGTGTCATCGCTACTCTCCGGAGGAGCTGCAACTCTATCTGCTCGACTTCAAAGAGGGAGTGACGCTTCAGCGATTTACGGACGGGCCGCAGGGGGAGTATCTTCCGCACGCCAGGGTCCTTGGCTTGGAAGCCGACCGGGAGTTCGGCTTGGCGGTTCTCACGCACCTGTTTAAGATCTACTCCTCACGAATGAAGGAGTTTAAGAGGGTTGGCGTCCAGAGCTTGCGGGAGTATCGCTCGAAGCTTGCTGGCGCCGCAATGCCGAGAATCGTTCTCTTTGTGGACGAGTTCCAGATGATGTTCGCCGAGCGCGACAAGGTCTCCGATCAGATCGCCGATCTGCTCCAGCGCGGGGTTCGACTGTTCCGCGCGTGCGGTATTCACATCGTGCTCGCCTCGCAGACGATCGGCGGAAATAACAGTCTCATCGGTTCGGCGGCGGAGGGACTGTTCGGGCAGGTCCCTGTCAGAATCGCTTTGAAGAACTCGATCGCGGAATCGCAGGCGACACTGGGTTCTCGAAACGATGCGGCTGCCCACCTCCGGTCGCGCGAGGCCATCGTCAACCTTGACTATGGTGAGCTATCTCAAAACAAGAAGACGGCCATCACGTTCGCTGACGAGAGTATCCTCGCGCCAATGCGGCACAGCTGGTGGGCAGCGGCGAGCTCAACTCCCGCTCCCTACGTCTTTAATGGCGAGCGCGCCCTGTGCCTTGACGACAGTAGGGCAGCAATCGATAGCCTGGGGAAGCGCTCTGATAGCACTCCGCTCGCCTTTTTCGGGGAGCGCATCGAGGTCGACGGCACCGTGTTGGATGTCGCGATGAATAACGATATTGGTCGTAACGTGGCCATTGTCGGTCCGGCGAATGCGGCCATTCCGTTGGCGAACGCCTTGAGAAGCCTTTCCCTGCAGCCCCACGATGGTGAAGCCGAGGTGATCGTCCTCGATTTCCTACATGCGAACAAACAGTGGCAAGCCGCTCGGGAGCGGTTGTATTCAGATTTGGCTCGATCTGGCGTCTCAGTGCGGCTCATTGAACCCGAGGATGTTGATGCGACGCTCACAGAGCTGGTTGAGAGAGCAGACGTCTCCCCGTCGCGTTCAACGCCGGTGCGTGCAACCTACTTGTTGGGGCTCGGCATGGAGCGGCTGCGTGACGTGTCTCGTCTGCCTGAGCTGTGCCGTAACGGCCCTGGTCATGGTATCCACATTCTCGGCTGGTGGTTGAAGGCGGACGCCTTCAATGAGCAGGTTGGCTACGGAGGCTCAGCATATTTCGACGTGAAGGCCGCGTATGGTCTTGACACTCAGACAACTCGCCGATTCCTCGACGAGCCGCTTCTCGAGTGGCGTCCGCGCGCCAATCGGATGATTGTGTGGGATTCGGCGGTCATGCCTGCGCCTGTGCGTGTGATTCCGTACACCAGATACCCCGGAACCAGTGAAGAATTCGACAATTGAAAGACAACGTGAGGAGTACCCATGTCAATGCTTACTGAAACAGTCCGTGAAGTTACCGCGATCCGTCAGCAACTCGTGGACGAGGAAGCGCGAATTAACGGATACTTGACGACAAATCAGAGGCAGATGCAACTGGTGCTTGAAGCCATGCAGGGAAGCCAGAATGCTCACGATACGAGGATGCTGACGGCTCTCCAACAGGCCGAGGATTCTCTGAAAAAGGCCAGGAGAGAGATTCAACAAGCGCTCACTGCCCTGTTACGTGTCTCGACCATTTGAGTTAAACTTCAGGTTTCGCTTAGAGAGGATAGATGATGCCTTCCATACAAGATGTCGTCAACGCGGCTTATCGCCTGGGCGACGAGGCGAAGACGCTCGCCCATCTGTCGACCATGTGCTCGGAGGCTATTGAGCGCCATTCGGAGCGTCTCCATGCGATCGTGAGGGGTTCAACCTCTGGCGAGCAGGCGGTCCGCCAGATCGGCATCGCATCACGAGCGATTCGGGACTCTGCCGCGAAGATGCAGGTGCTTGATTCGGCCGTGCATGCCTTTATCGGCGACCTGACGAAGTAGGTTTTTCGTGCCGTGGGTTGTCGATCCTCTTTTTGAACAATGGCGACGCGAGGCTCTCGACTTACTTGCCCTTGCGCGTGCGGAGCTCTCTTTCATGGAGGCCGCGTGTGAGGACCTTTCGGGCTATGCGTCGGAACTTGTCGCTGGCACCAGCTTGGGCGACAGGCTTGTCGTGGACATGCGCGCCTCCGTGTCGTTTGTCGGTCAGGCGACAACCAACTGCGATAGCGCCCGCGCTGCTGCGGAAGATATCTGTGTTGAACGATATGTGTCCGACGATGATGACGTCCGCCTAGGTAATGGAGACTCATGACGACAGCTAGTAGTTTCGTTGACATCGAGGGGCGCTTGATCGAGTTGAGAAGCCGTGTTGACGGGGCCAATGGTGTGATCGGGCGCTTGAACAGGGCGGAAGAACTCCTGGAACAAGCGCGCGAAGTGCTTGCGCGCTTTTCGGGCAGTTCAGCAGAGCGGGCGTTGCATCTGGCCTCATCTGCGCTTGATGATTCCCGTAACGCCTCGTGCGGTTCGCTCAGGGACTTCACGAGAGCCGCGGTGGAGCTCCAATCGCGCATTCGTGAGTAGGATTGCTCGGGTTCGCCGCCATGATGTCGTAGTATATCGCGGCCTTTATTGGCTCTTCAGAGTTGGGTGTGGGTGGAGGCATCTAGGCCTCCTGCGATGAGGAGCATTCGGAGTTGGTAGTTGGTGGGGTTGCGGTAGCCTCTGGCAATTCGTCTGCCTAGTTCGATGATGTTCGTTGATGGCTTCTGTGGGGTGCGTTGTTGGCTCCGTCGGTGTCGAAGTAGGCGTCGAGGGCGTTCTTCCACGTGCGTAGGGTGCGGCCTAGGCGAGCGATTTTGGGGATGGGACACGTTGGTAGGCGCTCGATGAGGTGCGTGGCCAGGCGTCGGCCTTGGGCGGGTGTGGCTTGGTGGAAGACCTCGCGTACTTGCTGGGCGCAGTGGTAGGCTTCTTCGACACTGATGTGTGCTTCATCTGCCGTGAAGGCTGCGTGGAGTCGTTCTTGTTGACGCTTCGTGAGCCGATCACGACAGGCGCACAGGAGAAGCCGGTTTTGGTAGAGGGGATCCCCCTTGCGTCCACGGTGTCTCAGTGTTTCTTGCTGAACGCGGCGGCGCACCTCATCGAGAGCGTCTCCGGCGAGCTTGACGATATGACAGGCGTCGCGCACGCTGGTTGTGTCTTGGAGTTGGCCAAGCGATGGCGTTCGTGCTGTCACTGGAGTGGGATCCAGCGTCGCGATTCGCACCCGAGCGCGGAAGTCTTTTCCGCGCTCGGCCAGCCAGTTCTTGTACACGGTGCCAGACCTGCCAGGCACCAGGTCCAGCTAGCGGGCCGTGGGATGATCCTTCCCTCGTGTCAGGTCCACGATGCCGGTGAGCTCACGTGGGCCCCGCCGGCGTCGGTCCTGATGGTGCCACATGCCTCTCATCAACCCCCAATACCCGAACCCCTGCGAAGCGGGTGGGGTCATCAGATGCGGCTTGCAGGCACGGCTTGATATGGGACCACACGGTGTTCCACGTGGTTCCTAACTGGCGGGCCAGCCCCGAGATAGTGGCTCACTCGACGCGCAACTGACCGATCGCCCAGCGCCTCTCCCACGTGCCCCGCAGACGCGCCCGGGGGGCGCACACCCACTCGTCATGGTCCAGGAATGTCACCATCTGGCAGGTCTTTTCCAGGCACCGCCAGCGCCGTTTGTGCCACCGGATCCTTGACGGACCCCCGGCCGAGGGCGCGTCAATGACCTCCACCACCACATGCCCGTGACCTTATGCGATCAGCCCACAACCCGGGCAGCCAACCACCTGGTTGCACGACTCGATATCGAGCACCAGAGCCTGTGGGGTGCGAGCCACACTCATCAGATGGAAGCCCTCCAAACCGACGAGCAGATCACACCGATCACAACGATCAAGCGACACGGAGCAGCAGCAGGTAGGGTGAGACACCGCCCGAGGTCCTTTGAAGATCGCGGGGGTTGAAGTCCGCTCATCATCAAGGACCTCGACCTCTACCCGCAACCCCCGACCAACACCCGGTCACCCACACTCAACTCTGAAGAGCCGCTACACCCTCAATTATGAAGAGCCGATAATACCCTGTAGTTACATCTGCGTCCAAGGATGTGCCGGATCGGCTCCCTGGTGGTGTGTGATACCACTCAGACCCCGAGGGCATCCAGGAGGGGCCGCATCTTCGCCTCCGTCTCGGCCAACTCGGCGTCGGGGTCGGAATCGGGCATGATGCCGGCGCCCGCGAAGAGGCGCAGGCGAGTGCCCGAGGTGAGTCCGCAGCGCAGCGCGATCGCGAACTCGCCGTCGCCCGCCGTGTCCACCCATCCGACTGGCCCCGAGTAGCGGCCACGCTCAGTGTCCTCCAGCTCCTCGATGAGGCGCATCGCCGCGTCTCGCGGGGTGCCACACACGGCTGCGGTCGGATGAAGCGCCGCCACCAGATCCAGCAGATGCGCCGACCCCAAGCGTGCGTGAACGTCCGTCGCCAGGTGTACGACGTTGGGCAGCGACAGGAGGAATGGCCCCCGTGCCTCCACCTCGGAACACAGGCGAGTCAGGATCGACGACACCGACTCAGAAGCCAAGTCGTGCTCGCGCAGATCCTTCGCGCTCGACGCGAGCGCCTCGCCCTCGCCTGGCCTGCATGTGCCCGCCAGGACGCGCGAGCTTGCCATGCCGCCGGACGCCGCGATCAGCATCTCCGGGGAGGCTCCGATCAGCGAATCCACGCAAAAACGCCACGTCGACGGGTACAGCTCGCCCAGGCGCTCGAGCAGGAAACGCTCGTCGAAGCCGTGAGGGCAGCGCACCGTCATATCGCGCGCCATAACGGCCTTGTCGGCGGCCCCCTCACGCAGGCGCTGCGCCATCGCTCGCACCGAGTCGCGCCACTGTCCGCGCGACATCGACCCGTGGCCGAAGGTCAGAGACTCCGGCACGCGCGGCGCGGGCCTC
>ERZ773062.1313-NODE-1313-length-10643-cov-23.321779_pt1 | contig 10643 bp, 10 predicted proteins | sample MGYA00580626_ERZ773062 | MGnify/ENA primary metagenome ERZ773062 (study PRJEB29015, sample SAMEA2738003) | human oral metagenome | biome: human oral; feature: human-associated habitat; material: dental | place: China | collected 2058 ...
CAGCACGCATGGGTGGTGCAGATCCAACTGGTAATATGCGTTTGAAATTGGCTTTACAAAAAGCTCGTGAAAACAATATTCCTAAGGATAATATTCAACGTGCTATCGATAAAGGCGTTGGCGCTACGGATATGAACGCATACGAAGAAATCGTATATGAAGGTTATGGTCCTGCCGGTGTTGCTGTTACCGTAGAGGTTATGACGGATAATCGTAACCGTGCAGCTGCCGATGTGCGCCATGCCTTCTCCAAACAAGGTGGTAATCTTGGTGAAAGCGGTTGTGTAGGTTGGATGTTTAAATCTAAAGGCGTATTCGTTATCGATAAAGAAGGTCACGATGAAGATGAATTGACATTGTTGGCTCTTGATGCGGGTGCAGAAGATCTTAAAGCGGAAGATGATGTATTTGAAATCTATACAACGCCAGAAGATTTTGATGCAGTAGAACAAGCCTTGGCTGATGCGGGCATAGAAACTGAAGTGGCAAAGATTACCATGATTCCAGATACAACTATCGAATTGTCTGGTGACGATTCTGTAAAAATGCAAAAAATGCTCGATGTTTTGGATGACCTTGATGACGTACAAAACGTATATCACAATGGTATTTTGCCAGATGACGAAGAAGAATAATAGAAATAGGGAGTGCTCTAGGAGCACTCCTCATTTTTTGTCTTCGTCTAGTTTCTCCTTGTAAAAAGGTAATAAAAATATCGTGATTTCATGAATTTCGATGTTCTAATATGCTATAATGAAATAGATTATGAGTGTTACGAGGTAAGCATTGGCTTATCTCATTTTTAAACTGAGGGGGATGGAGTGCGGATTATAGGAATCGACCCAGGTACGGCAATTTGTGGCTATGGCATTATTGACGTGCAGGGAAGCAAACTAACGCCAGTAGCCTATGGGGCTATTACGACCCCGAAGGAGCTAACGGATGCACAGCGTTTAGAAATCTTATTTAATGATTTAAGCGATATTTTAGAGGAATATAAGCCGGATAAGTTTGGTGTAGAGGAACTCTTTTTTAATCGTAATGTAACGACGGCGATTAAGGTAGGTCAAGCTCGTGGGGTTATATTGCTGGCCTCAGAGCAACAGAGGATACCTATATATGAATATACGCCATTACAAATTAAACAGGCTGTTACCGGTTATGGTAAGGCCGATAAAAATCAGGTTATTTACATGACCATGAATATTTTGGGAATTCGTGAGAAAATTAAGCCCGATGATACGGCGGATGCATTAGCAGTCGCCATTTGTACGGCGCATAGTTCTCACCAAGATAGATTGATGAGGTTAATTAAATGATTGGGTATGTACGAGGCATTGTAACACATCTATTCAAGGAATCTTGTTATGTAGATGTACATGGTGTAGGGTACCGTGTGTATGTGCCAACCACTACACGACAACAATTAATAGAGGGGAAAGAGGCCACATTGTTTACTTATCTCAATGTTCGGGAAGATGCGATGCAACTATACGGATTCTGGACAGAGGATGAGTACGAACTTTTTATTCTGCTCATTTCTGTTTCTGGTATTGGGCCAAAGGTAGGCTTAGGCATATTGTCCGGCATGACGCCAGAGGCTTTCAAATTGGCTGTTATTAATGGTCAGGTACAACAATTAACAAAATTACCAGGCATAGGGAAAAAGTCGGCAGAGCGTCTTGTCCTAGAATTAAAGGATAAGTTAGTGAAGATGACTCAGATTAGTGTTGAAACACCTGCAGCCATCCAACCAATTGATGTTACTCATAGCGGACCGAGCGGGGAGGCGATTGAGGCACTGGTATCATTAGGATATGCTCAAAAGGATGTAGAAACCCTGGTTGAATCCTTAAATGATGGTTCAAAAGATGTATCTGCATTGATAAAAGCTTGTTTAGTTGAACTTGGGAAAGGACGTTAGCCATGAACGAAGAAGTACGCCTCGTAGGCGGCGGTGATCGAGAAGAGGACATGTGGCAATATAGTCTGCGACCTAAGTATTTTAATGAGTATATTGGACAACGAGAGGCTAAGGATAACCTGAATATTTATATTCAAGCTACTAAACAGCGTGGTGAAGCCTTAGATCATGTTCTGTTATATGGTCCTCCGGGGCTAGGTAAGACCACATTAGCGGGCATTATTGCTAATGAGCTGGGTGTTAATTTTCGTATAACATCAGGTCCTGCTATAGAAAAAGCCGGAGATTTAGCTGCTATTTTGACGAATCTTGATGAACATGATGTTTTGTTTATCGATGAGATTCATCGACTTTCACGAAGTGTAGAAGAGGTATTGTACTCTGCTATGGAGGACTATGCTTTGGATATCATCATCGGCAAGGGACCAAGTGCGCGTTCCGTCCGCATTGATTTACCAAAGTTTACGTTGGTTGGTGCGACGACACGAGCTGGGGCATTGGCTGCGCCATTGCGTGATCGATTCGGTATCGTGAGTCGATTAGAATATTATAAGCAAGAAGAATTAGAATTTATCGTAACTCGTGCAGCGGATATTTTGAATATTGGTATTGAGCAGGCTGGTGCTAGTGAGATTGCTCGTCGATCGAGAGGAACACCGCGTATTGCAAATCGACTGTTAAAACGTGTTCGCGATTTTGCACAAGTTGTGGGGAATGGTGTTATTACTGCAGATATTGCAGATGAGGCACTGAAACGTTTACATGTGGATAAGATGGGACTTGACCGCATTGATAGACGAGTGTTGAAGTGTATTATTGAAAATTATGATGGTGGCCCTGTGGGGATAGAAACAATAGCGGCTGCTGTCAGTGAAGAGAGAGATACCATCGAAGATGTGTATGAACCATATTTGATGCAATTGGGATTTTTAGGTAGAACACCGCGGGGGCGTGTGGCTACTAAATTGGCTTATGATCATCTAGGTATTTCGCAAACAGGGAAATAAAATGAAAAAGAAACAATTACCATTAATGATTATGACAACATTATTGTTAGGCATTCATAGTTTTGCAACTGTTGAGGCTGCACAGGTAGTAGGTAAATCGGGAACAAAACCTGTTGTAGCAAAATCATCAACAGCTGTGTCGGCAAAAGCACCTATGAAAGCTGTGCGTGGAACGATTGGTAAATCCACATTTAAACCGCTCATTACAAAAACAGCACCAAAGGTTACTACATCTACGACTATTAGACCTAAAGTTACAGCAACTACAACTGTTAAACCTAAGGTTACTGCACAATCAAATGTAAAACCAAAGGTAATGACCGTAGCGAGTGCTAATCCAAAGGATGCGACTACTACTGTAAAACCTAAGATTACGACCTCTGCTACAACGTCTCGTGCAACGGCTGCAGTGGTGACGCAGAATCAAGTAGAACAAGTAACAACGCGCGTTCGTGTAGAAAATACACCGGACGTTCGCGTTTTACTTGGATCTCGTCGTCAAGATGCCTCCGTATCAAGTGTAAATGGCATAACTGTTCTTACTAGCAATAATGGTAAGGCTGGTAGTCATAAGGTTGTATCCGTAGGTGTACGAGGCAATAAGATTGCTGTTAATGGCAAAGCTCTTGATTCTGTTGTCACATTAAAACCTACGAGTGGTGACATTTTTACCTTTGAAGGCAAAGCGTATCGAGGGGCTCTTACATTGCGGGCCAATAATGGAGCTATGATGGTTATTAATGCAGTTCCATTGGAATCGTATTTATATGGTGTTGTTCCACAAGAGGCGATTCCATCTTGGCCAGCAGCGGCCTTAGAAGCGCAAGCTGTAGCGGCTCGTACGTATGCACTACATACGATGGAGGAAAATAAAAATCAGCTCTATGATGTGAGCACGTCTACAGATCATCAAGTATATGGTGGTGTGAGCGGTGAAACACAAAGTACTACGGCTGCTGTTAACCATACTAAAGGCGTTGTTATGCTATATAATAATCGTCCTATTAATGCCTTGTTCCATTCTGATGGTGGTGGCTATACTGAGGACAGTGTCAATGTATGGGGCAATGATATTCCGTACTTGAAAGGTGTTAAAGATTTTTCAAATAGAAATTCTAGTGCGTCAAATTGGACAGTATCCACAAGCCGGAGCGCTTTAGAGGGCAAGTTAAATGCTGCTAGTAAGGGTGTGGGTAAGTTGAAGAGTATTCAATTAACCCCATTGGGAAATCCTGGCAAGGCCACAGCCGATAGAGGCGTGTCTGGGCGTATTAAATCGGCGACCTTCGTTGGTACTGCTGGTAAGGTTACGGTAAGTGGTGATGATTTACGGGGCATGTTAGGTTTAAAGTCAACATTATTTGATTTTTATGTCAATCAAAATCCAGCAAGTTCAACCGGTAAAGCGTATCATACTTTCACAGGCAAGAATGATACAGTGTACATTAAAGGTCATGGGTGGGGCCATGGTCTTGGTATGTCACAATGGGGCGCTGCTGAAATGGCAAAACGAGCTGGTGCAGGGGACACTAACTATTATCAAACAATTTTAAGACACTATTATAGTGGTATTACATTGAAGAAAATGTATTAAGGATAAGAATGAAAGTTACAGATTTTGATTATGATTTACCAGAGGAGCTTATTGCTCAACATCCTGTAGAGCCTCGCGATACATCGCGGTTGCTTACATTAGATAAAATAACTGGTGAATATACACATAAAGCACATTTTTACGATTTACTCGATGAATTACAAGCAGGAGATGTCCTTGTATTTAATAATACAAAGGTTATTCCAGCTCGATTATATGGTCAACGAGAGGGATCCGGTGGTAAGGTTGAGGTTTTACTACTAACACCATGTGGAGAAAATCGATGGGAGTGTTTAGTTAAACCTGGTAAGAAATGTCCAATTGGACAGGTTATTGTGTTTGATGACCGCTTACAAGCAACTGTTATAGATAAAACTGATTTTGGAGGTCGTATTGTTGAGTTCACATGTAATGGTGTATTTGATGATATTATTCAAGAAATTGGTGAAATGCCGTTGCCTCCATATATTCATGAAAAACTTGAAGATAAGGACCGCTATCAAACGGTGTATGCAAAGGAAAAGGGATCTGCTGCAGCTCCAACAGCGGGACTACATTTTACACCGGAACTATTAGAAAAGATTAAAGCTAAAGGGATAGAGCTCGAGTTTGTTACCCTTCATGTTGGTTTAGGTACCTTTAGACCTGTATCCGTAGAAACTATTGAAGATCACGATATGCATAGTGAATTTTACAGCGTATCTGAAGATACAGCGCGTCGTATTAATGAAGCAAAATCTAAGGGCAAGCGTATTATTGCAGTAGGCACTACGTCGATTCGTACCTTAGAATCAGCTTCTACTGATGATGGTATACTACATGCCACGAGTGGATGGACAAAAATTTTTATTTATCCGGGCTATAAATTTAAGATGGTAGATGCATTGGTAACCAATTTCCATTTACCACAATCTACATTATTAATGCTCATTAGTGCACTAGCCGGTCGTGAACATTGTTTAGCAGCTTATAAAGCGGCTGTAAAAGAACGATATCGATTCTTTAGTTTTGGCGATGCTATGTTTATACGTTAGGAGAATCTATGCCGAGTATTACATATGAATTACAGAAAACATGTCCTCACACAGGTGCTCGTGCGGGTTTGTTACATACGCCACATGGCACGTATGAAACACCTATGTTTATGCCAGTCGGGACACAGGCGACAGTAAAAACGATGACGCCAGAAGAGCTAAAGGCTATTGGGTCACAAGTGATTTTAAGCAACACCTATCATTTGTTCTTGAGACCTGGTCCTGAGCTCGTAGAAGAAGCTGGTGGTCTTCATAAATTTATGAACTGGGATCAAGCGATCCTTACGGATAGTGGTGGTTTCCAAGTATTTAGTTTAGGCGATATGCGTAAGATTACCGAAGAAGGGGTAACATTTAGATCTCATATCGATGGATCTAAACAATTTCTTTCCCCAGAGGTGGCCACAAAGGTACAGGAACAACTTGGATCTGATATTGCGATGGCCTTTGATGAATGTATTCCTTATCCTGCAGAACATGATTATGCAAAACGATCTACAGCGCGTACTACGCGTTGGGCATATCGATGCCAAGAGGCTCGTCATGCTCATGATAGACAAGGTATGTTCGGTATTGTACAAGGTGGCATGTATAAAGACTTGCGCAAACAAAGTGCAGCAGAATTAGTGGCGATGGACTTTGAAGGATACAGCATTGGTGGTTTATCCGTAGGGGAACCGCATGATTTGATGAATGAAATTCTCGAATATACAACACCGTTGTTGCCAACCAATAAAGCTCGTTATTTGATGGGCGTTGGTACAGCCGACTGTTTAGTAGAAGGGGTGGCTCGCGGTATTGATATGTTTGACTGCGTATATCCTACACGAGTTGCGCGAAATGGGATGGCCATGACTTGGCATGGGCGTCTTAATATTAGAAATGCTCAATATGCGCATGACTGGGGCCCTCTTGAAGAAGGTTGTCAATGTTATACATGTAAAAACTATTCTCGTGCTTATTTACGCCACTTATATAAGGCGGAAGAAATTTTAGCATTGAGACTTGTTACATACCATAATTTATATTTTCTATTAGAGTTTATGCGCCAGATGCGTAAAGCTATTTTAGAGGATCGATTCCCTCAATTTAGAATGCAATTTTGGGATAACTTTAATAAATAATATAAAAAAACTAGTCAAATTCATTTTGAATAGATATACTTATAAAGATAAGATGAATTTTAGTGAGGAGGATTATCCATGGGTGATATCGAACAAATTTTACAAACTAGTTGGCCAATCCTTTTGATGGTCGTAATTTTCTATTTCTTGTTGTGGCGTCCACAAAAGAAACAACAAAAAGAACGTACTAATTTGTTGAACAGCTTGAAAAAAGGCCAAAAAATTGTAACTATTGGCGGTGTCTATGGCGAAATCATCGAACTTGACGATGAAAAAGTTAAGGTACAAGTAGCAGAAAAAGTTGAAATGACATTTGCTCGTACTGCTATCGCATCCGTAGTTTCTAAAAAAAATAAGGAAACTAAGTAATGATAACAAAAGAAGCAGTGCGCCAGGCGTGCAAGTCCCAGCGCGCTGCTTTATCTATTGCAGATTGTGAATCTTGGGCACCTAAGCTATGTCACGAGATTGTTCAATTACCTCAGTATGAACAGGCACAATCGATTATGGCTTATTTAGCGATGCCTAAAGAAGCCAATTTGGATGATGTTATAGAACATGCTTTACATGCAGGTAAACGCGTTTATGTACCTGTTTGTACTGATAAGACTACGATGATTGCTGTACGACTTCATAATCTTCACGATGTAGTGCATGGCGTCCTAAATATCCGTGTCCCAAAGGAGCCTTATGAAATCATTGATCCTAAGGATATTGATTTTATGCTAGTGCCTGGTGCCGGATTTGATCGGCTTGGTGGTCGTATGGGAATGGGAAATGGTTATTATGACCGTTTTCTTAAGGAGCTTTCACCATCGAACTATATTGGTGTCGCATGGGAAGCGCAAATTATGGAAAATCCGATTCCGATGGAACGCTATGATCAACGTATGCCCGCTATCGTTACAGAACAGGGTGTAATTCATGTTATTTAGAAGGGAGCAACGATTTTGAAAGGCAAGGCTATAGTTAAATTCTTAGTCGTTATTGCTGCAATTATTGGTTGTTTTGCGTATTTTATTGGACCGTTAGCCGGTTCATTAAAGCAAGGCCTTGATTTACAAGGTGGTACGCATATTGTGCTAGAAGCAGAGGATACTGAGCATGGTACAGCTGATAATGATGCAGTAGAACGAGCAAAACAAATTCTTGAACGACGCATTAATGAAATGGGTCTGTCTGAACCTATTGTACAACGAGAAGGGGCAAAACGTATTATTATTGAGTTACCAGGTGTCAAAGATCCTGATGAAGCAATGAAACGTATCGGTAAAACAGCGGTCCTTGAATTTAAAAATGAAAAAGGCGAAACTGTTATGACCGGTGATGACCTAAAAGATGCAAAAGAGGAAATGGGTCAGAATAAACAACCTCTAGTTGCTATCGAGCTTAGTGATGAAGGGGCAAAGAAATTTTCTGATTTGACATCTAAGAATATCGGTCGTCGTATTGCCATCACTCTCGATGGTGAAGTACTTACAAACCCTGTGGTACAACAAGCTATTACTGGTGGTAAGGCGACTATTTCTGGTAGTAGATCCTTAGATGAAGCTAAAGATTTAGCAATTTTATTGCGTTCTGGTGCACTACCTGTAAAAATTAATGTCCTTGAAGTTCGTACTGTAGGTCCTTCTTTGGGGCAAGACTCAAAGGATAAATCTGTTGTAGCATTTGGCGCTGGTATTGCCATGATTATGGTTTTCTTGCTTTTGCTTTATCGTTTATCCGGCTTTGTTGCGAATGTAGCATTGCTTGTATATGTTATGTTATTACTTCTCGTGTTGGGCAAAGGTTTTAATGCAACTATGACCTTACCGGGCATTGCTGGTATTATCTTGTCCATGGGTGTTGCAGTAGATGCGAATATCCTGATTTTTGAACGCTTTAAGGAAGAGGTTTTCTCTGGTAAATCCATGCGTGTTGCTATGGAGGCTGGTTTTAAACGCGCTCTTTCTACAATTACTGATGCGAACGTATCCGTTATCATTACCGCCGGTATCTTGACCGTACTAGGCTCTGGTCCAGTAAGAGGGTTCGCAATCAGCTTAGGCGTAGGTGTTGTTGTAAGTATGTTTACAGCGATTACTGTCAGTCATTTCTTGCTTCGTCTATTAATCGATTGTAACTTTACTAATCATCCATTCTGGTTCGGTGCTAATATTTCACCAAGTAAAAGTTCTGATGATTTTGCACCAAAATCTTTGAAAGGAGGTAAGCGCAAATGAGTTTCAACGTAATTAGACATCATCGTTGGTGGTTTGTGATTTCCTCCATTCTAGTAATCATCAGTTTGATTTCTATTTTTACAAAAGGCTTTAACTTTGGTATCGACTATACTGGTGGTACCATTGTAGAGGTTCAATTCACTAAACCAGTAGAGGTCAGCCAAGTTCGTGATGTATTAAAAACATTCGACCTTGAAAATGCACAAATTCAATTGTCTGGTGATACTGCAGAAACAGCAGGGGAAGATGTTATGATTCGAACTCGTAACTTGGAACCTAGTGAAAGCGCGGCTGTAGTAGAAAAATTGAATAGCGATATCGGTGAAAACACAGTAAAACGTATTGAAACCGTAGGTGCTGTTATCGGTTCTGAAGTAACGCAACATGCACTATTGAATCTTGTTATTGCCTTTGCTGTATTGGCACTCTATATTTCTTATCGTTTTGAATATAGAATAGCCGCATCTGCATTGACTGCTATTTTCCATGATTTGATTATGGTATTAGGTGTATTCTCATTCTTCCAATTAGAAATCGATGCATCTTTCTTGGCGGCCATCTTAACCGTTGTAGGCTATTCCATGAACGAATCTGTAGTTATCTTTGACCGCGTTCGTGAAAATGCTCATACTCATAAACGTACTGATACATTTGAAGATTTGGCGAATGCTTCTATTGCACAAAGTATTCATCGTAGTATCTATACATTAGCTACTGTAATGTTTGCCTGCGTATCTCTATTTGTATTTGGTGGGGATACAACAAAAAACTTCGCTCTATGTATGATTATTGGTTTCGCCAGTGGTGCATACTCCTCCATCTGTGTCGCTACATCTTTATGGGTGCTCTGGAAAAATAGAAATAAGAACGACATTCGCAATCAATAATTTGATTGTTATGGTGAAAGCTATAAACCCTAATCGCATTTATTGCGATTGGGGTTTTTCTTATGAGCAAGATCATTGTGATTCAAAAAGAAATAACATACAATAAATACTATATAAAATTTTAAGTAGAAAGAGTGATATAGTGAGTTCAGAACGTTTATGGAGTCCTGCTTTTATCAATTATGGTGTAAGTAGTGGCATTTTTTATATGACACAATATGTCTTAGTGGCGGCATTGCCCATAATTTTAACAGCTGAATTAGGTGGTACCGCTTTAGATGCGGGATTGGCTATGACATATTTCCAAATCGGGACCATCTTATGTCGTCCGTTTGCAGGACGTTTAATTGATGGGTTGGACAAACGCATAATTTTATTGATTTCATCTGTTTTATTCTTTATTATTATGGGGTTGTTTAATTTAACCACATCGTTACAAACGATTTTTGTGCTACGGGGCATACATGGCGCTATATTTGCATTAGGTACTACTGTTATGGCAGCACTGGCCGTAGTTGTTTTGCCTGCTTCACGCAAAGGTGAAGGCATCAATATGTTTGCTGTATTCTCAAATATTGCTATGGTATTAGGGCCTGCTGTTGGTTTATATACATTACAAGTCTATGGAAGTTCAGCGCTATATATTTTTCTGACTATAATGACTGCGCTAGCTTTTATTTTAAGTAATGTCATTCGATTGCCAAAAGAGTTAGCTAAACCGAAACAAAAACCTTCTAAGGGATGGAGTATATCACAGTTTATAGAGAAACGAAGCCTTCCTTGGGCATTAATGGGATTGTTTATAGGTTTTACATACTCTGGTGTTCTAGTATTTATTCCTATTGAAT